>Ga0070746_10000671_pt1 | contig 20433 bp, 13 predicted proteins | sample VirMetDEL_Mar_21_FD_77016 | JGI IMG/M metagenome (GOLD analysis project Ga0070746, IMG submission 77016) | Aqueous microbial communities from the Delaware River and Bay under freshwater to marine salinity gradient to study organic matter... | ecosystem: Environmental > Aquatic > Marine >...
AAGAAAAACTCCAACAAGCTAAAATGACTGAAGCTCAAAGAATACAAAGTGCTGATGTTGCAGGTAAACAATTTGTATACTCAGAAAGAGAGAAAAGAGAGTTACAGCAACTAGACAGAACTCAAGCACAGTATGACACAGCACTAGCACAACAGTATCAGTACCAGTCTGACATGATGGGTGCTTTAGGTGGTATTGGTTCTTCTGCAATTGACATGGCTGGTATACAAGCTGATTTACCACTTTCAACTGAAACTAATAAATAATTATGGGTACATATTCACAACCAGGTCGAATAATAGATAAAAGTTTATCAGGTTTAACTGAAGCTGGAGATGTTTTAAGCTCTGGAGCTAGAGAACTTTCTAACCAACAAAAAATTGTAAGACAAAATAGATTAAAACGCGAGAACGCTATTAATGAACAGTTAAGAGGTGCTAGTAAAGCTATAAGCAAAATACAAGGACCTACTGTTACTGCTACTACAAAAATACAAGAGATGTTAAGTTCTCAGTTAGATCAAATAAATAAACTAGGAAAAGCATCTATAGGTGGCGATAATTCAGAGTTTTTAAATGCTTTAACACAATTTGAAACAGCAATTGAAAGTGTTCCTAATATGTTAGGTACACTAAATGATCAATCTGAACAATGGAAAAAATCAAGGACTATATCTGAAGGTCAAGTTGGTGCTTACTTAAATTCAACTCCAACTGAGAGAATAGGTTTTATGGATGACATAACTGACAATGATGGTGCTAATATAGATTTCAGTTATGAGAACGGGCAAATAATACTTGATTATCAAGATCCTAACAACGCAGATAACAAGTTCACTTTAAATGGTAGAGAATACTTAAAAGAATATAAAGATGGTAGGGGTGATATAGTTAAGTTTGTTGAAGACAAAAGCGATGTGTTAGGTAAAGTGTGGAAAAGTTACGCTAGCGATTACAAGCCATTGCAAGAGAAAATACAGCAAGATATTAAAGACGGTAAGTCAGGTACTTCAATTACAACTACTTTAGAGAAATGGGCTGAAGCTGACAAAGCTATGAGAGAAAAGCTATCTCAAAGTGATCAAGTTAGGGCTGCTATAGATGAAAGCACTTTCCAGCAGTTAGGTCTTGGTGATGAAGCTTGGACAGGTAGTGAAGATCAAGTTAACAGAGCTACTGAAGCTTTAGTTGATAAAATGATGAATCAATATGGTCAATCAGATAGAACTACGGCAATAGCTAAAGATTTAATGCCTACTGAATACAAAATTGATCCTAAGTCGGATAGAGAAAAAGCCAAAGAAGAATCTTACAATACAGCTTATTCAGAGTTAGAAAAGAAAGCAAACTCTGTATTAAACATTGTTAGAAAGCAGAAACAAGGAACTGATTTTGTTATGAATCTCAAAGACAAATTAGATGAAAATGGTAAAAAAGTAGGTATTCCTCAAAAGTATAAAAAATTATATGAATATTTAAGTCCAGATACTGAAGGTGCTAAAGAAAGAGCTACTAAAGTTCAAGAGAAAGCAATTTATGAATCAATAGCTGAAGGGTTAAACGAGTTACTAAACACAAAGTCGCATGGGGTTTTTATTGGAAAAGACGATAATGGTGAAGAATATTATTATGTTGATACTGGAGAAGAAGGAGAAATTATTGTTGACTACAATGATAAAGAAGATTTAATAGAACTTTTCAATAGAGCTTTAACAAAGCCTTTAGATTTATACAAGAAAACAGGTAAAAGCAGTACGGGTACAGAAAAAACTGTTGACGACTATCTTAGAGAAGCAGGTATTTAAAAATAAAATTATATGGAAGATTTAAAAGTCATAATTCAAAAAATGATTGATGCTGGAGAGCCAGAAGAAAAAATCAAAGAAGTAATTCGTCTTTATAAAGAGAGGCAATCGGGAAAGACAACTCCTTCTGTAGGAAGTGTGGAAGCAGGAGAAGTACAGGGAACACTAGAAAATGGGGATTTAGTTTCGGCAGATGGTTCTTTGGAGCCAGTAAAAGGATTACATGATTGGCTTGAAGCTGAGACATCGATATCAGGTACGGCTGTCAGAAATGCTCAAGGTAATATAGTTGAAAAGAAGACTAAAAAATATAAAGATATATTTGGATCTCTCGAAGAAGAAGATGTAGTTAAAGTATTGAGAGATAAATACCCTGGTTTTATTATTGACGAAACTAATACTTTTGATCCAGCTTCAGCAGCTAATCCATTTGCTTTTGGTTTTAATTTTGATGCTGTTAAAATTACAAACCCTAATGATGAGTCTAAAACTATAACTATACCACTGGATGTAGCTCATTCTAAAATGGACTTTCAACAAAAGTTATTAAGTGAAAATAAAAATGAATTAGTTTCTTTTATTAATGATAACATCGATGCGTTAGATGTTGATCAGTACGATAAAAACTACCAAAAAAGAGTTGAAGATCAAATTAAGTTTGCTAATGACCCTGAGTCTGGTTACGCATTGTCTGATGAGCAACAAGAACAAATAAAAGAAGAAGTAGAAAACATCGATCTTAGCGATCCACTACCAGTTAATGCAACAAGAACACCAAGATTTGCTGGAGATCCTTTATCTGTAAGAGGTGGTGGAGACTATACTTATACTCCTAAAAATGTTTATGAAGATGATTTAAAGTTAGCTGAAGAGCAATTAAAAAACAGACCATTTACTTCAGAAAAACCTACTAGAGAAGAGATAGAAGATTTAGCAAGAAAAAACATTATTCAAGAAAGAATAGACGATGCTAAAATAAAAAAGAAAACAGATTGGATAAAAAAGAATATAGACGATAAACCTATACTTGAATTAGGATTAGTAGAATTAGGTCAAGAAAAGGATAAAGATTTTAAATTAAAAGCAAGACTATCAAAGTACGAAGAAGATTTAAACACTTACAATGAAAAGGTACTGAGTAGTAAAGAAAAAGATGTCATAGATGCGTTTAATGATGTTTTTAACAACCCTGATCTAAGCTTTAGCGTTTTCCCAGGTCAAGAGACAGTTACACTAGAAGATGGCCGTCAGATATCAAAGAAACAGTATAATGATGTTCAGAGATCTTACGAGATGTTTGACTTAATGAATACCTCAATTAACAAGCAGAGAGAAGAATTACAGGCTTACAGTGAAGCTAGCGGAGATATAGAAGTTGCTAAAGACTTAGTTAGAAGAGATTATAACTTATTGTCAAAAAGTATTAGTACAATAGGTGTTGGTTTTGCTGACATAGCAGTTGATGCAGCTTATTATTCTAGCCAACTATATAAGTATGCCAGTTTACCTGGTATTGTTAGGAATTTATCATTATCAAAAGAAGATAGAGACAAGCAAGAAAAAAGTTTTGATAAAATGTTTTTAGATTACCACGATTGGAGTGGTGATGTTAGACAAGGTTATGCACCTGATGTTCAGTTTGATGAAGCTTTAGGATTAGGTCACAAAGACTTTGATTGGGGTAATTTTGGTGTGTTTGCTTTACAAGAGTTTTCAACTCAAGTTCCTATATTGGCAACACTTGCTGCCACTGGACCAGCCGCTGGAATGACTATAATCGGTTCGTCAAGTGGAGGTAGATATATTTTAGATAAAGATGCAGAAAATCAACTGTACGGGGTAACTGAAGACAATGAGTTTAAAACTATGGCTATAGCTACTGGTTTTGGTTTAGCTGAAGGTGTGTTTGAAGGCGTTACTCAAAGGATATTAAAAAGAGGTTTTGATATAGTTAAAAGACAAGGTAAACAAAAACTTGTCCGTGAGACTTTATATAACTATATAAAAAATAACGCTAGACAAAGTTTAGTATATGATCCTGCTTTAGAAACATTTTCTGAATCTGCAACTCAAATAACTCAAAATATATTAGATAGTAAACCAATTTGGGAGAATGTAGATCATGCAGCTTTTTCTGGGTTGATGATAGGTACAGGAATGAGTCATCTACCTTTTTATGGAGGAGCTATGACTGCAGCGTATTACAACAAAAACAATAAGTTAGGTCTAGAAACTCAAGAGCTTATAAAAAGCCATAAAAAACTATCAGCAGAAATAAAGAAAATAGACAACAATAAAAACTTGTCTAAAAGTAAAAGAAATAAACTACAAAAGCAATTACAAAGTGATTTAAAAACTATACAGAATAGTATAAACGACAATGTAAATATATTAACAGAAAACGTTTATAACAACATAAGTGATGAAGCAGCTGAAAAGTTCTTAAAGACAGAAGTTCAGTTAGAAGGAATTAGACAAGAAGCTTCAGAGATAATTAAAGATGTAGAAAACGGATCTTTAAGTAGAGATGTAGGTTTAGAAAAACTAAAAAACTTAAGAGTAATTCACGATGCTGCCGTTCAATCATTGCATAACTTTAGAGAACTAAAAAACTATGGTGATGATTTCGCTTTGTTAGATGGTGGGGTTAAAAATAAGTACTACAATAGAGCTGAAGAAGCTATAATTTCTGAAAACGCTAAAAAAGGTAAACAGTTAACTTCTGAAGATCTTAGTGAAACTGAAATAAAACAACGTGCTAACAAACTTTACGTTGAAGATAAAATAGATGAAAACTATGAGTCTGATCTTAAACTAGCTAAAAGATTTAATCTTGATTTAAAACAATATAAAACTAACAAAGGAGCTGCTGATTACTATAAGAAATGGGCTAAAGATAAAGGTGTAAATGAAGATACTATAAACGAAACTTACGAAAGCATTAAAAATGGAGAAGTTAATGGTGTTAACTTAGCGTCAATTGATGGTAAAGATATTATACTTTTTTCAAAAGAAGCTGCAATAAATAACTATAAAACTCAAACAAGATCTCATGAGATAGCTCATAGTATATTAGCTAGTGTTTTAGGTAATTCTAAAAGCAACCCTAAACTATATAACAACATAGCAAACCAAATAGCGTTGTATTTAAAACAAACAAATACTACAGCTTATAAGAAAATGTTTGGTATTACTAAAGGTGAAGTTCTAGATTTAGATAAAGGTTTTGTAGAGGTTGCTAAAAAAGGTGAAAAACAACCTTTTATAGAAATTGATGGGGTTAAATATAAATCAGAAGAAGTTATAACTAATTTCATAGAGCTGATAGGGAAAAAACAAGTCGTTGTTGATCAAGAAGGTAAACCTAAGTTCAGTGGATTACTAGGTATGATGCTTAATGATCTATATAAAGATCAAACTAAGAAAAGTATAGATTTTAAAGGTGATAAAGATGTCATAAACTTTGTTATAGGTTTAGGTGAGAAAATTTCAGATGGTACTCTTAAAGTTGAAGAAGCTGCTAAAATGAAAGAAGATGTTACGGGTATTAAAATACCAGAACCTGCTAAAACAACAAAAAAACCTGAAGTTAAAGAACGTAAAAAAGAATCTCCAGCTGTTAAAACTAAGAAGTTTAAAATAGTAAAAAACCTACCAAACGTAGGTGATGATAAAATAGACACTAAGGAAGATAAAAAAGCTGTGCTTCAAAGAAAAATAGCTTCTTTAGATGAAAAAATAAAATCAGCAAAAGCATTGTTGGAAGCAGAAACTGGGTTGTTTGATAAAAGCGAAATTGACTCATATCTATCTAGTCTTAGAAAAGAAAGAAACATAGGCCAAAGTACTTTAAATGAACTTGATGCTGCTGGTGTAAGAGGAACTGCGGATAAAAGAAGAGAAGGTGCTAAAGACAAAGCAACTGAGATAAAAAGAAGATCCAAAGAGGGTTCTAAAGCTAAAAAAGTAAACACTCTTGACGAATGGGTTGATCAATTAACTTCTAAAAATAAACAGTTAGCATACAAAGCTTTGTTAAAAGAAAATGGTGGGGTTGTCGATGATGATGGTAATGTGTACACTATAGTGAAAGTAAATCCTAATTTAATAACTGACAGAAGAGTTAAGATATTAAAGAACGGAAAAAATACAGATGAATTTCCAAATACATTCCCTGGACCTCACGCGGCTGTTACTAGGTTTGATAGTAAGTTTGAATTAGGTATATTCAGTGATGACACTTATGTAGTTACTCAAGTAGATAAAGAAACTGGTAAAAAGAAACAAGTTATTAAAAAAGGACAAGTAGATACTTCTTTAACTACTATTGAAGATTTAATTGTTGATGAATCTGGTAGGTATGATTCGGGCTTTGTAAATAAAATTAGATCAGTTAACCTTCCAAAACTAGAATACCAAAACTTAAGCATCGACCAAAAACAAGCTAAAATTGATGAACTTACAGTAGTACTAAAACAAGTTAATGAAGCTATTAATGCTTATAAAAAGAAAAAAGATAAAAACGAAAGAGAAACAGAAGAACTTAGGAGGTTAAGTGAATTTAAAAAAGGATTAAGCAATAATTTAAAGTATTTAAAATCTAATGAACTTGCTAAAATATTAGCATTAAAAGAAAGTCAAAAAAATGCTGCTAAAAACCTAAGTGAAGATGCTAAGCTTATAGGTAATATAAAAGATCAACTTTCTAATTTGATATACTATCCAGATGCTGCTAAAGAAGCGTCACTTAATAAGCAACTAAGTGCACTTAAAAAGAAAAATCCTAAAGCTTTTAGAGAGTACAATGACTTTAAGTCTAAGTACGGGCCTAAGTTTAGTAGAACAAACACAATACCAACGTCTGAACTTACTAATCTAGAATTAAGTCAATTAAAAGAAGTTACTAAGAGTTTTGTTAAGCAGGAAAAAAATAACCTAGTTATAAAGCAAGGTATATTAAGTTACTTAACGCGTGACATGGCTAACTTAGATGAAGATGAATTACAAGTTAGATTAAATTTAATAGACAAAATAAGTCCTCAAGTATCAAATGTTAAGTTTTCTAAAAAGAACAAACCTGTAAAAATATCAGAAAAAGCTATTGAAAAAGCTTGGGAAGAAGAAAGAGTATTACAGAGATACAAGTCTAATAAATTGCAAGAAGTTTTAACTAGAAAGTTAAGATTCGATGTTTTACCTTTTTCTCTTGAAGATATATATGGAAATAAAAGTAAGAAAGAAGAAATAAGTTTCATACACACTGGTTCTATGATAGATAGAGTTAGTAACACTCTAGCTGAGTACCAATACCAGAAAATAGATTTAGGTAGCAGAGACTTATCTCTGGAAAATACGTTTAGCGTTTTAGCAAAAGATCCTAGTTTAGACATGGATGATGTTCCTTTATTATCTGGTGAAAACTATTTTGTTTTAGGTGAAGTTGCAGATGTTGAAGGATTGTTGAAAGATTTAGGTAAGCAGGTTACTGACTGGAACGTAATGAGTGACTTTTTAATTACAGATGATGGTTCTTTAACCCCTGAAGGTAAGTCGCTGTTTCAAAAGAAAATAGATTATTTAAAGAAAGAAAACTACGCTGTAGAAGTTATAAAAAACAAGTCTATAGAACTTCAAACAACAGAACAAGTTCCTACTCCAAAGGAAGATGTTGATTTGTTTGGACCAACTATGGAAATTCCTGTAGAAAAACAATATAAAGGAGATGTGTTGTTAGTTAGAGGAGATAACTTTTACAACGATGGGTTAGTACAAGGTTTTGAGTATAACACTGTTTTTATAGAACCTCAATACACTGAAGGTGAAGAAGGTTTTATGCAGAAAATGTTAGATGTAAATAACGATGGTTCTGGATTTTTTAAGACAACTGTTAAAAGAAAAAATGCTTTTTTTGATTTAGATGAAGACTTGCTTCAAGGGAAATTTAGTAAAACAAATAAAGAAAAAATAGATAATTTATATAACTTAACTAAAGGTGAATGGAGTTCTGGAGGAGCTGATAGAGCTATATCTACTTTGACAGAAAGAAAGGATTTATATGGATTATTATCAAATGCTTTAAGCAAAATAAATGTTAATGTACCTAGACAAAACAAAGATATATTAATAGCTGATGCTAACACTGAAATGCTTAATCACATTAGGAACTTTAATAGAGAGTTTGCTACTTTTTATGATAAAGATTATTCTGGTGAAGTTACTTTAGATTATAAAAACATAATATTACATAGGTTTTTTAATAAAACTAAAAAGAACCCTAATAGATATATGGAAGATCCTTCTATATATGAAGACAAAATACAAAAAGAAATAGATTCTTTAGACGATCAAGAAAAGCAATTATTTGAGTTAATACTTGATTTAGAGTTAGAAGTTTTTGAAGGCGAGTCAAGTTACGGAACTGATGTTGTTAGATTTTATGAAGAAGACTTAAATGAAGTTCAAGATGACATACCTGTAGATATGTACTTAAAGCTAAAAGACTATGCAGTTATTGAAAACGAAAGTTTAAGCGCTTGGATAAATAAAGTTTTACTTTTTAAAGTAGGAAATTCCCTTATAAGAAATACACACATGTTCGATATCGATAAAGATGTTGATTCTTTAATAGGTGTAGAAACTACAGCTTTAGCAGACGATATAAATGAATATTCAGAAGACATGTTCAATGAGAACACTTTTTCTGAAGAACTAAAATACATTAGACAAAGTGATAAGTTTAATAGAGAAAGCTTAAGAAAACAATTAGGTATTAACGAAGGTTTTAAAGATGAAATACTCAACGATGTTAAAAGTATATTATTAAAAAGATTACCTACAGATGAAGGTAGAGTTTTTGACTTTAAAGAAGAGTATTTAACTTTAGCTAACAAAGCCAAAAAACAATCAGAAGACTTAACTCAAGCTGAAAACAATCCTTCAACAAAACAGTCTGTAATAGATACCAAGAAAAACAATCTTGCTAAAACAGTTAATAAGTTTAAAAATAAATTACAAAGAAAAATAGTTTTAGCTCTTAGAGATAAGATAAGAGAAGATTTATTTGGTTCTGATGTTGTATTTAAAAACATCGCAGGTGAAGAAAAGCAGATATTAAAAACTAACAGAAGGAAATACTCAGACTTTATAAAGAAAAATTTCGCTGTAATATACGACAAGATACCATATTCTACTTTAGTTAAAAAGTTTAGCAAAGCAGAAGGTTTAGAGCAGGATGTTATGATACAGTTTGAAAATAGAAGACTAGGTTATGCTGAAAGTAAAAAAGAAGGTAGAGTTGATCCTAGTGCTGGTTATATTGCTTATAGAAAATATGATCAAGAGGAACTTTTTGAACAAAGAGGTGGTGAAACAGTAATAAGAAAAGATATAGTAGATTATTTTTTACTACCCCAAGCATCTAACGTTGTTGATAGAATGATGGGATTAGCCGATATGATAAGCACTGAGTTAGGTTTTGATGCTACTGTAGACATATTAAGAGATCCGGATATAATAGATTTATTAAGAATGGACGAGCAGATAGCTAACTTAAACCAAGAAGTTGTTGCTAAAGCTTTAGATAGAGATCCTAATATAAAATTTAGTAGATCTACAACCCCAACTATACTAGTAAAAGAAGATGTGTTAGTTCTTCCTGGTGAAAAAGAAATACAGCCAAAAGGAATAGATTCAAAACCTGAAGGTTTATGGTATGCGACTGGAAACGGCTGGAAAAGCTTTGTCAGCTCTGCGTATACACCAAAGTTATATAGAAACGAATATACTTTAGAACTTGATTATAGTAAAATTCTAGTTATAGATACGGAAGAAAAGTTAATTAATTTTGATATAAAATATGGTGGTTTTGATTATGGAAGAGGAGGTATAAATTGGAATAAAGTTCAAGAAGATTGGAGTGGAGTTCAAATAGCTGATGAAGATGGCAATGATTTTCATGTTATAGCTCGCAAGTACCTTAGAAAATCCATTAGAAAAAATGAAAAAATAAATGATAACGTTCATGATTGGTATTATGGATGGGATGTTGGAAGTGGGGTTATATGGAATAAAGATGCTATAATAGGTTATGAAAAAGTTGCACCTTATTACATTAGTTTAAAAGACTTAAAGTTACCAAATAAAACTACTTATGATAAAGATCTCATTAAAGATATTGAAAATATAAAATTTCAATTTGAAAATGTTGATCAAGCGAATTTATTTGTTTCTAAATTTCAAGAGTATATTAAGCTAACTAATGAAGCTATTGAATATATGGATTACAAAGACTATGGAACTTCATTGCTAGAGTTAATGATTGGTGAGTTTGAAGGAAGAGTAAGAACTATTGAAAGTCAAGTTGCAGCACTAGAATTTAAAGACAAGTTAAAAAAAGTTTTTGAAGATTTATTCGTTTCTGATGTTAACAGTTTCGTACTTGAAGACGAAGTAATGACCGACTATGTAATGGCACTTACTGTGGCTTCAACTTTAGATTTGAAAAGAGCAACTATAATAAATAATTTAAAAAGAACTGTAGATAAAAGAAGAAACCAAGAAAGCAATAAGCTAATGGACAGTCAAGCTAAGTTTTCTTTTACTACGAGTCAAAAGTTAAAATGGGAGCAATTTTCAAAAGGTTTAGGTGAGGCTGCTATATTTGATGTTAAAGACAATAAATACGCTATAACTATAGAGAATATAGATAATGAACTTGTAGAGTCTAGATTAGCTGATTTTGCAAACGTTGGTGGTTTTGAAAACCAAGGTGTAGATGTTCAGGATTTACAAAACTATATATTCAATGCAAATAAGAATAAAAGAGGTAGTGTATCAGCTTTAGATGCAGGTTTTTCTTTGTTAAGAAAATCAGAAGATCCATTACGTGAATACGAGTATGACAATTCAGTAACTAAAACAGGTAATGCTTTACCAGTACTCAGTGTTGTTGTAAATGGTATTAAAAGTAAAATAAAAGACAAAAGTTCTAGAAATTACAAAATAATAACTTTCAACGGTAGATACGAAGGCGGAAGAGTAAGCTTATACAAACTTATGGCTAGAGAGTTATCTAAAGATTTTAATTTTAGAGTTTTTGAAGCTGATATAGATATTGACGGTCAAAAACATCGTACATTTGTACTAATAAAAGATTCTTTATTAAACGACTCAGGTGCAGTAAAAACACTAGCTCAACCTGTAGATACTAAATTTAGCAAAAGTAACTTAGACGCTGCTTTTAACTTAATGATAGAAGATAAGACAGGTATTCCTAGCGAAAAAGAATATGACATGCTAGCTAAAGGAATCGCTAGAAAGAATAAAAAATGGTGGAAAATAAAATTATTTTTGCCACCATCAGCTGAAGATTTCTTAGGTTTATTATATCCACTGTTGTCTAAAGGAGAGCTAGGTGATGCTCAATTAGATTTTCTTAACGATGTACTGTTTAAGCCTTTTAACAGAGCAATGATAGGTATTTTCCAAGATAGAGTAAGACTAAGTAGGGAGTTTAAAGAAATAAAAAAGCAATTAAAAGATGTACCAAAAGATTTAAGAAAGAAAGCTTTAGAAGGTATAACTTATGAAGATGCTGTTAGAGTTTACGCTTGGTCTAAACAAGGTATAGAAGTAGAAGGAGTTAGCGATAGCACGTTACAAGACATAGAAAACTTAATTAATGAAAATCCTGAATTAATAGCTTTTGTTGATAACTTAATAGATGTTAATGGAGAAGATGGTTATTATTATCCTGGCGAAGATTGGTTAGCTGGAAGTATAACTAGAGATATATATGATGGAATTAATAAAAACAAGAGAAAAAGATATTTGAAAGAATGGCAAGAGAATGTTGATGTGATCTTTAGTAAAAAGAATATGTTAAAGCTAGAAGCTGCTTATGGTAGCGACTATGTTGCAGCTTTAAGAAATATTCTAGATAGAATGAAAACTGGCCAAAATAAAAAAGGTAAGTACGGTAAAGCAGCACAAAAAATAACTGATTGGATGGCTGGAGCAACTGGTTTTACTATGTTCTTAAACATGCGATCAGCTACTTTGCAGTTAATTTCTTTTGCTAACTTTATTAACTTATCTGACAATAATATATTGAAAGTAGGTCAATCGTACTTAAACCCAGAGCAGTTCGCTAAAGATATGAAGTTCCTTTTAAACTCAGACTACATGGTTGACAGAAGACAAGGCTTGAGAATAAACGTAGCAGAGTCTGATTTAGTTGACTCTATTAGAAGAGGAGGTTTTGTTGGTTTTGTCAACTTAATATTAAAAGAAGGTTTTGTTTTAACTAAGTTTGGTGATTCTGCAGCTATCGCTTTTGGTGGAGCTAGTTTTTATAGGAATAGAATAAACACCTATGAAAAGCAAGGTATGTCTACTAAAGAAGCTGAAGCTGCTGCTTACGAAGACTTTATGGAAAAATCTGAAAGATCTCAACAGTCTGCTAGACCAGATAAAATAAGTGCGCAACAAGCAGGTCCTTTTGGTAGGTTTATATTAGCTTTCGCTAACACACCTATGCAGTATAATAGAATAATAAAAAGATCTTTTCAAGATTTAATAAATAAGAGAGGTAATGCTAAAGAAAATATATCTAGAATAATATATTACTCTTTCTTACAGAATTTATTATTTAATTATCTACAACAAGGTTTGTACGCTATGGCTTTCATGAGTGAAGAAGAAGAAGATGATAAAATAATGAACACTGCAAATGGCATGGTTGATAGTATATTAAGAGGTATGGGTTATGCTGGAGCAGTAGTTTCTGGACTTAAAAACTTTTCACTAAAGTGGTTTGAAGAATCTGAAAAAGAAGGTTTTCAAAGTAGAGGAGATGCTTGGCAAGAATTATTAAGTGTGGTTCCACCTGTTCAAGCTAAAATTAGAGATCTTTCAAGTGCTGGTAAAGAAATTGATTACAACTCTGATTTAGCAGAAGCTATGGGTTGGAGAGTTAATGAAGATATACTAAGTAGTCCTTATTATAAATCTACAGTCTTACTAACCGAAGCAGCTACTAACTTACCACTTGCTAAGCTTATGTTAAGAATTGAAAATGCCTTATCTATAAACTCTGATTACGAAACTATACAGAACTGGGGATTACTTCTAGGTTGGAATAAATGGAACTTAGGTATAGATATGGAAGCTGAAAAGAAAGATTTAGAAAAAAAATACAGAGTTAAAAGTAGTAAATCTTCTAAAGGTGGTTATAAAAAGTCAAAAAGTAAATTCAAAAAAGCCTTCTAATGACAAAAATAAATGAAAATACAGAACTAAAGTTAGATCTTAAAACTATAATTAGTATAATAGTAATTACAGCATCGTTTGTTGGTATGTATTTCACTTTACAGTCAGATATAGAAATAGCTAAGACTCTACCACCTAGTCAAATTGATAGGATAGAGTACGACTTAAAAAACAAAGCGTATGATATACGTCTTGATCAAATGGAAGAAACTATTGAGATAATATTTAGGTTAGGTATTGAGCTAGATAAAGAGCTACATGTATTAGATGAAGACTATATAAACAGTATGGATTCAAAGATAAGAGAAATAGAATCAAAAATAAGAAGTAACAAAAATAAAAAAAGAAGGCAATGACAAAAGTGAACAAAAGCAAAATGGCTTGTAATAAGCCAAAGAGAACACCAGATCATAAAACTAAATCTCACATAGTTAAAGCTTGTGCTAATGGCAAAGAAAAAATAATTAGATTTGGTCAACAAGGTGTAAGTGGTGCAGGTAAAAATCCAAAGAGTGAAGAAGACAAAGCACGTAAAAAATCTTTTAGAGCTAGGCATAAAAAGAATATAGCTAAAGGAAAAATGTCTGCAGCATATTGGGCAAACAAAGTAAAATGGTAAATTATGGTATATAAAAAAAGTAAAGTTAAAAAAACTACAACCAAAAAAGGTAAGAAAAGTAAAAAAGGTAAATCTTGTAAATACAAAAAATAATGGCTAAAAAATGTTGGAAAGGTTACACTGCTAAAGGTAAGAAAAAATCACCTAGCGGTAAAAGAACTAAGAGCGGTAAAATTAAAATGGTTAATAACTGCAAAAAGAAATAATAAAGGAACAATAAGAAATGGGCACCATACCCAAAAGTTCCTGTAACCAAAAAAGGGGATCTCAATACGAGGTCCCCTTTTTATATAAGTGTATAGCACTATTAAGTTATCTCACAAGCTCCACCAGCACAAGCTAGTTCGCCTGATAGATCTGTGTTGTCTTCTGTTTCTTTTACATTAGTTAAATCTATATCTTGTAAGTCTTTCATAAGCTCAGTATACTTAGAAGCTTTTATATCTTCAAACGGTGCTTGAACATAAGTACCACCATCATAAGGTAGTACAGATAAACCATTGTAATGTTCTCTATTATCCCACATCCATTCACCTGCTGGCTCCCACTCTTCTGGTTTCAAACTTACTGTCGCTGAAACATTATGGGTGTTAGATCCTTTCCTATGTCCAGGTGCAACCCATTCAGTAGCAACTTTCTTTATACGCTCTAATAACTCAAATGGTGATTCAGTCCTTAGTATTGCACCAGCCGGAGCTTTTTGTGGTATACTAATTACAGCAGTGTCATGAGGCCTGAAATAATCATCTTCAACTAAGTTAGGATGGTTGTTTAACAAATAACCATACATTGATTCGTTTTTCCCTACGCGTATTCTACGGACATAATATTTGTTATGCCATGCATGAATACCAGATGATGTTCCTAACGTCAGAGATGTCGTCCCAGCCGGCTTCACGGTTGTACATCGCGCAGCTTTATTTATCCCTATTATTTTAGCTACCCTAGAGTTCTCTCTTTTAACTATATCAGCGGCTTTTGTCATGTCGTAACCTAAAACAGATCCACTACCTATACCTGTCATAGACACACCAATCAACGCATCTTTCTCAGTAGTCTCTCTCCATACATCTCTTAAGTAATGAAAATCAGTGTAACCAGCTTGTAATGTACCTATAAATGCAGCAGCTTTGACTCTCTCATTAAATTCCTCTTGGCTTTTAATGTCTGAAGCATTAACTTCACATAAGTTACAGAACTGATAAGGTCTTAAAGCGATCTCACAGCAAGGATTTGTGCCCCAGTCTTTATCGTTATTAAAGTATATACCAGGTTCACCAGCTCCAGAAAGTTCTACGCGTTTCCATAGATCCATAAAAAACTCTTTAGTGATTTTATGTCTCATCAAAACAGCAGAGTTATTAGCTCTACCTCTTTGTGGATTAGTTTCCCACCAATCACCAGACTTACATGCTATCATTTCATTGTCATCAGCAGAGAACAAACTTATTAAAGCTGCTCTACGAATACCACCAGCTAAAACAGCGTCAGCAATATAACATACTATGTCATGAGCTTCAACAGTTGTTAATCTTTCACCATCTTCTTTCTGATCTAATATACCAGTTATTTTTAGTATACACTCTTTCAATGGTTGAGGTCCAGGAGCTTTACCACCTGATGTAACCAACATTGCTCCTTTAGGTCTTATATCTGAGTAATCAAAATCTATACGTGAGCTTTTACCATTAAGATAAGACTTCATTAATACTTTAATAGCATCAGCCCAACCTTCAATTGAATCGCCAATTAAAAACCTTCTTTTTCTTTTAACGTAAGGTTTATTAACTGGAGGTAATGAAGCTACATGATGTCTTTGTACTGAGTAACCAACACCAGTACCACCTAATAATAAAAACATTATTTCGCTAAAAACATCAACACTGTCAATAGGTGCGTAAGCACAATTGTATATTCTGTTAGGTGATATTTGTATTGGTTTACCACCAAACTGCATACTACGCATAGACGGTAAAACCTTTTTATCATATACAAATTCGTATGCCTCTACTATTTCTTTTTTTAATTTAGGGTATTTCTTTAAATGCATGTTTTTATTCCTTGTCACTAATTCCTCCCATGACTCTCTCCTCTCAAATTCAGGAATATACTTTGCATACTTCATGTACACTGTAATATCTGAAAGTATTTTGTTTGATATATTCATTTATCATACTTTTTATTTAGTTAATAGCTTGGCTACTGTATTCTTTTAGCCATTGTTCCGTTAGAGTAAATATCAATAACAATTCCCTTATAGTGTTCGTCAACCTCTTGACCTGTTAAGTTTATTGTTTTGTAAATCTCTAAATCTTCTTTATTTATGATTACAGAAACTGGATGAAATACCTCAAACTTATCATCGAAATCAACCTGTTTTAATCTGTAATAAGAAACACCCATTAATGGTTCGTAATCTATATAGTTATATACCACTTCAAAGTTGTGAGTGCCAAGCCCGTCTAGCTTAGCTATAACCTCCCATTCAAGGCAGTTGATTGATCTTTGCACTTCAAAATAATCGTTCCTAACTTCACTTGCAACCATCCACTCTATATCTACTTTGTTCTCTATGTATTCAGCTTCAAAATATACTAGGTCTATAGGTAATGGAAATCCAGCTAGTTTAGTTTGTATTATAAAACCTTGTCTAGTTACTGATCCATCAGTTGACCACAACAACGTAAAACTTCCTGTAGGATCTGTCGATGTCATTACTGGTGGTAAATTAGTTCCACAGTATCTACCTACTAAACTATCAAAGTTCTCTCCATGATAAACCTCAAGATAATCCCATGAGCATATGGAATTTTCTTCTATATCCATAAACAAAAAACTAAGAGTAATAAACCCTCCTGGAGTTAATGGATAAATAGTTAGTGCTCCTAATCCATTATTAGCATAATTACCTTGGTAACCATCATCATATAAAAGCGCATCATCTGTATCAAACTCGTACCAAAAACCATCATTTGGCATTAACAGCTCTGTTTGTGCAGCTACCTTATTATAGGTTAAAACCATAAGTAGCATTGTCACTACAAATATTAAAAACCTAGTTATTATTTTCTCAGCTTTTGTCATCATTTAGTTCAAGTTTAGGGGGTTTTTGTTTTTCGTAGTTATCTTTAAGATCTTTCAATGCCTTATCATAGTCTGGCATTAACTTAACTACTTCTAAAGTTCCTATGGATAGATCTTTAGTATTATTTATCTCATTTATTAGTTGTTGAATAACTCTAGTCATAGCATCAACTTGCTCTTTTAATTTTCTTACACTCATATAATATTATTTTTCGTGATATGTAGTTAACCTAAGATCTATAAGTGGTATGTACAGAACATGATCATGTCTTAACACTACTGTGTCTGTAGGTTTATTTTCTCTATCGAATGTTGGTATCTCAGTTTTGTAGGTTCTTAACCCAAGCAATACGCCTGGGTAAAAACCAATACTAATGTCGTAATCTAGCATTATTTATATTGTTTTTCAAATTCAATTAATTCTTTATACTTTAAAAAACCCTTTTGTTTTATACTCCAATTAATGAATTTATCTACTTGTCTCTCCTTGTATTTTCGTCTAGCTTGCTCTTTTTTTCTCCAAGTATTAGGCTTACTGTCATGTCGCATTCTTTCTGGTTTTGTGGTTTATAAAGTGTAACACCTCTTAGTTGATAGTTAACGTATTTTTTAAATATCTTCCATCTTATTGGAAATGACTCATTTGGTCTACCTTTGCATTCTATAATAAACCCTTCTCCAACAAAATCTGGTGTGTATTTCATTCCTAAGATCTTTTTACTTCCTCTGTTTTTAAAATCACCTTTACCATTTGCTTGTCTTTCGTAACAATCTAAGGTGAAATTAAACCCGTCTAGTAGAGTATAAGTTCTGCCCTCATACTCTGCTTTTATGTTAGCTTTTTTTAAAGCTGTATGCATATAAGCTTCTAGACCTGATTTAAATTCTATTCCATCTACTACTTTCTTTTTAGATCTTACTGGTCCTTTTTTCCGTTTTTTTCTACGTAACATCTGTAACGTAATAAGGTAAACCTTGACTTCTGCCTTTGTAAAAGTTATCACTATCTACTGTTGATAACTCTTCACGTGCGGCTTGTATGTATAGCACAGCATCCATCAATTCTTCTTGTATATCATTGAGATAACCTAATAAGTCTTTGTGACCGCCAGTTCTTTCGTCATGTAATGTTTTACCGTATTTGTCATAACCTACATCTGATCTTGATACAAATTTATCTACTACTCTTTCAACTACTGGATCTCTAAATTTAATTTTCTTTTCATTCATATTATTTATCTTTTACAAATGTTCCGTTAACCATTTTACCTGTTCTCTGCGATATAACTTCGTACGCAGAGTCAATACATTTTTCAATCTTTAAACCTGATAATTGAGCTAAGTTTGTAAGTACAACGACCATATCACCAATAGCATCTATTATTTCAGGTTGATCTTCTTTAAGTATAGCTCTACCTAATTCCCCAGCTTCTTCCATTAGTTTACAATACTGAGTTTTAGTATCACCTTTGTCATACAATCCTCTTTCATCTGCCCAAGCCCTTATTAATTCAAATCTACTTAGCTGATCATCTTTATTTTCAAGGTCTGTATATACTTGATTTATACCATTGTTAGATGAAACTAGTTCAGCTTTCATAGCTTCCAATAGCTCAAGATTTCTTTCGTGAACTTTTTTAGTAAAATCTGAAGCTGCAGAGCTAACTTTTTGTAGTTTTTCTACACTTTTATTATAGCTATCACTGAATTTGTTTAAACCTTCTTTTAACTTCTTGTTGTATACAAAACAAGTGGTATCGTTATATTTTGAAGGGTGAACATTTTTTAATATGAACTTTATTAACTTATCGTTTAAGACATACTCATTATCTAAGTTTATAAACTTCTCTCCTTTCATATCCATTAAATTACCTTTAAGTTTATTAATTGGACAAGAAAACGTTGTTGATAAATCTGAAGAACTTATTCTCATTTTTTTTAGTTTAAATAATTTATTATAACTTGTTTCGTCAACCTTATAACCGTAAGACTGTTGAAGTTCTTTTTCTCTAGCTGATATGTAATCTATATCTTCGCTAGTTTCAAGAACTTCATACTCGCCTGGTTTATAACCTTGATAAACCGTTAACCTTTTATTAAGATCACGTGTAACACCTATTTTTTTACCCGGTATGTGGTATATATAAAAAGTTATTTTATCCGTAGTTGTCGGCTTTTGTTTGTAGCATTCCATCTTCGTTTTTTTTATTAATTAAGTGTCTTTCGTATAAATGAAAGTTATGTGCGTGGTGGTAATACCAACCAACATCAATAGACAGCCTCTCTGCAACAACCTTTTGTAATTCTGAAAAACAATATTGATCATTACAGAAACCAAACCAGAGGTCGTTAGAACGCATATATACAGACATATTCAGTTCATTATTCAGTATTGTAAATTGAACTGCATAAGTACATGGCGTGTCTTTTCTATATATATGTATTTCTTTACCATCGTATATTGATAACGCTGCTTTCCTAGTTGTTGGGTCGTCTTTAAGTTGTTGTACAACTTTGTCTAATTGATGAGCTCTTTCCCACTGATACCCGTAATTTGAATTAACAAAGTTATTAGGACCAGTGCTCATCTTTTCCCATATAGGAGGAACTTTACCGTACAGTTCACCTAGTTTATCTGTACTAGCGTCACCTGATAAATACCATTGCCATTCAGCTTCTGCGTATTCTTTACTCCAGTTCCTACGTTCGTCTATTATATGGTTTTGTTGTGGCTTAACCAAATAAAAACCAACGTTGAACAATGCTTTTGTATCTTGTACATTTTGTAATGCACCATGGTTACTATTAAATATTTCATAGTAATAACTAAAAGCTGATGTTGCAGAAGGAAAAACTGTTTTTAAATTAAGTATTTTCATTTGTTATATTTATTATAGTAAAACCTGTATAATTCAAACACCTTATCATATAGCTCGTCTGGTCCGTAGCTTTTAGGACTTGTTTGTTTTTTACCGTTCACTGTTATTTCTATATCCCAGTCCCTGTTCCTATTGCCTGATGTACATGCTAAACAACCTATTGTTATTCCGTGATTTATACACCAGCTATAAGCTTCTAAGTTTTCTGGGTTACCCCAATCAGGGGGTTTTGGTTCTATTGCTTTTGCTGGCATTTTTAGTTTTTCTTAAATATATATCATCAAAGTATTTTAACAATATAAGTATTATAAAATTAACATATCCTCTCATCTTCTTTTGGTTTTATTCCCATGGCATTTTCTCCTCCATAGTTGGTTGAACTTCAGGTATAAAACAACCTGATCGATGTTCCCATTTAAAGAAAGCTTCGCCTTGGTTTTCACCTAAGTTCTGGAACTTTACTTTAAGAACTTTAACTTTAGTTGTTTTTTGCTCATAGTCTCTGTGTACTAACAAACCGTGGTAACTAGCATCGTACCATTCACCACCACCTTTAATGTTATACATAGTTGGCTCTTCAATTTTACCATCTTTATCTTTATACATTTTAGTTGGATGAGCTACAATAAATACTAATACATCGTACTTCTTAGCAAATATTTCTATCTTAGTTAAGTATTCCATTGTATACTTATTAACGTCTTCTGTTTGACAGTCAACGTCCCTAACTTTATTGTAAGGATCAATAACTAGGCATTTAATACCTTTACGTTTAACTA
>Ga0070746_10000672_pt1 | contig 20428 bp, 27 predicted proteins | sample VirMetDEL_Mar_21_FD_77016 | JGI IMG/M metagenome (GOLD analysis project Ga0070746, IMG submission 77016) | Aqueous microbial communities from the Delaware River and Bay under freshwater to marine salinity gradient to study organic matter... | ecosystem: Environmental > Aquatic > Marine >...
CACAGTCCTTGTTCAAGGATTAGACGCCAATTGGGACATCACCCAAGAAACACTCACCATAGGTGGAGCCAGGGGCACACAACAATTCAGAAGGGTATACAGGATGGAACAGTTGACCGCCAACACAGGCACAGTCAATGTTGACACCATCAATGCCATACACACACAGGCAGATTCCACAGACACCACAGTGGCTTACCTGTCCGCGGGTGCTGGACAGACCCTGATGTGTGTGTACACAGTGCCAAGAAACTACAGAGCATATCTGTATAGAGTGACAGCAACGGTGGAAAAGAAAGACAGGGATTCAAGGCTGAGACTGTTGGCCAAACAGAACACAGACTCAGAAATATTCAATGTCAAGGGACAATGGACATCAGCAGGTGACAAGATTGACATCAATTACACAGTGCCTTTGGTGTTTGGTGAAAAGACAGACATAGAACTCAGAGGCAAGATGGGCTCAGTGGCCACAGCAATGGGTGGTGAATTTGACATCATCTTGGAGAAAAATTAATGAAATTATCAGTACCACAATCAGAAGTAGCAAAGTCAAAGGCAAGATTCCGCGTTTTGGCGTGTGGCAGGCGTTGGGGGAAAACAACACTGGCCATCAGGGAACTGGCATACCACGCCAAGGAACCTGAATCAGTGTGTTGGTATCTCACAGGATCATACAGGGCCGCCAAGGGCTTGGCCTGGGAACCACTCAAGACACAACTGGGCAGACTCAACTGGATCAAGAAAGTGAATGAAGCAGAATTGACAATAACATTGAAGAACAACTCAAAGATATGCCTAAGGGGATCAGAGAACCCAGATGCCCTGAGGGGTTTCTACATCAAAGGCATCCTTATTATGGATGAATTCCAAGACATAGATCCCAAGGCCTGGGAAGTTATGAGACCAACGCTGTCAGACCACAAGGCAAGGGTCCTTGTGTGTGGCACACCCAAGGGTAGATCAAACCAACTGTTTGACTTCTTCCAGAGGGGACAGGACACCACAGAGTCAGAATGGCAGAGTTGGCAGTACACCACAGCACAGGGTGGATGGGTTGATGATGATGAACTAAACCAAGCCAAGAGGGACCTTGACCCAAGGACCTACAGGGTTGAGTATGAAGCAGAATTTTCAAACTATGAGGGCGTGGTCTATTACGCCTTTGACAGGGCCAAACACATCAAGGACATCACATTTGATGGACCACAACAAATCATCCACTGTTCATTGGACTTCAATGTCAATCCTATGTCAGCGGTGTGCTTTGTGTACAAGGACAACCATTTCTACATCATTGATGAGATTGAGATGTATGGATCAAACACAGATGAGATGTGTCAGGAGATCCTTACCAAGTTCCCCAATGCCAAGGTGTTCGCGTATCCAGATCCATCAGCCAAGGCGAGGAAAACATCCGCTGGTGGCAGGACAGATGTAAGTATATTACAAAACAATGGCTTCATAGTAAAGATGTACAACAAACATATGGCGATCAGGGACAGGATCAATTCAGTGAACACAGCATTGATGAATGGTGCTGGTGAGACCAGTGTTTCAATACATCCAAGATGTAAGAAATTGATAAAGAGTTTGGAGAGACAGATCTACAAACCAGGCACATCACAACCTGAGAAGGACACAGGGTATGATCACATACTTGACGCCCTTGGGTATGGCGTTTCATTCCTGAAACCAGTGAGGAGAGACTTTGAGCAACAACAACAACCAACAACTTGGGGGGTAAAGGTAGCATAATATGGCACAGCAAATATACACTACAAATCAAGATCCTGAAGACTTCGCAAGCCTTTATGATCTCATAGGTGTTCATCCAGAATACCACAATCACTATCAGAGGTGGCAGTTCCTCTACAATTCTTATATGGGAGGCCATCAGTTCAGGATGGGCAAGTACCTCACAAGGTATGTGTATGAATCAGAATCAGAGTATGTCCAGAGATTGGTCACAACACCATTGGACAACCACGCCAAGGCCATAACACACACAATGAATTCATTCCTGTTCAGGCAGAAGCCTGAGAGGGATTTCGCAAACATCAAGAACAACCCAGAGTTGGAACCATTCCTCAAGGACGCTGACCTTGATGGCAGGAGTTGGGACGCCTTTATGGCGGAGGTCAACATACATTCAACTATCGCTGGCCACTGTTGTGTGCTGTTGGACAGACCACAATCAAACGCTGGCACAAAGGCTGAGGAGTTGGCACAGGGCATCAGGACATATGCCACGCTGTTCACAGCACCAAACATCCTTGACTGGCAGTTTGAGAGATTACCATCAGGACATTACCAATTGAGTTATTTGAAATTGCTTGAGGTTGAGCAGAGAGCGTATGGGCAGGTATCTGACTACTTTGTCAGAACTTACACCAAAGAAGACATCACACTTGAGAAGTATTCACCAACCAAGCGTGATGGTGGACAGGAGGTCCTAAGCATCATACCAAATGAACTGGGCAAGATACCAGCGGTGTTTGTGTATGATCAGAGATCACCTGTGAAGGGCATTGGTGTCAGTTTCATTGGAGACATCTGTGACGCCCAGGCCTACATAGCCAACCAGACCACAGAGGTTGAGCAGTTGATCAGACTACAGAACCACCCTTCTTTGGTGAAGACATCAGACACAGAGGCTTCAGCGGGTGCTGGGGCAATCATCACAATGCCACCTGAACTGGATGGGAACCTTAAGCCTTTCTTGCTTCAGCCAAACTCACAGTCAATTGAAGGCATCCTGAAATCAATACAGGCAACCATTGACAGCATTGACAGGATGGCACATATGGGGGCACTGAGGGCCATTGAGACAAGACAGATGAGCGGTGCCGCGATGGTGGCTGAGTTCACACTCTTGAATTCCAAACTTTCTGAGAAGGCCAAACAGATGGAACTTGCTGAGGAGCAGATCTGGAGATTATGGGCTGAATGGCAGGGACTGACATTTGATGGTACCATTATGTACCCAAACACATTCCACATCAGGGACAAGTCAATGGATATGGACCTATTGGAGAAGGCCGCGAGGACACAACCAAGTGATCCATTGGTCAAGAAGGCCATTGACAGGAAGATACTGGAGATCATTATGGATGAGGATGAGATTGAGGCCTTGGAGAATGAAGAGGGAGAGGCTGTTGAACTTGAACACCCAACAACCACAGCCACTGACAGGAGCCCACACATACAGCAGATGATTATGGATGGCTACACTGATCAGCAGATGTTGGACCTACACCCAGAGATCACACAGGCAGACATTGATCAGGCCAAGCAGGATCTTTTAGACCAAAACAACCAATAAATCATAGACATTTTGCTGTGTTTCAATATATAATCTTAGTATGAGCAAAAATCCTTTAGACTGGAATCCCTATGATTGGTTGATTGGCCTTGAGACTATGGTCACAGACATCAGGACCAAACACAACAAGTTGGTCAAGAAGAATGATGAACTGATCATTAGCCACAACACACTATCACACAGGGTGGAGGACCTTGAACTACAGGTCAAGAGCCTTGAGAAGAAACTACAACTAAAGAACAATGTGGACACGCTGGTTGATTTCTGGGAGAAGGCAACAAAGAAAGCAAAACAGAAATGAAGACAATAGATCTTAAGGCTGAGATACTGGCTGACACCTGGATGGAGTATGGCGGCACTGGCCTCTCAGAGAAGGAGGAGAAGTTTGAACTGATGACAGACTACATCACGCTGTTGGAGGGCAAGACCCACACCAAACAGTTTGAGGATGCTTTGATCAGATTGAAGGCAAGGGAATTGGTGGCCAAATACCAATCAAAGAAAACACTAACAAGGATGATGAAGAGAAATGGCAAAGTATCAGGGAAGAACAGTTAAGTTGAACAGGCCTATGAGGGGCGATGTTAAAAAATTCAAAGTGTTTGTGAAGAACAAACAGACTGGCAAGATCAACAAGATCAATTTTGGCCAGAAGGGTATGAGCATAGGCAGGAAAGATCCAGCCAGGCGTAGAAGTTTCAATGCCAGGATGGGTGCTGTGCTCAAAAAGGTCAGGGGACAGAAAACACTGTCACCAGCATATTGGGCCCTGAGGAGTTGGGAGAAAGGATTCAAACTGTAATGGGACAAGCATACAAGAAAGGCACATCTACATATTGGAAGAAATGTTATCACAACGCCAAGTTCAGTGCCAAATACAGGAACATAGATTGGCAGTTCACTCCTGAACAATGGAGACAATGGTGGTTGGACAATGGTGTTGACAAGAACCAACCAAGACACTATAAGGGTGATTCATTTGTGATGGCGAGATATGGTGATCAGGGTCCATACCATCCTGACAATGTGTATATTACCACAAACACAGGAAATCTACAAGATGCTGATCATACCTATGACAGGAATCCTAAGCGAGGACCAAGAGATGTTGGTTGTAGATCAATACACACACCATATGGCGAATATAAAAAGATAAAGACAGCGGCTGAACAGTTGGCAGTTGATGTCACCACAATCTACAACAGAATGAAAACCAGACCAACAGAATACTATTACCTATGATATTGGATCACAAGCACCTGCTGATCAGGGCAGAGTGTGAACGCATACCAGGCAAGGATTTTGACCTAAAGGCTAAATTGGAGGATTTGGTAGATCTGATAGATATGAAGATTTTGGCTGGACCTATGACAGCGTGGTGTGATATGCCAGGCAACATTGGTTGGTCAGGTACCACAATAATTGAGACATCACACATAGCGTGGCACAGTTGGAATGAGACAGGACTGTTGAACCTTGACATCTACAGTTGTAAGGACTTTGACATACACAAGGTGATAGCCTGGGCGGAGGAGTTCCAACCAACACATATGGACTACAAGTTCTTGGACAGGAACAACAGTTTCAAGACATTGGAGCAACACACACTGGAGTTTGACCATTGAAGGGCAAGGGCACAATCACACACATAGAACTGTTTGACACACCAGCACACCTGGCACTTGAGGCCGCCTTGAAGGACTACTACTACTGGTGGAAATACTGTAAGAGGTTGAAGTCAAAGAACAGTGCCTTTATGGCCAGGAAGGCCCTACAAAAGGTCAAGACCCTGGCACACACCAGGAAGTTGGAACTGTTGTCACTTTACTCTGTGGATCCCAAGCGTAAATATGTGAACAACATACAAAACAAGGAGAAGCAAGATGAAAACATACAGATCAAGAGCGGGCAGGGGAGCAATGAAGGCCGCAAAGAAGATGAACAAGAAAAAAGGTAAGAAGTCTTACAAGAAGAAGTAGTCTAAACCAATATTCCTTAATCATATAACATTATACCTTAAATAGGTGTATAAATAACAAAACAATTCCAATATGAAAGGAAGCACTCAAATGGAAGAGACTAACATCCAGCAGTCTGAAGCAGAGGCAACTGAGACCAAAGCACAAACAGACTCTAAAAACAAAGAAACCACTCAGGAAACTGTATCAACCAGTTCAAAAACCTACACCGCGGAAGAGTTCAACAACGCTATGGCATCTGTCAGAGTAAAGGCAGAAAAGCAGGCAATGAAGAAATGGGAAGGGGTGGATGTTGAGAAGTATAACCAATTGCTCAAGGCTGAAGAGGAAAGACAACTTGAGGCTGAGAGGGCGAAAGGTAACTTTGAGAAGGTGTTGAAGGAAACTGTCTCCAAGAAAGATGGTGAGATCAATACACTCAAACAGAGACTACAAAGCCAAATGGTGGATGGTGCTATAATCAGTGCCGCCAGCAAGTACAAGGCCATATCTCCAGAACAGGTCAAGGAACTCCTTGCCAAGAATGTGAGATTGAGCGACAAGGGTGAAGTAGAAGTTGTTGGGGAAGAAGGTGGTGTGAAATACACTGAAACTGGAGATCCCTACACAGTTGATACACTGGTAAAAGAGTGGTTGGACAAGAATCCGCATTTCTCTCAACCAGGACCCAAAGGAGCAGGTAGTCAGAGCAATACTTCTTCAACCACAGGTACTGGACAAGTTGACATCAGTAAATTGGATCTGAACAATTCAGAACACAGAGCGATCTATAAGCAATTAAGAAATGAACGCCTGAAGAAGAATAGACAGATCATTTAAACTAACAACTTGTAGAACCAGAGGAGAAATATAATGGCTACATATAACAACACAACATCATCAGCGTCAGCGTTGTTGACAAATGTCTTACAAGAGGCAATTTTCACAGCATCTGAAAGATCAATCGCTGGTGACCTGTTCCAAGTCTTTGATATGACTGGAACACCTGGATTAACAGCACAGATACCTGTGTATCCAGAAATCAGTGCCGCAGACTTAACTGAAGGCACACCACTAACCTCATCTGAATCAATCACTCCAGCGACTGTGACAATTACAGCGGCTGAGATTGGTGCCAGAGCAGACTTAACAGACCTATTAAGAGAAGCGTCAAACAGAGATGTTGCCGCTGACATTGGTCAGATGTTAGGTGCCGCAATTGGTGAGAAGATTGACAGCAACGCTTTCAGTTTCTTTGACAACTTAACCAATGTAGTGGGTACAGGTGGTGCTGAAGTGACTCCTGCCAAAGTATTACAGGCAGTGTACACTTTAAGAAACAACAACGCCCCAACAGACGCGGATGGTGATTACTACTGTGTGATCAATCCATCAGTTGCTTACAACATCGCTAACTCTTTACAGGGTGCTGGTGTTGGAACAAGTGCTAACGCTTTATCAACTGTAGGTAATGACTTACTTTCTAAGTCAGCATTTATGGGTAGATTATACAATGTGAAAATGTTTATGTCTACAGCGGTTGCTAATGACTCAGCAAATGACAGCGTTGGAGCGGTTTTCTCACCTATGTGTTTTGGACATATAGTGAAAAGACCAATTGTTGTGAAAAGCCAAGAACAAGTTTCTGCCAGAGCGGTAGAATTTGTTGGCTCAACAGCAAGAGGAAACGCTATCCTAAAAAACACTTATGGTGTTAAACTAAAAGGTGAATCAACAATCAACTAATATTGATTAGAGATTAACCTCCAGGTATATCAAAGGGCGGTAGGCAACTATCGCCCTTTTTTTATACAACTACATTAAGAGTTCCAGCCTCCACTAAATAATGTTGTTCACAGAAGGACTGGAACAAAACAAGGAAGGACCATTTAATGGCACAATATGCTACAGACACAGATCTGAAGGAATATGAACCAGACATCTTAGAACTGGGGATTCCAACTTTCAAAGACCTACACCAGAAGACCTATGATGACATCAATAGATTGATTGAGATTGAGTGGTGGCCGCGAGCGATATACAGGGATTATGATATCACAAGGGCCGCATATGCTAACATCAATTTTGACCTGTTGGTAGATTCGCAATGGAAGAGGGCCGCTGTGTTCCACTGTTTGGCATACTACATATACCCACGCCTATCAACCTTCACACCTGAATCAGATGTGTACAGGGAGAAGATGACATACTACAAGGAAAGGTTCCAAGAGGAATTTGACCTTTGTCTAAGACAGGGTGTGAAATATGACTACAATCAAGATTCTGTGATCCAAGACGCTGAAAAGACACCAGTCCATTTTAACAGACTGGTGAGATAATGTCAGCGAGGGAAGATATTTTAAAGAGATTAGAAAAGGTGTTGGCGAATATGACCAACCCAGGACCTGGCAAGGTGTCAAGGGACTTCTTTGATTTTGAGAAGTTGGCCATCACACAGTTCCCAGCCATACTGGTTGTGCCTCTCAATGAATCAAGGGAGGACATATCAATGGATGAGCGTAGGGGCGTGATGGATGTTTCAATCAGATGCTTTGTGAGGGGCGAGGGCATAGACACCAGGCGTAATGACATCATAAGGAACATAGAGGAATCACTTGAGACTGAGAGAAATCTCAGCATCACATCAGTTGAGACAGGCACACACATTGTGAGCACACAGATAACCAATGTACAGGTGATAGAGCGACAACCCCCAATTGGTGAGGTCACTGTTGTGGCCACAATCACATATCACTACAGGAAAGGAAATGCTTAATGAGTGTAGAACTATTTGACAAACAAGGGAATTCAGAGATTGTTGAGAACCGCAAGGTCCAACAATATTTGAAAGATGGGTGGACTTTTTCAAAACCAGACAAGGTGGAGAAACCCAAGCCAACAAAGGTGAAAAAGGTCCAAACAACAACCAATGAAGAACCCGCGAAGGCGACTATATTAGAAGCAGAAGCCACAGCGGAAGTAATCAAACCAACCAACAAGGAGAAATAACCTATGGCAACAATAGTAGGAACAGATGGTGTGGCAAAGTTTGATGTGACAGGCTCTGCTACAACTATCGCTTCTGTGAGATCATTTTCAATCTCACAAGTGGGAGATATCATTGAGACTTCAGTGATGGGCACTCAAGCAAAATCATATCTACCAGGACAAACATCATTCACAGGCACAATGGATGTGCTATTCAACTCAGGCGACTCTGCCCAAGACACTTTGGCGGCCGCTGTTGGATCAGATCCAGCGACTGTTGAGTTATACCCAAGTGGTGAAGTATCAGGAAAGAAATTTACTGGTGAAGTAATCATCACAGGCTATGACCTGACAGCAGACCAAAATGATGCTGTCACAGCCACTGTGTCCTTCCAAGGCACAGGAGCATTAACATACGCGAGTGTGTAAATGATAACAGGCATTTTTAATGCTGTAAGGGGCAACCAAACCCTGGGCAGGAACTTTGAGGTGTTTATGGATAGGACAGCCAACACACTGTTGGTTAATCTTAGAAAGTTCACACCCAAGCGTTCAGGGTTGGCGGCTCGCTCTTGGTACAAGAGGAAGGGAGTTGGTCAGTCATACACATTGTCCAACAAACAACCTTATGTGGCAAGGCTTGACAAAGGATACAGTAAGAAGGCACCAAATGGCTTCTACAAACCAGCGTCAAGGGAAACAACAAGAACCAACAAGGGGAGATTTTTTAAATGACAGATATAAGAAAAAACATCAAGCAACATTACAGCACAGTAATTGGTGGCGAGATGAAGAAAATGACAGTGGAAGAATGGGACTGTGACATCTACTACAGACAGACCAATTCATTCAAGGATGAGGCCAAGATGATATCATTACAGGCCAAGGGCGAGATAGTTGAAGCCCTGGTACAGTCAATCATATCAAAGGCCAGGAACAAGGATGGGTCAAAGATGTTTCAGGAGGCTGACAGGAGTATGCTCTTGAATGAGGCAGATCCAAAGGTGCTCACCAGGATAGCCACAACGCTGAACAACGCCCAAGTGAACCTTGAGCAGGCTGAAGCGGCAAAGGAATCAGAACCAACACAGAGTTAAGGTTCCTGATGTTGTTGGCCACAAGGCTCCACAAGAGCCTGGAGGAGATACAACAACTTTCTGTGTTGGAGTTAAAATTATGGGCAGGGCTTATGGCTTTTGAACAGGAAGAGAGCCAGAAGACTATGAACCAAAGAAAGAGGTAAAGACAAATGGTCACAGAGAACTACAATGTCAAGGTCCAGGTACAGGGTGCCAGGCAACTTGACCAACTGAATGCTTCAACCATCAGGATACAGAACAGCCTGGGTGGTCTTGGCTCAGCGGCCAAACTGGCCACAGGAGCCATCGCGGCCATTGGAGCACAGAGGGTTGGTAGGAGTTTTCTAAATGTGGCGAGGAGTCTTGAAACGCTCCAACAAAGATTCAAGTTCCTTTTTGGAACAGCGGAGGAGGGTGCCAAGGCGTTTGACCAATTAAGGGAATTCGCTGGCACTGTGCCTTTCTCGCTGGAAGAGATAGCACAGGCATCAGGTGTACTTGCTGTTGTTTCAGAGGACGCTGAAGAACTAAGGAAGAACTTAGAACTCACAGGTAATGTGGCCGCGGTCACAGGACTTGACTTCAGGACCGCTGGTGAACAGATCCAGAGGGCCTTGAGTGCTGGTATATCTGCCGCTGATCTCTTGAGGGAGAGAGGTGTCAGGGACCTATTGGGCTTCAAGGCTGGGGTCACAGTCACAGCGGAAGAGACAGCGGAAGCACTTGAGAAGGTGTTTGGACCAGATGGCAAGTTTGGACAGGCAAGTGTGGCATTGGCTTCAACCTTTGATGGTTTGGTGTCAATGGTTGGTGACAAAATGTTCACCTTCCAATCACTTGTGATGGACGCTGGTCCTTTTGATTTTTTAAAAGCAACAGTGGCCACGCTCAATGACGCCCTATCAGAAGAATTTGGAAGCATAGAGAAAGCCGCTGAGCGTATTGGCGGTGGCATAGTGAATTCAGCGGAGACAGCCATTGTTGGCTCAGGATACATCATAGACGCAATGGAACCAGTGATACATTTCTTCACTGAATCATACAACAACATTTTAAGGGCCACAGACAGCCTACCAACCGCAATCAAGTCATTGGGTGTGATTGGGTTTTTATTATTAGGTTTAAAAGGCAAGGCAATTGTGTTGGCCATAGGTTATGTGGTTGACTATGCTGTGGAGGCGTATGCCTTCATTGGTGACGCCTTGGCTGGGGCCAAAGAGTTGGCGGCAGAAGCCGCAGAAGCGATTGGAATGAAAGGTACCGCGGCAAGATTGAGGAAAGAAGCAGGTGACATAAGGGCTGAGATGAATGGTCTCAGAAACAAATTTGGAGAATTTGATGATGACCTTGAAAACTCAGGCGAGATGAATTTAACATTCCTTGAGAAGATTGAATCAGGTGAGGTTGTGCTTGGCAAGTATGGTCAAAAATTATATGACCTTGTGCTACAACTCAGGGAGAAACAGAAAGAATTGAAGAAGACACAGGAAGAGGCTGACAAACTCAAGAAGGCCATTGAATCCACTTCAAACACAACCAAGGCGGCCACAGTCACATTCAAGAACTTTAAAGACACTTTCATTGAGACATTTGACAAGATGTATGAGAAGTTTGATCCTGTACAGGAGGGTGTTGATCTATTGACCAAGGGATTTGAAACATTCAAGAGGGGCGTTGGTGATGCTTTCGCGGATGCCATACTGGGTGCCAAGAACTTTACAGAGGCACTGGGACAGGTGGCCAAGGCCATATTCAGGCAGTTGATATCAGGCATCATACAGATAGGTCTTGAGATATTTGTTTTTGACATCCTAAGAGAGAAACTAAAACAGATCAGGGGCGAACAGAACAGATTGAATTCAGCACTTGGTGTTGAACTTGGATTGAGGGCGGCGTTGGCCTTCTTCACAGGTGGATCAAGCATTGGAATACCATTCCTGGCAGAGGGTGGTCCAGCCAAGAGAAACCATCCTTACATTGTGGGTGAACAAGGACCAGAACTTTTTGTTCCAAACAATTCAGGCACAGTGGTGCCCAATGACCAACTCAGAATGGACACAGAGACAGGTTCAGGAGATGTGAACATTAATTTCAACATCAGCACAGTTGATGCCTCAGGGTTTGATGAACTACTGTTATCAAGGAGGGCTGTGATAACAGGAATAATAAATGAAGGCGTCACAAGACAAGGAAGGAAGGCGATAGTATAATGGCTTATATTGGAAACTGGCCAACAACAGTTGGTTTCAACACAACAAATTTCAAGACAATAACTGACACAAGGCAGACAGTGTCACAGTCAGGTAGGAGGATTAGGGTGTCCACAGCATCTTCAAGGTTCTCTGCCACACTGAAGTATCCGCCAATGACCTTGGCCAATTGGAAACCAATCCAAGCGGTGGCAGTGAGATCACAGGGTCCACTGAACAGTTTTGACATACAACTACCATCTGTGAGTGACAACTCATCAGGCACAACTGGCATAACAGCCACAGTGAATGGTGCCACTTCACAGGGATCAGCATCTGTGGTGCTGGCCACAAACAAGAATTCAACAACCATACTCAAGGCTGGTGATGTGGTAAGGTTCGCCTCACACAACAAAGTGTATATGGTGACCGCTGACGCCACAACTGATGGTGCTGGTGCTGTCACAATTGGTATCAGTCCAAACCTATTTGAAGATGTCACAGACACATCCTCAGTCACAGTGGATGATGTGCCTTTCAGGATGACACTTGAGCGAGATGTACAAGAATTCAAATATGCCACAAATGGAACAGTGGCCTATGAGATTGATGTAATAGAGGAACTGTAGATGGCAAGGGGACTGGAATCAGCACTCAAGACATACCTTGCCAACCAAAGCCAGGTCAAGGCGGGACTTGTTGAGATTGAGACTTCAACAGGCACAGTGTATTACACAGACGCCTCATTTGACATCACCTATGATTCAAACACATACCAAGCACAGGGCAACTTCATCTCTGTCACAGAGGTAGAGGAGAACGCTGAACTTGTGATAACCAACTGTATCCTGGCCATCAGTGCCTTGGACACAGCCAACATAACAAAATTCGCCACATCAGACAATGTGAACAAGTCAGTCACAGTGAGGGTGGCATATATTAATCCCACAGACAATTCAATAGTGGGCACACCAATCATAACTTTCAAGGGCAAGATAACAGGATACACAGTCACAGACGCCAGGAACACAGCCACAATTGGCCTTGAGATAGCATCAACATTCGCGAACTTTGAGAAGACAACTGGTAGGAGGACCAATGAAGGGTCATTCCAGAGGGAACACCCATCAGACAGGAGTATGGAATTCGCACACCAGACAGTACAAGACATACTTTGGGGGAAGACATAATGATAAGAGATTTCAAGACAACAGATGTGAACCAGTGTATTGACCTGGCCTATGATCACGCCGCTGAGGCGGGAGGTGGCATTGGCAAACTCAACAGGGACAAACTGATAGAGTTTGTAAAAAAGGTCAACATAATGGATGGATACAAGGTTTTCATCAGTGAGCGTGGTGGAGAGATTGATGGCTATGTTGTGTGCTATGCCTTTGAGAACCCTTGGACAGGGGTCACAGAGGGAATGGTGACAATGCTGTATGTGACACCCAGCAAGAGACAGGGTTTCACAGCCAAGGACCTATTGGTGGCGGCGGAGCAATGGTTCAGGGACTGTGATTGTGAATTCTTTTGTGCCTCAGTGAGGGCATTCAACAGCGATTACTCAGCCAACAAAGAATTCATAGACAATGGAGATAATTTTTTCAACAGGATGATGACACCTTGTGGACATCACTACATCAAGGAGATCTTATAATGGGTGGAGCAGTAGAAGCCGCAGTCAACATAGTAAAGAAGGCAGTTAATGTTGTGGTCAAGGCAGTCAGCAGTGTGTTCAGTGCTGTGGGCAATGCCATTGGTGGTGTTTTTGGTGGATTGGTTCCAGATGTTAGTATACCTGACCTGGGCAACATTGACCCAGGGGCCAGTGCTGATGGTGTAAAAATCACAAAGAATGGCACAAACCTTGACATACCTGTGATATATGGATTCAGGCGTGTGGGTGGCAGGATCATATTCGCAGAGACCAATGGAGACAGCAACAAATATCTGTATGTGGTGTATGTGATCTGTGAGGGCGAGATTGAAGGTGTCAAGCGTGTGTTGATCCAGGATGTGGAACTACCATCTCCTGGGAACAAATACAACAATGGTGAGATCTACACAATAACCTCAGGTAGGTACGCCAACAGGTTGAAGATACAGATCTACAATGGCACAGAATCGCAGACACAGAGCAGTCTGGCCAATGAATCCAAGAGTTGGGGCAACAGGACAAGGCACCTGCCAGGTGTGGCCTACTGTGTGGCCAGATATGAATGGAAGAAGATTGAGACACAGGAAGATTCAGATGCCAACCCATACACAGGTGGTATCCCAAGCATCCAGTTTGACACTTTGGGCAAGAAGGTTTACAATGTGATCAATCACACAGGTGGTGTTGATCTTGCCAGCGATTATGCTGGACTGACAAAGACATTTTCATACAATCCTGTGAGTTGTGTGCTGGACTACCTTATGAACACAAGATGGGGTTGTGCCATACCCAAGCAAGAGATAAATGCTGATTCTTTCAAGACAGCGGCCATAAAATGTGCCCAACAGATAACCTATTCAACAGGACAGACAGGCAAGGCGATGACTATGAACGCTGTGGTATCAACCAAGGCCACGCTGTTGGACAATGTCAAGAGATTGCTCACAGGTAGCAGGGCTTTTATGCCATTCATACAGGGCAGATACAAGTTGAAGGTTGAGGATGGAGGCAATGAAACAGATATCACATCAGCCACGCTGACTTCAGCCTATGACCTATCAGAGACAGAACTGTTGAGCGATGTGACCCTACAGGGCGAACAGAAGGCCAACAAGTACAACCAGGTGATTGTGAGGTATGTGGATCCAGACAAGGATTTCACAGAACAGGAGGCCATCTACACAGAATCAGCGGATGTCACAGCGGATGGAGAGGACCTGATTGGTGATTTTGATTTCAGCACAGTGTCCAATCCAAACATAGCACAGGATCTGGCGAGGATGATTTACAAGAAGTCAAGGAACCAGAGATACATCAATTTCACAGCCACACCAGAATTGCTTGATGTTGAACCAGGAGACATCATCAGGGTCTCAAGTGAGGTTTTAAATCTCACATCAGCAACATTCAGGGTGGTAAACATCACAATCAATGAGGATGGCACAGTACAGATACAGGCCAGGGAACACACAGCGTCTGTGTATCCATTTGTGTCAGGACCACAGATTGTGATACCATCACAGTTATACAAGCCAGACAACTACTCACTGGTGCCTGTGCCAAAACCCACACCAAGCGTGCCAATCTCAGTGGCACCACCAAATGACTCTGAGGACCCTGTGTCAGATCCAAACCTTGATTCAGGGGGCTTACCAGGTTTCATCACACAGCCTGTTGAAGGCGTCAATGACATCTTGCCAGATGCCCCTGACCTATCAGCATCAACCTCTGTGACCAGATTCCAACCATCATCCACAGGCGGTGATACCACTACCGCACTGTTGGTCAACACCTCTGGCTACAGATGGCCCATCAACACAGATTTCGCAGAAGGTGAGCGGAATGGTGTGTTGTTCAGTGAGATGGATTTCAAATTCCATCCACCGCAGGATCAAACCATTGACACTGTGAGATTTTATTACTACTTTGTGTCCACAAAACTGGTCACAAGGATAGTGGACAAACCAATAAATTACAACAACATATCAGCACCACAGCATTTTGTATTGGATGGTATGAATGATGACCTGTATCTGATACCGCGTTTCAGGAACAGTTCAGACAACAGGGAATACCTGGATGGCAGTCAGCCTGTGAGTGGTTATGGACAGGTGGCCTACACAAACCTCAAAGACCAATACATAACTGGTACCAATTTTGAGGCCGCACTGAACAATGTGCTCCAGTCAAAAGATTTCAGGAATGACCCAAATGTGAGATCAACCTCACACAACTTAGGAGGATAGGATGGCCAGTTATTTTGACAGCACAGATCAATCATTAAAGATAGTTGAATACACCTGGGATGAACTCTCAACAGAGACCTGGGCGGATTACACAGATTGGCAACAGGGATCAGTGAACTTTGGAAGCCTCAGTGGCATTGGTGATGCCACACCTGACATTGAGTACTTCACCAACATTATAGATTTTGGCTCAAAGGCCTGGGTGAACCCTCTATGTACAGTGGACGCTGTGGGGGATGTCAACATCAAGGTGTTCTCTTCAGAGACACAACCCAGTGACTTCATCACAGGTGATCCTGGCATAGATGCCCAGAAAAACCTGTCGCTGTCCGCGATCTATGGCAGGTACTTCCAGTTCAAGGTGGAGGTGTTCTCATCATCAGTGGGACAGGCACAACTCAACAAGGTCAACACCACGCTGAGTTCAAGGACACAATCTGAATTCTTCCAGGAATCCAGCACACTACACAATGGTACCACAGAGATGAGGTATCCCACACTGGCGAACACCTATTCAAAGATACTGGCAGTGAATGGACACGCCAGACTGGTGGACACAGATGACAGCACACCGCTTTTGGTCACAGGCATTGGCGACAGGTCAGACAACGCTATAACAATCACAAATTCAGGTGGTGTTGATGCTGTGGAGGATGTGTACAAGTATGAACCAGCCGCACTCAGGTTCAATGACAACACAGGATCAGCACTCACAGACACAGATGATAACTTAACATTCAGTATGTCCAGCACAGGCATCACAACAGGTGACTTCCAGATAGATTTCTGGTACAAACCAGTGAAGCAGACCTGGTTGGATGGCATCAGTTCTCCGCCCAACTACGCCCATTCGCCCTATTTCTTCCACCTTGACACAGCGGGCACAGACATCTACCTGAGGACTGGCACAGCCAATGGTAACCTTGAGATAGAATACAGCCTAAATGGTTCAACTTGGACTTCAACAGGAACATTTGTTCAAGGTGGCGGCCCTTCAAGCGATTGGTATCAGTTCAAAGTGGCCAGGGACAATGGCACACTCAAGTTCAAGTTCCACAACATTGGCACAGTTTTAGCGGGTTCCTACACACAGGACATCAGCACAGCCACAATGAGGCTTGGTGACCTTGGGGGCAACGCCACAGTGGGCAACTTCTACATAGATGATTTCAGGATCTCAGACATATTCAGGGCACCTGGTAGCCCAGGGGGGCCAAACTTTGATAACATATCAGGGGCGGAACCAATATTGGATTCAAACACCCAGTTCCTGCTAACAGGACAGACCTCCAATGTCACGCCAGGGCAGACCAATGTCCCAGTTATCACAGTGGGTGCCCTCACAGACAACACACAGGCCAGATACGCCATCTACAGGAGTTCAGGCCAGGTTGTGGACGCTGATGTGGCACTACAGGTTGTGGGCCTCAGGGCCTTGAGTTCAGACTCAAATGGCAACATAATAGAAGGATAATGGAGCAGGTGTATGATTTGGTTGGTGATTGGTTTGATTGTGTTCATAGCCATAATGTGGCTCTGGATAGAATGGATCAAGCGGGACCTGAAATGATTAAATACAAACAACAAGGAGAAAACTTATGGCGTGGCCAGCAAACAGTTCAAACATTGATGTAACCAACTTAGACAGTTCAACAGATTCACCAGCGGCGGCGAGGGCCAACCTCAAGACAGCACTGGATGAATTGGCCAATGTGATAGATGGCAGGAACCAAGCATCAGGGGTGGCGGGATTGGATGCCTCAAGCAAGATATCAGCCGCACAGATACCAGATGAGATAAATTCCAGTTCAGGCAACAACCTCACGCTGGACCCAGACACATCAGTGGTCACAGTTGAAAACATCATCAGACTCACACCACAGACAGTGGCACAGTTGGGGGCCATAGGCTCACCCGCTGATGGTATGATGGCTTTCTGTTCAGATGGTGGTGACTCAGCCGCACAGGGCGTGTTGTGTTATTACTCAGCGGGCCAGTGGAGATCAGTGGTTGATGGGAGCATAGTGGCATAATGACACTGAAGGAGAGGATACAGCGACTGGAGGACAAGATCAACCTGCTGATGGACAACCACCTCTCACATATGGACAGCAGGATCAAGCGGAATGAATGGCTACTCTACACCATAATCTTCTTCCTGTTGGGCATCAGTTTCAAATTGATGTGGGGCTAACCACATTTACCAATACATAATTTTGTGAGATCAGAGGACTTTGAGCGACGCCTCCTTGAACTGGGCTATCAGTGGCGAACAGCCAACAGGAAGAATATGATGCCAGGTTGGGAGAGGCCCAACACCAAGCGGACCAGGTGTGCCCTCAAGGGCGATCAGTTCTGTGACCAGTGCCTGTCAATCACCTTTGTCCACAGATCAAAGACCCGCAACATCAACTGTGGCGTGTGCCACCGCAACCAGAGACAGTGCCTATAACTGATTGAGCAACTGATCAGGCGTGATGTGCTCAGCCATCCAGGCCTTGGGCTTGGGGTGTACCCAGGTTATTGAACACCTGGTGCTGACCCTGACCAACCACGCCCGCTTACGCTCTGGCATCTTGTTGGGTTTGTGTCCCCTGAATTCATAGTGTGCCTGCTGTAGTGAATCATTGGTGTTGTCCCAGTCAGCACCCGCCACCAGCAGATTGGTGTGTCCCAGCCTGATGGCCACCTCCACAGCCAGGGTGCCTGAGCAGTGTATCTGGTTGTAGTGCTTGTCTATGTGGGGGATGTGTCGCCATCCTGTGGTGCTCCAGACACTTTGTGTGTAGTAGCCAACACCTGGTGTGAGTCCCTGTTTGTTGAGTTGTGTGACAATGGGCCTGTCATAGGCCACCACTGTGTCAACAGGTCTATAGGTTTCAATGTGATTACAGCCAATCTCTGTGCGGAACTTGGGCAACTTGCGGATTGATTCTGCCACACTGGGTCCTGACCACCATATCATACAACTGTCGCGTGAGATCAACTTTGCCATTTGTGATATTTACAAGGGACTGATTACATCAGTCCAAAAAGGACTGGCGTCCTTTTTATTTCTCCTCCTTCCCTTTGGGCAAGTGAAACTTTTAGCAAAATACCAAAAAGATCACTCAGTGAAGCACACTACATCCACGCCTTTAACTGTTGAGGGTTCGCATATCCAACAGACTTGCTCTCGCAATCGCCAACTTCCGCCCACAAGGACCACAGGTGTGCTGTGTGAGACTTGGAGTCCAAGCCCTTGTGACCTGACACACAAAAGTAACCAAAATGTGCCAGCATAACTGTCCATTTGTTTATACTGTCCTTACCTAACAGTGCCGCCTACAGCAGGGCTCAACAATCAGAGGGTGTTGTGAACTCTTGTAAATTTGTGTTGCTGTTATGTGTGCCTGGAGATGCCTATATGCCTAAAATGTACTGTTATTTATACAACAGCATTATAGACCCCACAAAATGTGGATCAAGGCCCAAAAAACCCCCATTTTATGGCATTTTTAGGTGGTTGACGCTGTTTAGATGTGTGCTATACTGAAGTATAACAAAGGAGAAAAACATATGAGCACAGACATAGAGTACAAGGGTGGCATAACCATCAAGTCACACAATGGTGGCGGGCCACTTGAGGTCAAGGACCTCTCACAACTCAGCGACTCACTGGGGAGGCAGTATGACAGGCACATCAAGTGGAGCCAGGAGCATTACAGAACGCACTACAGCCCAGAATTATGGGCCAAGGCGGATGAGTTGATCGCACACAGCAAGATTGAGTTCTTTGGCGACAATGACGCCTCACACTCGCTGGGATTTGGCAAGGATGGCTACATCAATGGGGCCTATGAGCGTTGGGAACAGCAGTTGGTTGAATGGGCGGACAGCAACAAGGACCAAGTGGAGCAGTTGGCACAGCAGAGAAAACAGGCACAGGCCAAGATGGAGCAACACAGGCCAGCGGTGGACAGGATCGCCAAGACCAATGGTGCCAACTCAAGGGCACACACAGACAGTTGGCAGGATGTGGCTGAAAAACTGGGCATACTGAAATACCTCACAGACACAGGTCAGTTGAGCAAGGCCAAGTTGAAAAAGAAAAGCAAGGGCGACAGCACAGTGATCACACAGGTGCTTGACACCTACAACAAGCAGTATGTGGCACAGGCCAACGCCGCAATGGCACAGGCCAAGCAGAACAAGAAAAGCCACAGCGAGGCAGATCTAAAAGAGAGGCTGGAGTATGAAAGGCATTGGCAGGAGGTCAAGCGGATTGAGTCAGAGATCTATCGCCTGAGTGCTGGACTGTATGACCACCATATGGCGAGATGGAGTTGGAGTTATGACCACATCAAAAAGAAGCAGGTGGCGTGATCAAGCGTATCACAATGGTGCTGATGCTGTTGATCAGCACCGCACACACCACAGAACTCACTGAAGGTGAACAGCGTAAGCAGAAAATTTTCCACAGCCTCACAATGGCTGATGCTGTCACCACAATCATTGGTGTGAGCAAGGGCATCAAAGAGAGCAGTTGGATCCTGGGCACAGCACCAGAACCACACACAGTGATTGGATTCTTTGTGTTGAGGAACCTGGCACAACAGCACATCACTGAAGAGATCATACCAGACAAGTGGCGTAGCAAGTGGCAGAACAGTTGGATAGCGACGCAGGGAGCCTATGTGATCCGCAACCTCATTGTGTTGGGGCAGTAGGGTGAAGTAATAAATAATTGTGGATGGCAGGCCCCAACTTACTCCTAAAGCAAGCGAGCCATCCTGAACCACAGGGTTTCTATACCTATATGCCATTGAACCTGTGTGTGAGGGGCCACTTCACACCCACAAAAGGAGCGGCGAACAGCGGTAGGCATTGTGCTTATGGTGGCGGATATGGGCGGGTTTTTGGCATCCTGGAGATGTCAGCCTAAAAAACACCATTTAAACAGCCAAATCCCGCTTTACAGCACCATATCCGCCAATCTGGGCC
>Ga0070746_10000673_pt1 | contig 20409 bp, 10 predicted proteins | sample VirMetDEL_Mar_21_FD_77016 | JGI IMG/M metagenome (GOLD analysis project Ga0070746, IMG submission 77016) | Aqueous microbial communities from the Delaware River and Bay under freshwater to marine salinity gradient to study organic matter... | ecosystem: Environmental > Aquatic > Marine >...
AGACTGCTTAATACAAAGTAGGAGTTATGTTCCGTAGTATTAAATACTTTTAAGGATAGGGAGTATCTACCTTCGTTGGCGTATGTGGTCTGGTGTACGCTATTGAATGAGCCGCCACTTGAATCTAGAAGAATGCTGAAGTCTGTCGGTTTTGTGGTTGGGTCTTCAAAGCTCTTCACTTCTGACTGGTACACTCGCCTCTTAACTTCCAGGTCTTCTGCGGTACTGTTTGAATAGGGGTTAAACTGCGGGACCGAATTCTCCGTTGCTGTTCCCCACCCGCCAAGAATGTTTTGTTGATTATTAAAAACGGCTTTTCTTCTTGCTTTTAGCACGACCTGAAACTGGGGGAGGTACTCATCTGTAACTCCTTTAAGTGCTAGTCGGTACATTTTTGTAGGTTCAAGACCTACGAAGTTTGTTGCCAACTGGTTTTTCCTAATACTCCTTGTGTTATCAACTTTCGCGAAATATTCATCTTTGTTCGCCAAGGTGTCGAGGCGGGGACCACTAAACCCTAACGCAGAAAAAACTAACCCCTCCTCTCTCCCCGCTCGGGGGGTTGAGCTTAAGGACCAACTTCCAATACTGCTTAGGTCGTATTCATAGGTTCTCCATCCCCCAAGAGGACCAAACGATAGATTTGTGATTGCGTAATAAACGAATCCGTTGGTTCCGTCGCTCCTGCCGCTTCCTCGTATACTCAAAGTGTAACTTTTTCTCGATGCGTCGGCGGGGAAAATAACGGGAACGCTAAAGTTTTTGATGGCGTCTTTTTCATCAAACGTAAACACTTTCGGGTTGTTCTCGGGCGTAAACCTCTGCCTCGCTCGCGTAAATGAGTTTGCCGAGAAATCGTATGAAAATCCGTCGTCGTCTCTGGTCAGTGCAACTTCTATGTGTCCGCAGTTTGCTGCGGCAGCCGTCCCCGATACCATTGCGTCAAAGGAAAGCATGAATGTTTTATTGGTGTCCCCTTGTCCATACCCCAAATCTCTTAGTTCTGGGGTGGTGGTGGTTTGCTTGCTATCCGTGAAAGCGTATTCATTTCGTCCCAACTCGTCCGACAGAATGAACTTTTGTGCTATCTCACCACATCCACTGGAATCAATATCAGAAGAGGACACATACAAAACAACCCCGTCATCTAGGGATGAGAAGACTTTGTCCGAGAAGTCGTTTGTGCTAATAGGTTTTACAAAAGCAAACCCACTAGCATCTTCCTCAAAACTAGGGTTTGAGGAGTTCAAGATAGGGTTTTTAACGTTCCAGTGGTTTATAGAAACTAAACCTTCTGCTGTTGCGTCTCCAGGATTTATGGCATCGACGCTAGTTAGCTTACTTGTGTAGGTGAAGTTATTATTTAACAGAACACTTTGGTGTTCCAGAAAGTTGGAGTTAGGTAGAATAGTATTTCTTTGGTCTAACAACTCCAAACTAATCACGTCTACATAGGGATTCTGGTATGCCGGATTCCACGGAGAGAAGTTTGTGTCTCTAAAGCTTTTAGCTGGGAACACGTACTCCACAAAGTATTCATTATTTGCTTCTAAGCCTTGGTCGGTAAGATGTCCGTGCAACTTAAACACAAACTCTTCTACACCAAAGTATCTTGAAGGTGTAACAGTGTGGCGAGTGCCTTCTTTGGCTAAGGCTTTAGAAACGAACTTACCAGACGTGAAGTCATAATACTCAGCAATCTGACCGTTACGACCTCTGGCAACTCTAAAATCAAAGGTTGCGTCTTTCGCCCTTACGTGGTTATACGCGAAGTAAGTTCTTCCAAGGGCGAGGTCGGCGCTTTGTGTTAGGGTAACTTTTTGCTGTCCTCGAACTACCTCGTACCGCGTTACGGGGACAGAGCCTTCAGCGCGAACTTCGTCGAATCTTCTAACTCCAGTAGAGCCTGATACCTTGGTGTCAACCCTCCATCCTTCCGCTACATTTTTTAGCGTTGGGTTCGTCAGTATATTCGCGCTTTCGATTGAATCATACCGCCACTGGTTGAATCCGATTGAAGACCAGGAATCCAGAAGAGGGAATAGGTCCGAGTCTTTGGGGGTTAGCAGTTGGTGGTTTACGGAGGATGTGGCGGACGAGTTATAGGGGTAGAAAAATCTTGAGTCTCTTTGATGGAAGTATTCTTTTGCACTTCCTAAAGTAAATGCCTGTACCTGAAAACTGGATACAGAACTAGTTCCATCCTCAATACCCGCGCCACTCGGATTTGGTTTGTATGTCATCGCATCCGCGATGGTTTTTCTCATACCATCGAGAATCATGTTTCTTTCTTCAAAAAGAGTTTTGTTTCTTCCAGAAGAAGTTTGGATGATTTTTACGTTACCCTGCATTATCAATAAACCCGAAGTTGCCGTTTGTTGCGGAGTGGCTACCGCCCCAATACTCTAGATACTCGCTCCGAGAACCTCCAGACGTCATGTATGTCGAAGATGAGTTAAACGCATTTCGTGATGATTTATTTGCGTTCAATTCATCGAAGAACCGGAAAACATCTTGGAAATTCTTTCTGCTGTAATCTCCTGCATAAACATTATACTCTTTATCTAGGAAATTTACGTCCAATAACGTTAATCCTGCTAATTCAGCGGCTCCGCCGGGTTTAGACACCTCAACATAGTATACTGAGTTTTCGTCATGAACCGGACCTGCTGAGGCAAAATATCCTTGTAGCGGTCCTTGCCTAGACTTAGAGTAGTACTTTATAGGTGTTCTGCTATTCAAAGTATGGAAATCGAATACATGAGTTTGTTCTTCGTTATTGTTTTCGAAGTTCAGTGCGTACCACATATCCTGGTCCGACATGTTTCGGCTTTCTTCCCATGTCTTAGTATTCCAGTTGTATGCCCAGGCGCGGGAGAACGATTCTTGCCACCCATTTCCTAGGTACGGCTTCTGCTCCATCACCACACGAACATGCAGAGTTTGCGGTAAATTAATGCCGCGAGAAATCGAGGCTATCTTTCCTGTAACCCCAAGCTGGTATTCTCGGTCGGGGAAGAACTTATTTCCTTTGCTTCCGTTAAAGAACTCGCCAATCTTAGAATCCTCTACCATTCGCACTTGGAAATTCCTTAGCTTCCCTTCTGAACGGTTGGTTTCGCTACCCGCGCACATCGTGAACCACAACTCATAGGAGTCTCCTTTTTCGAAGCTGCTATCAACCGGGAACTCGTCGCTGAAAGTTCGGTAGTCGCTGGAGTCGTCGGTCGCGCTGAAGAGGCTGTTTGGGGGAGTTGCCGATAGAGTATTTGGGGTTGTTTCCCAAGAGTTTGAGGAAGCTGTCCAACACTTATTTTTTGTTAGGTTTCGTAGAGCGTACACATACTGTTCTTCTTGACCTCCACTGATTTTAGTAGTTGATGCGTCGAAGCTGACTCTGTACCTAGAGCCAGGGTCTAAGTTTCTTAGGTTTTTAGGTGTAGTTGCGAACTGAGGGTTGAATACAGTGCTGATGCTAGGGTTGTTTGGGTTACCGACCACGGACGAGGTTGTGTTTGCGTTTCCGCTGCACTGCAAGACTACCGCTCGTATAGCACTTCCGGCGTACTCATACACACCAGCGGATAAATTGGCGGCTGTAGCTACAGGCATCTCTTGGAGAAGTTCAGGCGCTCTAGCTTGGTCAATAATCTTCCACCCTGCGAAGGCGGACAAAGTTGTACTGCTAACAGCAGCATCAATAGGAGGGAATTGCAGCTTTCCGTTATAACAGTAGTTCATGTTTCCGTCTAGAGGAAAGCGAACTCTTACTGCATCTCGCGGAGTTTGTCCTGGAGTCCTTTGAATCAAGGTTATGCCGCTAAGGGAATTCAAATCAACATTGTAGCTTGGATTTTCGATGCTGTTAAGAACAGCAAGAGAATTAATTCTAGGTGCTACAAAAGAAACACTAGACAACAGTGTCTCGTTACTGAAGAAGGGTTTGCTTGGAGCCTCAAAGACATCAAGCGGGTGCCGATAGGTTCCGTACGCTCCGTCCTTTAGGATTCCTCCTTGCAAGTCTCTCTGACCTCCGTCAGTTCCAACAAACACATTGTTTTCCGAAATCGCTTCGGTCGCCACTACCGCACTCCAACTTGGGTAAGTAGAAGAGATTGGGTAAGGGAAGCCTGTCTCGGCGTTTGCTGAAAGGTTCGTCTGTATTGGTCCTGCAATCGAGAAATTATTGTTCATGAAGCCCGGACCAAAAACATGGGAGAGTATATTGAAACCACCAGCGTATCTTTGTAGTGGGGTAAGAGTTCTCTTATCGACGAAGTTTCGAAACTTCCTCCCAAACTTATTATTGTAGTCGTTGAAAAGAAGGCTGATTCCTTGCCCAAACTTAAAGTTTTCAAATCCGTCGTTTGTGAAATCCAGCCAACGAGTATCTTCCTTGCCTCTGCGAATGAATATATCCGTTAGCGCTCTTAGTATCGGAGAACCAAACACATCCCTAATCCAAGCAAAGCTTGAGGTGTCCGTACTAAAACCTAATATATTTCGAACAGGGAAGTGTGCTGAAGCGGTGTAACCTAGGAACTCTGTCGTGGAGGGGGTGTATTGACTGTATACCCCGGATAAAGTTCCGCTGGTATCCTCGTAGCTTTGGGACGAGAAATTAAACCCTTTCGGTACAAACGATGACACATTCAATCCATTCCACGGGATTATGGCGCTCGTAAAGAAATCGACAGGTGTGGGCTGATTCAGCCCCTCCCTGTTGTTTGCCCAACCTTCAAACTTATATTTTAGGTTTCTTCTTCTTCCGGCTGTTCGGTATGACTTGACATTGGGCTTGATTGCGCTCGTAGAAACTGAGTCACTTGTTTCAGTGGCGTTGCCCCACAATAGGTCTGTTGTTGGGTGTAGGGTTGCGGAGGGTATCCACCTACCTTGACGGGGGTTATATACACTTGGCGAGATTGACGAGAAGCTTCCAGTGCCGCTGAACAAGTTAAATGCATCGTAAACATACGAACTGTTCAATTGGTCCATATCCGACTGGAGGGTATGGATTCCTACTAGCGCACTAGAATCCGTGGCGGAATAATCCTCAGAAAACTCTTTTCCGACGAAAATCTTATTCAGGACATGGAAGGGTGCGAACTGCCTAAAGATATCCACGATGGCGGGAATACCTTGTCTGCCTAGCTTGGTGTTTGTGGAGTTCACGAAGGCATTCGCAGAGAACTCAACATTATCGAGAAGAAGTTTTGTGTGTACTTCAGATGATTTTGAGTTCCAATAATCAAACACGGACATCCCTTCCAAGTCTGCATTACTTACGACTTTCTGATAGTTAAAAGGAAGGTTCAGACCGGAAGTAAGGAATCTGAAGTATTGGTTGGCTCCAAACCCAGGGGTTGTTATGGCGTCCGTCTCTTTAAGCCCAATAGAGCTTGAAAGCCACTCACCCACCTCTTGAGCGTCGGACGTAGCTAGGTTGAGTCCTAGAGCGCCTACGGGTCGAGCGAAAAGTGATGAGAGGTCTTTGACGACATCTTCAGTGAGTAAAGTATCCTGGTAGAACCTCTGCTCTTCCCACGGAGGCATAAAGATTTCTTTCCCTCTGTGAAAATAGCTGCCGACTTCGTTCGCGCTAACTTGCGCCTGAATAAAGCTGGAGTCTCTGTACTTAACGCCTCCTAGCCTAAGGAAGTCATGTCTGGAGTTGAGGTACTGAAGGATATAATCGACGAGGAATCTTGCGTTATTATCAGGGTTCTCGTCGTCAAAGTTTTTAAACTGGATATCGTAGCCAGAGGCTTGAAGTGCTTGGTCCCAAGCCCGTGCTAACTCCAAATAAGCCTTAGGGTCTTTTCCGTAATCAGTCTCGGTCTTAATGACGTAGTAAATAATGTTTGGGAAATAAGACTCCCAAAACTCTTGAAGACCGCTCGCGTCCGGTGTTGGGGAGTAGACAGAAGACGGGATAAGCATATTCACAGCTTGAGAAAGCGCCTGTCTTGTGCCTTTTGCTTTGTAAAGGTAAATAGCTTGCTTAAGCTGTTGACGCCACTTATCCGGGTCATTTCCAAAGAAGGTCCAACCTAAGTATCGTCCTAGGTACTGCAAGAACTCTTCGGGACATTCCTCGATGTCCAAAAGATATTGAATGTCTCGAATAGTAGTTCTCAGGTCATAGAACGCATAGGACAACGCTTTGAGCATTTTGTCCATTGGTCCCCTATTCGACATTCTTTGTACATTCAGCCCCAACAAGGACGCATTTACGATATCCCTAAAGTAAGTTGCGTTCGTATCGTCTTCATTTACCCAGACATCAATCAATGTCTCTAGAGAACTAGCAAGTTGTCCTCCAGATGCCCAGTAGTTATCGCTGAAAGTGGAGGAGGGAGAGCTAAACGGGGAAGGTACGACCGTATTTGCCAACTCTGCCCAAGGTGCCTGACCTCCTTGAATGTTGGTCATGAGCCATTTAAACAGTAGCTTCACGCCCTCGGAGGTATTGATATGCTCGCCGAAGAAGAGATTCTCGGTCAGGGCATCTGCGAGAATACTACTAGGTGTAGTGGATGCGGGGCTGGTTACACTACCGCTAGTGTTTAGTAGGTAGACCCATCCAAGCTCATCAAGGAGAGCGCGTTGTACGAGGTCTACTGTGTTGACGTCAGGGTCAACTGTAGCGGAATAAGATTGTGCGAAGGTCGTATCAACGTTGTTTAAGACAACCTTAGGAAGCGCAGAAGCAACAACAAAAGAACTAAACTCGGAGACGTTCGTGAAACTACCGAAAGAGTACCCTAAAGGAGTTAAAACATTTCGCTGGAAATCTCGCGGGGAGCAGTTAGCCTTTTTGTTAAAAGGTACGAAGAACGGAACAAACTCCTGGGATGATGTATGGTTAGACGGGGCATCAATTAAGGTTGATGCGTTTTTTGCTACGTACAAAATCTTTGCAAGCACATTGTACTGTAAATCCTCGTCCTCTCCAAATAACCGATACTCGGTTTCATCATAGAACTCGGGTACGATACGCTTAATTACTTCAACGTAATTAGCTTTTAAATGTGCTTGGTTTGGTCCGCTATCAGATGCCATTATACGAACTCCACTGAGAACTCAAAGTTGTTTAGTTGGACGATTTCGTTAAAGTTAACAGGTATGTCCCGCTCTAGGTTGTCTACTGTGAAGAACCTAATTTCTGGAACAGTTAACATGAAATTTTGAAGGTCGGCAAGGTCTAATCTCTGCCCAAAGTTTACCCTGTCTACAGAAAAATACTCTTGAAGTTTGTTTGCAGCCTTCTGCTTAATATTATCCTCAAACCTCTCGTTTGACCTGTCAATAAACACGGAAGCGACAATATCTAAAGTACGAACGACTCCATCTGAGATTACGATATCGTCCGTAAGCATTTTATATTGCTGCATATAATCAAGAAGCTCTTTTTTAAATGCTACGGAAGCTCGTTCCAACTGAGTCTCCGATGCTTTTGAGAGGACGAACATATCAATCACGTTAGCGGCTGCTCCATTCTTTCTTAGGGACGCCATAGCCTTTGCCGTTTTTCCTGTGGTTCCTACAAAGCTATTTGCGAGAGCGTTATAGTCCTCTCCGGTTACTGCACGGTACTGTGTTCTAAAGAAGTATGGACCGTATCTCTTGGCGTGTTCGACAGTTTCAGCGGGGGAGCCACCAGTGCCTTTTGTGATATTGACGAGCGTTCCGTTCACGGGAACGCCACCGTGACTTAGCGTTACTGATTTATTAATAATGCCTCTAGCGATGTTACCGTTTTCTCCAGCGCCACGGCGGTAGTTAACGACAAAGGTTTCCCCTGGGGTGGGTAGTCTGCCTCTGACGCCGTCACCGAATCGTAGGACCGCATTGAATCCATCGGTATACACTTTCTCAAATACAGGGTCTGTTCCCCCGGAGGCAACGAAAAGATTTGAGATTTCGTTGTAGATAATTCCTTCGGTTGAAGACACACCAATACTTCCTTCGACAACAGGACCGTTGCGAAGCTCGATAGTTTGTCTGGTTGAATCGGTGTCGAAAGCTCCGGTTTGAGTTTCGAAGGAACCCTCTAGCAAGAAGATATCGGACACTTCGTTATCCGTGAAATCAGCTTGCGGGATTGTCAGGTCTCTGTTGAACAAATCCAAAGACCCGTCATTTAACTGGCGAGTCATTGTATAAAGGAGAGGTACGTTGCTTCTATCGCTGAGTACACTGATTGTTCTGGAGCCTTGAGGAACGACGACATCGGTTGAAAGAGTAACCTCAGGAGGAAGCGTGAGTTTTCCTGTGGCTTTCGAGGAGGTCGGACCTCTCATGGTAACACCAATAAGCTGCAACAATCGTTTGAGGTTATCGGGGTCTTTTACAGTATCAATGTACATTTCGTTGGCGGTCATGTCGGCTCTCAAGGTATTCACAGACGCCATGTACGCGAACATCTCAAGAAGCATTTGTCCTAAGTCCGAAGCAGCAAAGTTGTTATAGTCTGTCGGAAAAACCGCCTTCAAATAATTTTGTAGAGCAGTACGATAATCATCAAACCCTTTCAGGTTGTAATCGATGAGGTCTGGTTTTCGGTCATCGGGGACGGAACCGAGCTTCAGAAAATCAGATTCGATAGTGCCGTCGAAGCCCGACACGTTGTACAAACCTCTAAAATACCTAGAATAATCTTGTTGAGTCATACCGTTACCTCCACCATCTCTGGATTAAGCAAATCGCTTTTTGATGCGAGTTTTAACCGAACCTTCAACTCACTTCTTTCCGCATCAGGAATCAAGTCTACCGACTGTACAATCACACGAGGCTCATACTTTGCGATTACTTCAAGTATCTGTGACCTGAGAGTGTTTAGTAGAGTATCGTCGATAATCTCAAACGCACTCTTTCTAAGGTCCGTTCCAAAGTCGGGTCGCATTACACGAGAGCCTCTAGCGGTCATGAGAAGCTGGATGACTCCGTCTCTTAAAGCGCCGAGATTTTCGTTCGACGTGAAATAGCCTCCAACACCATCAAGGCGCATGGGGAATGCTAATCCTTGGATAGTATTTTTTCGTGGGACTTTTAAGTAAGTTAGGTCGAAAGTAGTCATTACAGCAGAATGTTCTCAAAGAACCCTTTTTGGGAATCGTAGTTAAACTTAGCCTCTTTTATAGTTAGAGGGTTTTCGTAAATCTTAAAACTTCCCACAAAACCATCTAAGCCGCTTCGGGGGACTCGGTTTCTGTCATTACCAGTACCTCCTCTGCTTCCGGACAGCGGTGGTTCGTGCTGCCCTTTGATATATACCTCATCACCTACAGTAACCGTAGCGAGCGATGCTCCCGGTAAAGTCTCTTGGTGGGTGTGGTTTGTGTTACTTCCCAAGAATCCTTGAGGTCTATATGTGGACCCTGAAATCTTGGGGATATTGTCGGAATAACCACCGCCGATAATCCAGGGTGTGAACACAGGGAATCCGACTCGCTGAGGTGAGACCCTTTCGTCGTACAGGGACACTCCAAGGAAGGACTCCTTTGATGGGTCGCAGAAATCAGGGATAGTGTTTCTTTGCGCCGGGTCCATTATGGATGCGGTAGGTGTAGCTACATCAGAGGGAATATCACCAAAAACATCAGTATAGGAGGATGTGGCTAGGAGCGCACCGTTGAGGCACACGCGAACCTCTTTTTGTGGGGCGTCGAACGAAAGGTTGAAGTGTACAAAGGAGCCGCTGGCATCAGCGATACCGGACCCTGCGGCGGTTTGGAATCCGCTGGGGATATACATTCCCATTTGGGTTACTTGGTCGGGGGTGGGAGTTCTGTTGCTGCTGTCGTTCTGACCGTCCCATCTTTCTGCGATGCAGATACTGTGACCCCAATTGTTCGCAGCGGAATTAAAATCTGTCTGGTTCTGTCCGGTAGTCGGAGCAATAATAAACTCTAGACCGCTCGGGTAGTAGCCTGTCGCGTTGTCGGGGCTTCCGGCATCTCGCCACCCGATTATCATACCAAGTGTTCGGTCGAGGTTGGTTGTTCCGTTTTTAATAATATTCGTGTTTACATAGTTTGAGTTTACAGGACCACTATTTTCGTTTGCAAAAACCAAACGGTATCGATGATTGTCCGTCATGTCGGAATGAATATTTGGAACGTATGACCAGAAATCAATCGAGGCTCCTTTAGGCTGGTAGAACAAGTTCTCCAAACCACGCGTACCTTTGTAAGAAGTATTAAAGGTCTCAAATTCTTTCGTGTTATTTGGCAGACGGACATAAGAACCTTTTATGTCTGCCCAGCTTGGACCCAGTTTTTGCCGTTGGTCGAAAACGGTCCCTCCCATGTAGGCGATACCTACACCAGAAGGGAAAATAAAGGACTTGTCGTAACCAACCAGTTTCGCATCAAGTCTTGTCGAACCTTCTGCTGCATTGTTGAGTGCGTACAAAGTACCGGAAGGCTCTGTGACTGCTTCAGGGTCAAGGAAGTTGTAGCAAGCAAGCAAACCATCTTTTACGATGTCACTAGTAAGTGATTTTGTAAGAGGTGTCGTTGCACTCAAGCTTCCGGAGGTTTCTCTGTGTACCCAGTCCCCAAACCCAACAGGTTCCACGGAAAGGCGTTCTAGAGATGTCGGTTTATTTGGAGCCACCACATAACGAGCTTGGTGAGGGGCAATAATGGTGTCGAGGTCTTCTGAGAAGAGAGTGAGTTTTCTCTGAACATCAAAGGCGATATCAGACTCCTTCAGGTAGGAGAAGTCGTTTACTGGGATTCGGGGAATCTCTACCCATTGACCCACAACGCCAATAACATTGTCTTCCTTTCTTACGGTAACGATGGTTCCAGTACTTTTATCCCAGGCTACTTTATCGCCTCCAGATAGTGAAAGGAATGTTCTCGATTTTACTTCATCTGGTAGGTCATCATATTGAAGCTTGTACTCAGCGGCTTTTCCAACTGGAGGACGGTACTCAAAGAATACACCCTCTCCAACAGGGTGGTCTCTATCCGTAACAAAGAACTTGTCTCGTCCGTAGATTGCCGCAATTTCAAGCTGTCGTTTTCTTTTTTTGATTTTCTTATCGTAAACAGAAATCGCAGCGTTCATTTGTGCGGTGTACGAACGAACAACCGCATCAGAGGCGTCATAACCATTAGACAAAATCTCCGCTACGTACCCAGACGCTTCCGTAGTATGGGACACTTTGTCGTCATTGAACTGCTGAAGAACATCGTCGTAGCTGTAAAAATCCTGTACACGCTCGTTTGTATTTTGGCCAAGGTCTAGGTTCAAATCGAAGATAGTTCCGACGCCATCCACGGCATCATCTTCTGTAAAGGAGAGACCTCGACCGCCCCTGTTTGAGTCGAACTGCAACGTCCACATCTGTGATGAGGTCGCAAAGGGAAGAATATCCGGTACGGGTTGCGTTCTTGAGTCGTAATATAATCCGTCATTTGAAAGGACAAACTTTCCTTTTGAGGAAATAGGGGGTCCATACTCAAGGTCAAATACTGGACTCGGGATTTTCGTTCCGGATAGGGATGCGTTTAGATACCGAAGAAGTTTTTGGTTTTCGGTGAACGGAGCCACAATCTTACCAGTGATGAACTGATTGGTTTGGTCGATGACGCTTTGCACACGAGATTTTACGGCTCCTGGTAGAGCATTCAAATCAAGAGCGCTGATGTTTAGCATCGGTTCCGGTGCTAACCCTTCAGACCTTAGTCGCATAATCTCCTCGATTTTTTCGAGGGTATCATCAATCTCGCCAATCTCGTTCGACAAGCGGTCCCTGGTCAGGGTTAGGGAAGCAATCTCAGTGGTTTTCGCCGAGCTTCGGACAGTCTGGGATTTTGTTGACTGCGAGTTAATTTGGCTCCGCATGGTTTCAATGTCGTCTTGGCTGTAATCGAAATCCACCGTACCAGGAACAAAGGCGGCAGCGCCTCCTGGATTTGTACCTTCACTGGTAAAAAGACCCGCAGCATTTGATAGGGCATTGGAGGGACCGTCCAGATTCTGTTGCTGGTTTGAGGTTGCTGTTTGGGCATCGTTAACGACAGTAACCCTACCAGACATAGGAGTTCTCATGGTCGCAATTCCTTGAGCCTTCTCCAGCTTCCTATTAGTGGTAGACAATTTCGCCTGTTTGGCTTGTCTTTCTAACTGCAAAGAGTTGCTTGTTGCGACCAGGGTGTTGCTGGGCATCAGGCGTAGTGATTTTTCTGAGAATAAAACCATGGGTGCTTATAACTATTTGGGTCCGGTGGTGTCTCCTAGTCCTGTGGTAACTCCTCCGTGAGTGTGGCTGACCAAGCTAATTCCTCCGATGTTTGCGTCTCCAGAGGTACCACTTACGTTTGTAATGTCCCCAGTTACGTTTGTAAGCGAGCCGCGTACATTTATGTTAGTAGCTGTTATATCTATACCTGAAGGGGTAATCTGTAAAGTGCTGCATCCACACTTGAGGAGGATGGACTTTTCGGCCAAAATCTCTACGTTGCCTTCATAACTTTTTACGTAGATGTCGCCTTTGCCTCCGTTGACGATGCTGAAGTCCCCTGCGCCAGTTGAGATTCCTTGGTAGATGTCTCCATCAGTGGACTCAACTTCAATATCCTGTCCCGCTCGAACGGTAATTGAGTTTGGGTTGCTGCTATTCTCACTAAGAATAGTGATGTGGTTGTTGTTCTCGTCAATGAGAGACATGAATTCCCCGACATCGGCGGGGGAATCACTCATAATAAATCTTTTCCCTTCGGCAGTTTTGAGCTTAATTTCGTTAATAAGAACGTCGCTTTTTTTGTCCGTAAGCGAGATTGAGTGCCCCGCTGGATGTTTGAGAATGAAGGAATCGGGAAGATTGTTCGTTCCGTAGACTTCAGGTCTTCGGGCATTTGGGACTCCATAAGTGGATTTCGGTTCTCCATCATCAAAGCCGTCTTCCATAACCTCTGTTCTAATACACTGGGTCTTGTTGGGGTCCAGGGTATCAGACACAAGGTATGGCTGAGTTTTCATATCTCCCTGCTCCACAACGTCGGCGTATAAGCAGCCCATCCAGAAATACTTAGTCGGAGGGTCGGCGTGGGGTGCTTTACCTACCAGGACAGTAGCGCCAATACCAGGAACGGCGAACAAGCCATAGCCAGCCCCGGCGATAGGCGATACATACTCACACTCCACGTCTTCTGGCAAGCCTATATCAACCATCAATCTTCCTGATTTCTGAGTATCCATGCACTTTTTTACAATACCAAAAGTGAAAGAGATATTTGAGGGTGGAAGCGGAGATACCTCCTGCTGTCTTGGGGTGAAGTTCTCTACCATGTTAGTCCTGTACCGCTATTGTGTTTCCCTGAATAAGGTCGGGCGTTGTCGTTTGGCTCCTGAGCAGAGTCATTTTTGTGGTATACCCTCCCGTCGAATCGATGCGGTGGGCTAGTCTGGTTATCATATAAACTCCGGATATCCAGTGCGGCTGGTCGGAGTTTAGTCGCGGGTCAAACACTCGGAGGAGGACGTTTCTTCCGCTTTCACCTATGTCGGACAGGTAGTCACTAAGTTCAGGAATTCCTAGAGTATCTATTTCAACCTGCCAAGCTTCTTGCAACAGTGCAAGTTGTGCCTGGAACTTCTCGTCTGTCAGTTTGCTCGCTACTTTGAATAGGTCTTTGGATTTTTCTTGGGAGGTGTTGAAATAAACCTCTCTTTTCAATACTGTTTTTTTTGTCTCTGTAGCCACTACCTCCCCGGTATTCGGGTCAGTACTAATCGTAACAGTTTTGACTGTATTATCATTCCCATCAAGGTCAGCCTCAGGGAATAGCGCATTGAGTAGGGTTGGGTCATTCACCATACTTGCCAGCAACCTCAAGTCTTCCGCGCTGGAAGCCCGGTCGGTGTCAAATTCAACTTCACGAGAAATACTTTCCAGTTCTTCATCAGTAAAGTAATCAACATAGGCAGGAAATAAGGACAACAAATCTTCGTCCATTACATAATTCGCGCCTTTGTCGGCTCGCTCTTCCAAAACTTCTAGTCTTGATATCTGCGCGTCTCTTTCGGCGGAGGGCTGCTCCTTTCTTAGGGCTTCTATTTCTGCGGCGAGACCTCTGGAAATGGTTAGATACATAGTTCTCGTCATCGCACGGTCCTTGTCAAAGAAAGAGTCTATGTCGTGGACTAGTCTTGTCGTATACATCGCTTGAGACAGCCCGATAAGAAATCTATTGTCCCCAGTAAACTCTAGCTTCGTTACGATGGAACCCGGCGCAGCTACGTCCAGAACAAGAACCCCTTCATGCCCTTCTCGGTAATCTCTAGTTGTTGGGAATGAGTTGACTGGTTGTACGGCGAGATTGGCAAGTAAGTCAGTTAGGCTCGTCGGTACAACCGCCGCAAGAATTTTATTATTATCAATAATGTCATTCTTTACATCATCTGAAAGATTCCTAAGAAGAGTGTTTTCAAACATAGCCTCCTTCTTCTCTGGCGTGGGGGTACTAAAATCAATTGACGTGTATCTTAGTTTTGACGGATTACCTATTACGAGACTATTAATACTACGAACTAGTCTTTGTATTGTGTTCGTGATGTGAGGGTTGTCGAGGTCTGTCTGGAGTGTCGCGATAGCCTCATACTTGGGAGGGTCTGGGAGCTTCGGCTTCAGGTTCTCGGGCAAGGAGGTTGGCGTACCACTGACGTCTAGGGGGTCAGTCTGGTCTTGCGTTTCTGCGGAAAGCTGGCTAGCAAGGTTCATCATATGAGAGTATGTAAAGAGCGTCGGCTCAAGATACACTGGCATAGTGTTTAGAATTTTCTCTGGCTCATTGATGATTTGTTGTAGCCAACTTGAGTACCCTGAACCTCCCCCGACACCTCCGCAGCATCCAGAAGCAGCGGTAACCCCTTCTGCTCCTGGTATTTCGTCAAAACCGTCGAGGTTGAAGTTGGCTGCTGTGACCCAGGTTTGCAAACAGAAATCCCAGAGGGGCAACGGTAGCACCCCTGCAACATTAGGGACCGTTGCCCCTAGAACTGTGGGTGAGAAAATACCAATTCCGCTCGGACCTGTATTCATAGGTACCGAGTAGAACCCGGAGAAATCCAAGAGGGGACTGTGTAGAGCAACGGGTTTTAGAGGCAAAGCAATATCGTACCTCATATCGTTTATCCTGTCCGGGTTCTCCAGAGCCTCGGAAACCGCATCCTCGTAAGTCTTCCTAGACCACTGCTCGTTCAACTCATCGATAGAGAAGGTAAATCTGTCCTGGTCAATTTGCAGTTGGTCTCTTGGGGTTAGTTGGTTTTGATTAACAACGCCTCTCACCAAAATTGGGGCAACACCTAAATCCTCAAGGAATTTTTTTTCATCGGGGGTAAGAGGCTCAATTTTGCGGTTCGTTGAAGCGCAATCCTGTATACCATTAGGAGGCTTTACGCCAAGCGGCCAAAAAGCCATATAGCTTTCTTGCCCTTGGGGTTTCGGCTCCAGTGGGTAATCCCGGCGAGGGATTGAAGGGGTGAAAACATTTACTTTAATGTCTTTGTTTATGGAGTTTTCGGCGTCAAGCGCTCTGTTTTGGACATCGGAATCGGAGTTATTTCCAACAACATCAACATCATTACTTGTTTGGTCATTTGAGGGTTTGCCGGGGGTACCTGTTCCGTCGCCTTGTACTTTTTGTTTTGTAAAATCAATACCAAGGCTTTTAAACACCTCGTTGTACGCCTTTAACCGATGGGTTTCGGTTATTTCCCCTTCCATTCCCGGTTCAAAGTTCGGCACGGGTTCTATGTTTGACTCCAGTGCTGCTTCTAGCTCCGTCCTCTGTTCTTCAGATAGTGCGCCCCAAAAAGCCCCGTAATAATCGGCAGCCTCGACGGGTTGTAGGGGCGAGTCATAGGCATCACGCGCAGCTAGGGTCGCTCGCGGGTCCAAAAGAAGATTGTTTAGCTGCTGACCTTCATAGAACGCCATGCCCCGAGCATAAGTCTCTGCTACATCATCTAAGAAATCCCCGTAGGATGTTTCATCAGAGTTGTCGGGAGTAGAATACAAGCTACAGAAAGGGACAACCTCTGGGTAGGACGCTAAAAACCCAGTAAAAATCTCTTCTAGAATATGTCCTACTTTTTTCAGCCCTCCTTCGTCATCGTAACAATTTACTTTTACGCTTTCTGGTCTTTTGTTAAATGTGTTTGAGTCTTTTGTGAAACTGTGCTGGTTAACAAACTTAAGAGTTACACGCTTGTCTTCAGTTCCAGTCATTCGATACTCAATATCAACTAACTTGACTTTGTGAGTCTTGGAGAGACCTTCCTCCATTCGTGTTCCGTATCCCCACCGAAGATAAAAGTAGGGGTAGAAAGCGTCGGGGGCTGTCGTATCAATCTCTTCAGAATCCCCAGTTGTGTTGCTTAATCTCCTCTTTCTACGAACTTCGTCAGCCCAATTGGAGATAACGCCTTCCCTCTCAGGATATATTTTATCGTATATCCGCATAAACATCTCCTCGAACTCTGTGGTTGGGTTGAGCAACTCCAAAGTCGCCATTTGGCTGTCGTTACCTTGAATGACGCTAAACTCAAAGGAGACAAGACTTGATTTTAGTCTTAGTGGGTCTGAAACATGAACAAACGACTCACTCGTGCCTACATCTGCATCTAGCAATTCTTCGGCAGTAGACGCCATTTGCACAAACGCAACGGAATTCGTGTTATAAGCTTTTGTTTCCGTTGGTTCTGCAAATTTTAGTTGGTTGTTCGACGCCTGGGACATTATATTTGTGGTATAAGAATTTGTTTGCCAGCCTTTAAGTCTTCCTCATAATCAAAGACAGAGTTGGCTTCTACAATAAGCCACCAAAGCAACTCTGTGCCGTAGGCTGCATATGCGATTAGGTCGGGGCGACCCGCAAACTCATTAGATATTATAGCAATTTTTGAGTTAGAAGCATCAAAAACTTGGTTAATGTAACGACGATATTTTTTTGAACGTCCAATATCGGTTAAAGTTTTTCCACGATGAGATACCTCTGTACCTCGAAAAATTCTTGCTCTGTCGTTTGAGAAAGCCATTAGTTCAATGGTCTACTGAAAATGGGTCGCTGACCAGCTACGGTAAGAGACCCTGTGGAAGGAATCTCCTGACCTGACACTGTGAGGTTTAAAGGGACGGCTCCGTCGTGAGTGCGGAAGACCGGAGGATTTACTACTGTCCTGGAGAACTGTGGTGGAGGGAATCCTCCAGCAAGAACCGTATCCCATCCAGGGAGTTGGTCTCGGACTTTCTCTCCATCTCCGTGAAGACCCCTCATCTCTTCCATGTTTAAAGAAATTCGAAGTCTTTGTGGGTACAGAGATTTGACGTCATAACCAGCACTTTCCTCTACATTAAGTTGGTAGTTAGTGACAATGCATGGAGTAAAATCGTAAAGAGCGCCCCACTTCAACTCCACGATAGGAGGGGCTTGAATTGGGGTGGATACGGTAGAAATGACCGAGTTGCGAATATGGTTTATAGCATATTGGAAGAGTCTGGAAACTCGATACCATTCCTTACTGCTTCGCATGATATGCAAAAGCATGTTGTTAAACTGAGATTCCTCCTCGTTAGGAACAGGTCCAAACAAACCCTCTGAACCATCGACCAATCGATTAGACATTTCTCTTAAGACGTTTTTCAAATCTCCATCTGCCGCGTTGAGGAAGGAACGTTGCCCAGTATCCCTCTCCATAATCTCTTGCAGGTAAACTCTCAAAGCCATTGCTTGCTCATCGAAGTGTTCGTCGCCCTCTGAAAATATTCTGAGGATTAGGTCGGACGGAATCATAGACGCCAAATGAATGAGGCTGTAGTGAAAATCTACCTTGAACTTTCTCGGCTCACTTCCGACATACAGACGCGCTGGCTCATTCCTCAGGAGGATTCTCTGGTTAGCGTAGTTTGCTTTTCTGCTTTCAACAATAGAAGGGTTCTCGCAGAAAGGTAGCCACCTAATAGTTTCAGCAGCCTTTGGTTTTGAAGGTCCGTCAGTGGTCGCGAGCTTGTTTGGTTCTGTGTGCTGTGGATAAATAAACCGAAGACCCGCTCTTTTTTCAAGGGCAGCGTTGACTTGAAATTTTCTGTGCGGTCCTAAACTCTTATTTACCTTGGAGTCATCAACACGAGACTGTTTGAATATCTCGGCTGCTCCAGGAATAAGGTCTTGTACCGTTTGAATGAGTCCGTCTAATGCCATAGTTCTATGTTATCCGTTACGTATAGTTCCTTGTGTGAGTGAGGGGTCCACCAATTGTGGGCGAAGCGGCGGGCGCTCGAAGGCGTCCCGCTGCTCTTCACTAACACGAAGTTGTCGTTCTGAATTTTCAACAAGTGCGTTTAGCGCGAGGGCTTGCCGTCCAAGCTCTGCGAGGAGACGACTATTTACGATGTTTCTCTCCTGTTCCTGCGCATTTCTGGTCAGTTCGACCAACTTACTACTTTGTCTGATTTGCTCGTTTCTCTGTTTGGCTGCGTCACTGTTATCCCCCTCAATCTGACTCCAGAAATCAGCCTGTGCTTTTCCGGTTTTCTCGTCTAGCTTAAGCCCTTCATCGACTGTATCGGCGACTTCTTCAGTCTTCTTATTTCCCTTGAGAAGCATCGGAAGAAGAATACTACCTACGGCTATACCGATTCCAATTGGACCACCGGCGAGCGCTGCTAATCTGCCGCCAACCCCAAGCGCGACTCTAGCGGCTCCAGCCTTTGCTACCTGTCCTGCGACGGGAGTCACGGTGACTCTGGCGGCTGCTGCTTTTGCTGCCTGTTTCTCGGCAGCCTTTGCTGCCTCTGCCGCAGCAGCATTTTCTGCGGCTTTCTTAGTCATCGCCATCTGCGCGGCTTTCCCTGCTGCCCCGCCCGCTGCGCCGCCAAGGACACTAAATTCCACTTTCGCCAGTTTAGCAGTAAATTCGCCGATTTTCTGAAGAAAATAAAGCATCTTGTCCTGAAGACCCACGGTGAGGGCTTGGAAGGCTTTGTCAAGGCTCAAACGTGTCGTCTCATTAGCGAGTTGCTCCGTGTTCAGTTGTGCGCTCTGGGTAATCGCGTCCCGCATGGTTGGAAGCTGCTGTGCGAGAACAATGTCGGCGGGGCTGGTTCCGAAAGCTTCAGACAATTTACTCGTCTCAATCGCTCCCCGTTGACCAAACTCTGCGACTCTCTCCAAGGCGCGGACAATGATGGATTGAATTTCGGCGGCTGATTCCTGTCCGGTAACTGTTTCTCCGGTTAGCTTAAGCAGCTTCATAAAGCCTTCTTCATTCGCGAAAAGGCTAGTGGCGAATTGAGCTAGTGAGTCTTGAAGCGCTGTCTGCCCAGGAGCGAGAGCGCCGACAGCTTGTTGGATTTTGGCAGCGAACTCAGGACCAATCTGGGCAGAAATATCAACAAACTTTGCTTCTACTTTTTGTAGGGCGCTAATGAGACCGTCGATAGAATCTCCGTTCACGGCTGCCGTACTCACGAGAGTGTCGATGAGTGAGTTGGTCGCCACTTCTGATTGACCTAGAACCTGAACATTAAATCTTTGAAGACGTTGAGCTTTCTTGAAGTCTACGCCAAGCTGTTTAAGATTTGCTGCTAGATTGAAGGATTCTTTGGTGAACCCGGTAATACCGAGGGTCATGGCGTTTGAAAGTACTTCAACCCTGCCTTCCAGACCAAGCATAGTCTGGTCGAAGTTCTTCAGCATCGCCGTATTACTTTCAAATACTCGTGCGGTCTGACCTTGAATCTCTGCGAGGGTGTTGTTGGATTTCTGTAGGTTACCGATAACACCACGAAGGGAGAACATGCTCGACTTCAAACCCAACAACGCTGTCGTGTTTGATTTGAGGGCTTTGAGTGTTCGTGCTGCCAGTAGTGGTGCCGCCAAGTTTTACTCCTCTTCTGTCTCAGCGGACTTAACCGCTACTTTATGTAGGGCACGAACCTTTCTTACGTCATAAGTGCGTATACAGCACTCAGGGTCGTCATCGGCAAATTTTTGAATATCACTGAAGGATACGGAGCCGACTGGCTTTTGTCCAAACTCTCGGATAATACTGTTCGCTACTTCTTCTCCTAAACCTTTCAGATTGACTCCATTGAAGTAAGTCCTACCATCTTTCGATTTCCATCTTCCTGATGTCATGATGATGATGGGAGAAGGGTCGGTCGCGGTGGCTGACCGATAGCGAAAGCTGAAGATGCACCCGGTCTTCACCGCGTCGATTCTCGCGGTCGTCCCAAGAAATCTAGTTTCTAGGATATTTTCCTGTAGTTTTTCGTCCAACATTTCTATATTATATATAAAATATAAGCTAGTGAAAGCTAAAGTACTCTCTACTACAGAAAGATAAAGAGAAAGAACAAGAAAAAGAACTAGTTAGAAAGTACTA
>Ga0070746_10000678_pt1 | contig 20360 bp, 23 predicted proteins | sample VirMetDEL_Mar_21_FD_77016 | JGI IMG/M metagenome (GOLD analysis project Ga0070746, IMG submission 77016) | Aqueous microbial communities from the Delaware River and Bay under freshwater to marine salinity gradient to study organic matter... | ecosystem: Environmental > Aquatic > Marine >...
CTTGCCCTTGATAATTTTCATTTTTTAAAAAGTTATTCTTAACTATATAAAGGCGATGAGTGCCTTCGGGTTCTTGTTTATTTTCTGGGTCCGTTTTCTTTTTTAGAGTTGCGGCAAAATCACATATCTCTAAGGCTGTCTCTGGAATGGTTTTAGAACCACTTTGTAAAACAGAGGTAGTTATCACTACGCAATCATATTCATAAGCAAGCTGTTTAAGGACTTCAAGCTGTTCAAAGCTTTGAACACCGTTAAAAAATATAACATCTAAATTACCCGCTTTATTATTGGGTAACTTATCTAAATGATTTGACATCCATGTGTGATACCAAGTTTTTTGATGTGTTTCCCCAAAGGTGTTGTGAAATAAATTTGAGTAATCTTTAGCTGCATTTTTATAAGAAAATGGACGAGGTATTTCACTAGGTTTAGCAGAAGCTTGCAAGTGTTTGTACTCTCTAACCTCATGTGAAAATAAATCTTCTACAAATTTTGCCGTCGTCCTTTCTCTATCATAAAAATAATAACTAGGCTCGCCATCTTTAATTTGATCTGGAGCGTAAGATTTAAGTTCGTTCGCGTCGATCTTTCCCCTGTTAAATAAAGACTCTTGTGTTTGGCAGATTCCTTTAGCTATCGAGGTTATGAGTGGCGTTAATCCAGACCCATTAATTCCAAAAAAAGAATAAACTTTCCCTCTTTTAAGATTGCCCATTGCTGATCTTAAATTATTTAAAGGGCTACCACTTTGGCCAATTCTTATTAAGTCATTTACTTGCTCGGTGATATTATTGAAGTCTGTTTTTGCAGAAAAATCACTAATAGAAACTATTTCTTGTGGGGGAGTGAGCGTTTCACGAAATTTATTTTTAGCCCATCCAACTTCACGAACGTCAGTGTCATGAGGGGAGACGAGAGCTCCTTGATGCCATGCAAGCGAATCCGCAGTTGATGAGTTTAATTGCTCGGAATTAAGAGTATCTGTTTTCACAACGTTATTATATAAGTTAGTGAACCTTTCGGTTCGTTGCTTGCAATATACGCTTTATTTTATTAAATGTAAAGCGCAGACTAACGGCTTGTCTGTAAAAAGCAAAAAATTATTCGCTCACCGCCCTACCCTTATTATCTTTCCAATCTTTTTCTGGACGATCAACCTTCTCATTACGATTTTGTACATTTTTCAAAACCATAGTTTGCACCTTCGACTTCTTCATTTGATGAAGCATAGAGGCTACGTCCTTTGGGAAACAAGTCCCACCAAAACCCCTCTTTCTATCTGGACCTGGTACTTGGCTATGGCTATGGCCAATTCTAGGGTCGGAGCAAATCAGGCTTCTTATTAATTGAAAATTCAAATCATTATTAATACAAAATTCTTGTATCTCATTGAAGAATGATATTTTAGTAGCTAAAAAAGAATTCCTGCCATATTTTATAGCTTCTGCGTGTTTAGTTGACGTGAAAGTGACAGCATTTTCTTTTATTTTATCAAAATTTTTCGCGGTTTCAAGCAATCTTCTGAAAACATTAAGATTGTTATTGAAATTTAAAACTGAACCATCCTGATGAACATCATTCATGTTATCCATGCCGAACACCCAAAGATTGTTGTTATAGAAATCAGACTTCCAGTTTTTTTCCGTAAGAAACTCAGGCATAAAATTAACCTTTAATTTTTCCGAAGTTCCAACGGGTACAGTAGACCTTAATACTATTTTATTCTTTCTAATACCCGCTTTAGTTAAATCTTTGATAGCAGACTTAACGATAGATAAGTCACAACTTCCATTTGGTTTCATGGGTGTTGGCACGCAAACGAAAACAAAATCGCAGCCCTTTAGTTCTTTAGGAGTCGTTCCTATCGGATCGCACTTTTCAGGGTCTTTATCATAAACGACACACTTAATCTTTTCGCACGATAAAAGCTGGGTAGCTTTTCCGACGTAGCCATTCCCAACCACGCCAATTTTAAAATTATCACTAGCCTTTTTCATACTCATGGTAGCGTAATATTAATTTGAAACTAGGTCAATAAAAAAACCCCCTAAAGGGGGTTTGGGGTTTGTATGTTGTGTGTTTTAAGGGGTTACGCTCGACATCAACTTCATGATTACATAACCAGTGAACGCAACGTTTAACGCTAAAAGAAACAAGGCAATTCTAGCGTAGGTAGTGTTCACGGTAAGGGCTCTGGATGTGCTAGTTTTCTTCTTAACACTCCTAGATTGAGACCTTTTTCTGGGTGTAGTTTTCTTTTTTGTATTAGTACTCATACGATTTTTAATTATATACTATTTTGAAGTGGAGTCAACATTTATTTAACTAGAACGAATATCAAATATACTAGCCTCTATAAAGTCACAAGTCTCTAAATCTTGAATTAAAAAAGTTTCTTCATCGATAATTTTACTAACTACGCCATGCACATCTTCCCCACTCTGAATTGATACTTGCACTTTCTTACCTATCATTTTTTTATGATATGATGTCTTATCTGTCATTTTATACTTGTTTTTTACTGTTATCGGGTAGTTTAAATGTAATTTTAGATACATTTAAAGATTTTTTTAAATTCTTAATAAATATCCACTGATCATTACATTGGTTAATTAAATCTCTGTAACAGGCGTTTGCTTCCTGCATTAAAGCGTGTCTTGTTGAGCAGCACGCGCCTTTTAAGGCTTCTTCAATTTTTTCAATATTCTGAATCCAAGTTTTTTCTCCGTCAGAAATTTCTACCTTTTTTTCCGCAATTAAAGATGATAACTGAAAACCGTTTTCAATGATAAAATTATCTTTATCTATTTTAAATTCGCTAGAAATACATCCAGCTATTAAACCGTACAAATCCTTAGAAGCTTCTATCTCCTGAGTCAATCTCCGAAAACCTTCAGACCCTTGAGGTAGGTTGTGAATATTACAATAGTTCTCTACCACGGGGAAATTAGAGAACAAATTGATATTTTCTGCTAAGATATTTGTAAGCTGGTCTCTGTCTAGCGTGATCATTTTTCAATACCCTTTTTTAGAAAAGTAATTAAATAATAAATAGTTAAAGACATTATAAACGAAAATGGAATATTATAAACAGAAAAAAATAATAAATTAAAAATAATATTTATCCAAAAAGCGATACATATGGAGCAGCATATTAGCTTAGTAAAAAAGCAGTTATGATTAACGAGTAGATAGGGTATAAAAAATAAAATACTATAATCTTTTTTCTTGTATTCATTGTACCCATGTAAGTACCTACCTCCGAGGTTAAAAAAATTTAAATACTCGTAAACAGCGTTAGTTTCAAACCAGATAAACAAGAAAGAAGCGCAAGTAAATGCCAAAAAAACTATACTATCCAATTCTAAAGGAATCATCATTTGGTATTACAACTTTTCTACCCTGACTTAAACACTGGGGTTCATCCTCTTCATCAGAAATTTTAATCAATTTAATATCATTAAAATCAAAAATACCCTTTATTAAATCAAACTCTTCTTGATCGTATTCTTTTTCATAGACTACAGTATTGATGCCATATGCGCTAATCATATTGGCGCAATATGAGCAAGGCAATAATGTAACCGCTAAAATATTTACCTGCCCCTTTTTACATAAAGACAAGCAATTTGTTTCAGCATGTATCATCAAGGGGCGACGTTCATCCCTTGTAAAATTTTCCCAATTTAAATCTTTCCCTGAAGCAAGACCGTTGTAGCCTACGCCCACAACCATATTTTCATGATTTAGGGCGCAAGCTCCAACCTTAACAAATGGGTCTTCACTTCTAATAGAGGCCGTTTTTGCGATCTCTAGAGCGTACTCTTCCCAGCTAGGTTTAGTCTCTTTCATTGAAAGCTACGCCCCAAAAAATAGAACCTATAAAACCCATTAAAATTATGGAAACAATAAGCATTTTAATTTTTCTTATAAATAAAGCAGGGTCTGCCCATATTCCCCTCGGTTTTTCTGACTATAGTTACTTCACCGTTTTTGACAGCATTATTAATTTTAGAATGTACGGATACTCTAGAAAGCTTGCCTTCCATTTGAGAAGCCACCTCCCTCGCGGTAAATTCGTTCTCAGGCCAAGTTACATTAACGGGCTTTCTGCCTCTTTTGGGTTTACTTTGAGTTTCTTTCATAACTTGATTAGAATTTATAAAATTTTTTAAGAATAGTCAAATACTTTTTTGCAAAAAAGCAGATTAAAAGCTAATATAAAATATGACAATTTTAGAAGTTTCCTTAAAGCTGTATGAATGGTTCGAAGATAATGATTCTTTTGATTTAGATAAAAATTTTAAAAATATTTTTTTAATTTCTGAAGATGTAGATTTAGACAAGGCCACCTTGATAGGCTCTTTAAAAAAATTAGAGTCTCAAGGAGTAATATCTGGAACTAGAATAAATGAAAAAACTTTATTTATATTAAGTAAACCCCTTGCTAGTATAGATCAGGAGGTAAGTATTGATTACTCTACAGCTATAAAAATCGCTACTGTCATAAATAATTTTTGCGATGAAATCAATGATCACAAAGATGTAGCTGATCCTGCCGCAATAAGAAGAAAAGACATCCTACACCTTGCGCTCATCTTGGAAGCTTGGCAGAAAAACAAAACCAATAGCATTGACTAGAGCTCAAAATAACTTTATCTTCACAAAAAGGTGAAAATCCTTTTCAGCCTACTGAGAGTAAACAGTAAGGTTTTCCCTCTGAGGTAGCCATCGCGGAGCTTTAAGGGTTCTCTACATACAGGAGAAAAAAAAGGACGCATAGTTAATTACTATGGCAATGCCCAGCGTGTTGAGGTAGATAGTCGTAAGCGGAGTTTTTGAGCACAGTCCCTCCCGCCTTTTAGGTAGGCTATTGCAGATTTATATCTGCTTGTATGGTGTTGTGTACCCCTGCACTTTAAAAACTGGGGCCGAAGAAAAGCTTTGGCGCATCAATACAGTACCCCCCTAACGGGGGTATTGTGTTCTTTGTCCGAGAAAAGCATTCGCGCTTGCAAAAAAATATTGATTTTTGTTCAAAATATTATAATTTATTAGCAGATGACTAGTAACCCACCTTCCTCTAAAGTTTTTTTAGCTACCCCTTGTTATGGAGGAATGGTGTGTCAAGAATTCCTTCAAAGTGTATTGAAAATGCTTTACACATGCATGGTAAATAAGGTCGGCCTTCAGGTATTCACTATTGGGAATGAAAGTTTAATTACACGAGGGAGGAATCAACTTGTGGCAGAATTTATGGCCTCAGATTGCTCTCATTTAATGTTTATTGATGCCGATATAGAGTTTGATCCAGATGACGTATTAAAATTAATATCGCACGATAAGCCTATAGTTGTAGGAGCTTACCCGCTCAAGATTGAACCGATTAGTTACGTTATAAATACGGTTTCTGGAGAGCCAGAAAAAAATAAAAATTTAATTGAAGTCAAAGATGCGGGTACTGGGTTTATGATGATCAGAAGGGACGCTATAGAGTCAATGCAGAAATCCTACCCAGAGCTTCATTATACGGGGGATTTAGCGGGAGATAGCTTCAGGCAGGACTTAATAGGTAAAGAAGATCATAAGGAAAAACTAAAGCAAAACCTATACAGCTTATTTGATACCTCTCACGACAAGGACGCGAATAACGCTTACCTATCAGAAGACTATACTTTTTGCAGGAGATGGCAAAGAATTAATGGTAAGATATGGTTAGATAGCACTATCAATCTTAATCATATTGGAAGAAAAATATACAAGGGCAATGTTTCTAAGATGTTTGAGTGAAGAATAATATAATAGGAATATCAGGTGTGGCTGGCTCTGGTAAGGATTTATTCTATGAATTACTATCAGAAGAAGTGAAATGCAAAAGATTCTCCCTTGGAGACGAATTAAAAAAGGAGATGCGGTCTTATTGTATTGATAATTTTTCTATTGACCCATTAATTTGCTCTCGCAATGAAAAAAATCTAATAAGAAAGTGTTTAGTGTCCCATGCGTCGATTAAAAGGCAGCTAACTGAAGGTAGGTATTGGCTAGAAAAAGTAGACCCTCAAATCAAGAGCCACATTTTTGAACAATTATTAACACACCATGAGATACGTGAGTACTCATGCATTACCGATATTAGGTATAGTCAGTACAAGAACGATGAGGTTTCATGGTTAAAAAATGAACTAGGGGGTATATTAGTTCATATTTCACAATTTAAAATTATTAATTCAAAAAAAATATTTGTACCCCCAGCTAATGAGGATGAAGCATCCCAAGATGGTACACTAAAAAAACAAGCTGACTATACCTACGAATGTCAGTTTGTAGAAGGCTCATCGGAGCATGTTAGAAAAACACTTAAACAGGGAATGATAAAAGATTTTTTACGATGTATAAAAAAATAGTTTGACAGCCGTTCAATTTTTTACTATTCTTGATAATCATGAGTGATTCAAATCAAAATTCAAAGGGCGGCGATTGGTCGAAACGTGAGATCGGAGCTTTATGGTTAAGAAAAAGCGCTTCGGGCAACAAGTACCTCTCAGGCCACATTACTTCAGGGGAAGACGGCGAAATTGAAGAAACTAAGGAGAGGGTTATTGTTTTCGCTAATAAAGATAAGAAAAGCGATAAAGCCCCCGATTACAGAATCTACAGATCGGAGCCAAAGCAGGTCACTGAGACGGTTTCTAGTGAAGCTCAAACCTCCACTGACACTCAGCCTGAAGAAGATGACCTAGACGTTCTGTAAAGTGAGCTTTTCTCTAAATCTTCCATTAAATTCAGTCTCTTTTGGGCAAGTATCTACCTTGCTCATGAGAGGCTTTTTTAAGAAAAATCTTCACCCATGTCTTTTCCCTATAAGCGGTAGGATTGACATGTCTTCAGTTGGTGAAGATAAGCCATTTTTTGATTATATATCCAAATGCGCTTCTAAAGCGAATAAAGAGCACAGCAGGAATATACCGACGTTTAAATTATGGCATCTTAATTCTGGTATAGACTCATTCTCTAAAGTAAATAATCTTCTTACATTTTATGAATTAGACCAGCCAACATCTTCGGAAATCAATACCGCACGAAATGCGGATAAATTATTTTTCACTAATAAATTCACGCAAAATATATTTAATCAATACGGGGTAGAAAGCACTATAATCCCCTTGGCTTTTGATAGGTATAGTTTTAAGAGGGTGAAAAAGAAGTTCTTTGAGGATGATAGAATAGTCTTTAACCTTTGCGGTAAATTCGAAAAAAGAAAGCATCACGAAAAAATTATAAAAGCTTGGCTTAATAAGTTCGGCAATGATAAAAAATACTACCTACAATGCTCGCTGTATAATTCTTTCATAGACGAAAAGAGAAATAGAGATAATTTCGTAAGGGCTGTTGGTGGTAAAAGCTATTCCAACGTGCAGTTCCTTGGACATATGCCAACTAATGATTTATATAATGATTATTTAAATTCTTCAAATATTATCATAGGTATGTCAGGTGGTGAAGGCTGGGGGTTACCAGAATTTCAATCACTAGCTTTAGGCAAACATGGTGTCATCTTGAATGCTCACGCTTATCAAGAGTGGGCTACTCCAGAAAACAGCGTACTTGTTGAACCTTCTGGTAAAACAGAAGTCTATGACGGGGTATTTTTCCACCCTAACCAAGAATGGAATCAAGGCAATATTTTCGACTTTGATGAGGATGACTTTATTTCTGGGTGTGAGGAAGCTATAAAAAGAGTAGAAGCGGAAAAGACTAACAATGAAGGCTTGAAAATTCAAGAAGATTTTTCACTAGAGAAAACTTTAGATAAGCTCCTGCCACTCATCGATGACTAAAAATGCCCACTTATATCTACCAGCATCCCAAGACTAATGAGATTGTAGAAGTTAGTCAAAAAATTTCAGAAGCTCACGAGTACACCGACGGTCAAGGCGTTCAATGGAATAGGGTGTTCACCGTCCCTTACGCCAGTATACCTAATATGACTAGGATTGAAGCTGGGTCAGAGCAAGATTTCATGAAAAGAACTGAAGGTTTTGATGGTACTATGGGCGATTTAATGGATTTATCAAAAGATTTAAGTAATAAAAGAATCGAAGAAAGAGGGGATGGCACGGATAATGTCAAACAAAAATTCTTCAAAGATTACTCTAAAGATAGAAACGGGCTAAAACACCTAGACGATAAACCTGCGGTAGACCCCAAGTATAAACCTAATTCTGACGGGGTAATAGAAATATGAGATTTTCTATCTTCACCCCCTCGCATAATCTCAAAAGAATTGATCGCACTATAGACAGTGTAGCCAATCAATCCTTTAAAGATTTTGAATGGGTAATCTGCCTTAATAACGAAGCTTTAACTCAGGATGTAGAGTTAGAAGCCAAGTTAATGGATAAAGGAATTAATTATAAAATATTAAAATGGGAAGGTGATACCGATAAGATTGGAGCTCTTAAAAAATTTTGCTGCACTAACTCATCTGGAGAATTATTATTAGAATTGGATCACGATGACGAATTATCTCCCGACTGTTTAGAAGAGATAAATAAAGCTCACGATGAACAAAATGCTGATTTTTATTACTCTGACGATATAGACATAGTAGAAGAAACGGGCAAATCAATCGCACCTTACTCAGAGGACGGAGGGTGGAAATATTACACTTGCTCGCGCTCAGGAATGACGGCAACAAGCGCATTCCCGCCCAATCCCTTAAGTTTTGGTTATATATGGTACGCTCCTAATCATGTTAGAGTTTGGAGGAAGGAATTTTATGAGAGAATAGGTGGGCATGATGAAAGCATGGATGTGTTGGATGACCACGACTTGCTATGTAGGACTTACATTGAAGGCAAGGTCCATCATATAGGAAAACCCCTATATATTTATTGGAGGCATAATGAAAATACTTGTTATGGAGAAAAGAATGCTAAGATTCAAGAATTAACAAAGCAACTCCATGATAAATACATTCAAGGTTTGACAGTAAAGTGGAGCAACTTAAACGACCTAAAAAAAGTAGATTTGTGCTGTCATCAATACAAGGCTGAAGGGTTTATCGGGGTGGATGGTTACCCTTACCCTAATGTAGATGTTGTATGCGATCTCGATGAGCCTAACTGGCCCTTTGAAGACGGTAGCGTGGGAGTGTTTAGATTGCAAGATGCACTTGAGCACTTAAAAAACCCGATCCAAACCATGAAAGAGATTTATCGGTGTCTAGCACCGAACGGCTGGGCTCTTATAAATGTCCCCAACACTGATGGTAGAGGGGCATTTCAAGACCCTACTCATGTTTCATTTTGGAATAGTAACAGCTTTTGGTACTACACTAAATCCGCTCAGGCTCAATTCATTAATACCCCAGTTAAATTTAAATTAGCTCGAATTGAAAATTATTATCCTTCAGATTTTCACAAAATGCACTGGATTGAATACACAAAAGCTCATTTAATGAAACTAGAAGACGGTGTTATACCCGCTGGCGGAAGAGAAATCTAACGCTCTTACACTTATTTTTTTTCTTGGGAAACTATTTTTCCCAAATAGCAAATTTTACTTTATTTGCCTCAAAAAAAATGTAAATATATACAGACTCTACAAGAATGAAAATGAAATCTTCAAACCTGCAAGTTAAAAAAAGAAATGGAAGACTAGAAAATTTAGATATTTCTAAGATTAATACCTGCGCTGAGAGAGCGTGTGAAGATTTAGATAATGTTTCCCCTAGTGAGGTTGTATTAGACGCTCACGTACAACTTTATGATAAAATTACCACAAAAGAAATTGATCAGGCTCTCATTATGTCGGCTAGACAAAAAATGGAAAAAGAGCCTAATTATTCCTTTGTGGCTGCGAGGCTTTTACTTGGAAATATCCATAAAGAGGTTTTTGGCAGTAGCGTAGATAAAGACGCTTTTGATAATCAATACAGACTCTCATTCATTCAGAACATCAAGCTTCTCGTGAAGGAAGGGATTCTAGATAAAAGATTATTAGATTTTGATTTAAAAAGATTATCTGACTCATTAGATTTAGGGAGAGACTACAAATTTAAATATCTAGGCTTGCAAATTTTGCATGATAGATATTTTCATAAAATTAATGATAGAAGACTTGAATCGCCGCAGTCTTTCTGGATGAGAGTGGCGATGGGTTTAGCTATTGATGAGGAGAATAAAAATGAAAAGGCTATTGAATTCTATAATACAATTTCTAAATTTTTGCTTTGTTGCTCTACTCCTACTCTGTTTAATAGTGGTAGTACTCATAGCCAGCTTTCCAGTTGTTACCTTAACACTTTTGATGATTCTATCGATGGAATTTTCGAGGGCGCTTGGCAGGAAGCTAGAAAGTCCAAATACGCTGGAGGCTTAGGGTTTGATGTTTCAAATTTCAGGTCTTCTGGCTCACATATTAAAGGTACTAACGGGACTTCCAGTGGACTAGTTCCTTGGTTAAAGATTTATAATGATCTTTTGGTTGCAGTGAACCAAGGTGGTAAGCGTCCTGGTGCAGGGTGTGCTTACCTTGAGCCTTGGCATTTGGATATAGAAGATTTCTTAGAGCTTAAGAAAAATACTGGGGATGAGCGTAGACGTTGCCACGATCTAAATACGGCTAATTGGTTAAGCAATCTTTTTTTAGAGCATGTTAAACAGGGTAAGGATTGGTATTTATTTTCACCTTCTGATGTAAGCGATTTACATGAGCTTTACGGTGAAAAGTTTGACAAAAAATATAAAAAATACTGCAAGATGGCAGACCTAGGAGAAATTTCCAACTTCAAAGTGGTCAAAGCTAAGGACTTATGGAAAAAAATGCTTAGAGTTCTCTTTGAAACAGGCCACCCTTGGATGACATTTAAAGATAACTCAAACATGAGGTATTCCAATTCTCACGAAGGGGTAATTCATAGTTCTAATTTATGTACAGAAATATTCTTACATACAAAACCCTCTCGTTTTGAGGAGGGGCAAAAAACTGAAGTGGGAGAAACTGCGGTATGCAATTTAAGCTCTGTCAACTTAAAGGAGCATATTGGAAGCGATGGTAAATTGGACTTCAATCTATTAGCATCTACTATTGAGGTCCAAATGAGGATGTTAGACAATGTTATTGATTTAAACTTTTATCCTACACTAGAAGCTGAAAACTCTAACTTAAAACATAGACCTGTTGGCGCGGGATCAATGGGGTGGCATGATGTCTTTCATGCCTACGGTTTAGATTATTCCTCTGATGAAGCGGTAAAACTATCGGATGAGCTTTATGAATTCATCTCTTTTCATTGCATATTAAATTCTAGTAAAATCGCTGGCGAAAAAGGACCATACTCCACTTACAAAGGGTCTTTATGGAGTGAGGATATCTTACCCGTTGATACTTACAAAAATCTTATGGCGTACATGGGGCAAAAACCCATACTTCACAGAGGTAGAAAATATACGCCTGAGTTAGATTGGAAAGAAGTTCGTTCTTCCATATCCACAAATGGGATGAGAAATAGTAACACTATGGCTATTGCACCCACTGCAACCATTTCCTATATCCAAGGATGTTCACCATCCATCGATCCTGACTTTTCTACATTTTTTGTATATGAAAACAAGAGCGGAAACTTGTTTATAACGAATGAATGGTTCGTAAAAGAATGTAAAGAGTTGGGGATTTGGAACAATAAGTTCAGAGAGGCGCTTAAAATGGTTGATGGAGATGTTAATCTATTAAGTGATGAAGTTGTACCATCGGAATTGAAATGCAAATATAAAACCGCGTTTGATCAAGATCAATTTAAATTAGTAGACTGCGCTGCCGCTAGACAAAAGTGGATAGATATGGGACAATCCCTTAATCTTTTTAATAACTCTACATCTTTAAAGTATTTAAATGATTTGTATTTCCATGCTAAAGATAGGGGTTTAAAAAGCACATACTATTTAAGAAATAAAAGCGCTAGTAAAATAGAAAAGTCTACTAGCACTCAAACTGAACAGGAACCAAAGGCTTGCAGCATCCTTGATCCTGATTGTGAAAGCTGCCAATAAGGATGGAATAAAATGAGCAAGAATGGATTGTTATTAGGAGAAGAGATTGCTGGCGTAAATCAAATTTTACCCCATAAACATCAGTTTGCTTGGGACTTGTTTCTCAAGGGCGTAGCTAACAACTGGTCACCCTCTGAAATTAATATGTCCGATGATGTTGATCAGTGGAAAAATGAATCATTGTCTACAGATGAAAAATTACTCGTTAAAAGATGTCTTGGCTTTTTTGCTGGAAGTGAGTCCTTGGTTGGCAATAATTTACTTCTTACTGTTGCGAGATGGGTAACTGACCCTGAGTGCCGTCAATACATTCTAAGACAAGCTTACGAAGAGTCCCTACACAACTGGACTGTTGTTACGTGCTGCGACAGTTATAGCCTGAAAGTGTCTGAAGTCTATGAAGCCTACACGAATATACCCTCGATCAAGGCAAAGGATGACTTCTTAATGCAGATCACGACTAACGTTAACAGGCCCGACTTTTCGACTAAAACTGTAGAGGGTAAAAAAGAATTTTTAAGAAATTTAGTTTCTTATTATATTGTATGCGAGGGAACCTTCTTCTTTAGCGGGTTTGCAATGCTCTTGGCGTTAGGTAGGCAAAATAAGCTACCTGGTTTATCAGATCAAATCAGGTATACGCTTAGGGATGAAAGTCTGCATATTCAATTTGGTACATACCTTATAAACACATTAAAAGAACAGTATCCGAATATTTGGACTAAAAAATTCGAAGAAGAAACTATTGAGCATATCAAAAAGGCTGTTGAGCTTGAAATTGCATACGCCCATGATGTTCTACCTAGAGGCATTTTAGGGCTAAACGCTGATATGTTTGTGGATTATATGCAGTATATCGGTAATCGCAGATTAGAGGGTATAGGTATTGACTACAGATTTGAAAGCGATGAGAATCCTTTCCCTTGGCTTTCTGAGGTTGTTGACACTGGTGCTATGACCAATTTCTTTGAAAGAAAAGTAAAAGATTATCAAAACTCAGGTGTTTTAGAGGATGATTTTTAGAATAAATATTTTATAATAAATATTAAAAAAAAATGTGTATATATTAACATGGAAGGCTCAGTTGATCTACAAACATTCATGAATATTGCCATAGGCTTGATATCCTTCTTCGGTGGTTGGATTCTGAAAGTTATATGGGAAAAAACTAATATTAACGCGGAGCATATAGAAGAGTTACGCGAACACCATGAAATAGATTTAAAAGAGGAGCGGTCTAGATTAAATGCACTAGCTCTAAGTTTGCCTGAAAAATATGTCTCCAAGGGTGATTTCGACAACCTAGTTAAGACAGTTCATCATAGATTTGACAGGCTGGAAGAGAAAATAGACCACCTATCGGAAAGACGCTAGAAAAGCGTTGACCTTATCTCAAAAAGCACCTAAAATAAGGTGTGAGATATGTTATCGTAGCTGATTGGTGGCCTGAAGATTTTAAAGGGGGCGGCGGTAATCACTCTGGCGGCGCTGAATTGAGTGATTCAATTCTTTTTTCAATTCTCCAAGAAAAGAAAGAAAACGTAGCAAAATATAGCAGTCCCGACCTTACTGCTGAAATACTAGATAGCGAAAAAGACTCTACGTTTATAATTTCTAATTTCTTTAATATTCACCCGTATGTCTTGGAAAGAATTAAAAATGAGTTTAAATACATACTTTATTGCCATGATTACAAATTTGTGGCTCATATGCAGCCCCAAAGATATGAAAATTTTATAGTACCGAAACATGAATTAATATGTGTTGACTTATTTGAAAATGCACAAGCTGTAATCTGTCAGAGTAGCTTACAGGAAAAAATACATCTCGATAATTTAGGCTTAAATAATATAATTAATTTTTCTGGAAACTTGTGGAGTAACGAAATACTCAATCTAATGCAAGCCCTGTCGGAAAATACCTCAAATCGCAACGAGCGTTGTTCAATAGTTAAATCGCCCTACCCAGAAAAAGGCGTAGCTGAAGCTGTGATTTTTTGCCAAAAAAACAAGTTTGATTACGATTTAATAGGTCATCGAGATTATAAAACATTCTTGCATCAAATCGCATCCAATAAAGCGCTAGTGTTTTACGCTAAACTTCCAGAAACTTGCGGTAGAGTGGTGGTAGAAGCTAAAATGATGGGCGTAGTTACGCACTCTACAGACCTTTTAGGAGCATCCCATGAACCTTGGTATAACCTAGCAAGTAAAGAACTCATTGAAGTCATGAGATCAAAGCATGACGAAATACACAAAATTATAACTTCTTCATGAAAAGATCATTAATTACAGGAGGCTGTGGCTTCATTGGGAGTCATTTAGTAGATACGCTTATAAACAAAGGCCATCAAGTTTATGTAATTGATAATTTATCTTCGGAGTGTAATGAGCAATTTCACTTCAATAAAGAAGCTACTTATTTACATGAAGATATTAAAAATTATGATAAGATAGAGCATTTTTTTAAAAATGTGGATTATGTTTTTCATTTAGCGGCTGAGTCAAGAATTCAACCTACCTTGAACCGCCCTCAAGAAACATGCATGACTAATTTTGTAGGAACTTGTAATGTATTAGAGGCTGCAAAAAACTCAGGCGTTTCTAGATTTTTTTATTCTAGCACTTCCTCTGCTTATGGTAGAAAAAATTGCAGCATAGCACATAAAGTTCTTAATAAGCCCTGCGAACTAAGAGAGGATATGCCAAGGGATTGTCTTAACCCGTACTCGGTTTCTAAAGTGGCGGCTGAAGATTTATGTAAAATTTATTCCTCCTTATGGAATCTTAATACTATTACATTTAGGTATTTTAACGTTTATGGAGAAAGGCAACCGACTAAAGGTAAATATGCTCCAGTTCTAGGTCTTTTTATAAAACAGAAAAATGAAAATAAACCCATGACAATTGTAGGGGATGGAAAACAACGTCGAGACTTCACGCATGTAAGTGACATAGTTAAGGCTAATATTTTAGCTATGGAATCTGAAGATATTGCAGGTGTTTCTGGAGAAATCTTTAACGTAGGAACAGGAACTAATCATTCAATGCTAGAAATTGCTTCCATGATAGGTGATAAGGTAGAACACTTACCACCAAGATTAGGTGAGGCTCAAGAAACTTTAGCTGATATTAGTAAAATCTCGCATTATTTCGGCTACCAGCCGTCTGTAGCAGTGGAAGATTGGATTTCTAAAAACAAATGAAAGCAATCATAGCGGGATGTGGACTAAGCGGGATAACATCCGCCATCTTACTGAAAGAAAAAGGCTATGATGTAGAAATATTTGATACAAGGCATCATATAGGTGGTAATTGTTACGACCATAAAGTAGAAGGCGTAATGGTTCATAAGTATGGCCCTCACGGATTTCATACTACAAATAAAAATGTATGGGACTTTTTAAACAGGTTTTCTTCCTTCAATAAAGTATGCCTCAGAGTTCATGCTAATACCCCTGAAGGCATTATTCCATTGCCTTATTCCCCCGCGACGGAAAAGATAATTGGATACAAGACGCCTCAAGAAATAAAAGAACTTATATTTAAAGATTATAGTGAAAAAATGTGGGGCATTCCTTGGGAAAAATTTCCAAAATCTATAAGTGGAAGAGTTCCCACTAAAAGGGACGATCCAAGCTTATGCTTTCATCTAGACGAGTATCAAGGAATTCCCTCAAACGGTTACACTGAGATGTTTAAGAATATGCTTAGTGGAATTAAAATTAATTTAAATTCTTCACCTATAGAATATAAAAAACAAAAAAAAGACTTACTAATATACACGGGTAAGATTGACGAATTTTTTGATTACAAATATGGCTGGCTAGAATACAGGTCTTTGAAAATTCAATTTGAAACAGCTAAACGTAGACCTGACATTTTTCAATTAAATGAATGCAATAAGAATCCTTGGACTCGTAGCGTTGATCACTCCCACTGGCATGAGCAAGACATAAAGCAAACGGTTATTTCTAGAGAATATCCTTGTGAACATGACAAAAATAACATACCATTTTATCCTAAACCTTTTGGAGATAATCAAAAAAAATATAAAAAATACAAAAGGATTGCAGACTCTCTAGCTAATGTTATATTTGTAGGTAGGTTAGCAACTTATAAATATTTAGATATGGATGATGCTATAGCTCAAGTTTTCAATAAGTTAAAAAATATATGAAAAAAGTTCTAGTAACAGGCACTCTAGGTCAAGATGGTGCTAACATGTGTGAGTTTTTATTGGAAAATACTGACCATGAAGTATATGGGATGATAAGAAGGGCTGCGTCTCCTAATTTTAAAAATTGTAAAAAATTCATTAATCACGAAAGATTTAAATTAGTTTACGGCGACCTAACTGATGAGGTCAGTATTTCCAGTTTGGTTAAAGATATACAACCTGATTATTTTATTAATTTTGCAGCCAATAGCTTTGTAGGTTGTAGCTGGAAAATGCCTCTTCAAGTTTTCGACACGAATACAACTGGAGTGTTAAGATGTTTGGAAGCGATTAAAGATTATCAACCTAAATGTAAATTTTACAGTGCTGGAAGTAGCGAAGAGTTTGGGGATGTAGACTACTCTCCGCAAGACTTAAAACACCCCCTTAAACCTAGAAGCCCCTACGGAGCCTCTAAATGTGCCGCTAGGCATTTAGTAAAAGTTTATAGGGAATCGTATAATATTTTCGCTGTTCACGCCACCCTCTTTAATCATGAAGGCACAAAGAGAGGGGAAGAATTTGTTACTAGAAAAATTACCAAGGGGGTAGCTAGGATTAAAAAATCTTTAGAAAATAATCAAAAAATTGAGCCCCTAGAACTAGGTAATATTTATGCAAAGAGAGATTGGAGTGATTCTGAAGATTTTGTAGAAGGGGTATGGTTAATGATGACGCAAGAAAAGCCTAGAGACTATCTCTTGGCCAGCGGAGAGACGCATACAATTAAAGAATTCGTAGAAAGAGCTTTTCTGGCTGCTGGTATAGAGGGTAACTGGACTGAGGTAGAAAATGATCCTATAAAAACAAAATTCCATAGAAACTCCGCCGAAGGAGAAACTTTGGTTAAAATCAGCGAAGAATTTTACAGACCCAATGAGGTGGAATTATTATTGGGCGACCCATCTAGAATAAAACTTGAGCTTGGATGGAGACCCAAAGTTTCTTTTTGTAATTTAGTCAAAAAGATGGTACAACATGATCTGAATGAGCAAGAATGAATTTAAAATAGGTAGAAAAATTAAAAGTCGCACGACTAAAAAACAGGTACAGCCTAAAAATCAATTCGCGGTTATAATTTGGCAGCTAATAAAAGACCCTAATGACTTTTCCGCAGTAGATTGGGGTAGGGAGACTAAGGCTGCTAAAGGCTTATTTGATACTTACCCAAATATTAAATTCTGGAGTCAAATTAATTTAGGGTTTTATTTGAATTCTTTAAATTTTTTTAATGGTAAAGACGGAATAAAATACCTAAGAAGTGCTGTTGATGAATTTGAGAGAAATTTAAAAATAAATTTCCAACAACCTGAAAAAGAAGAATTCAATGATGACGCTACTTTTCATAAAAATATAGATAAATCAACTAAACCAGTGTCTTTAAGTTCTATTTTTAAAAATGGCAAAAAAACAAGATAAAGTAAAAATCTGTTTATGGACACATGTTCAAAACGAATCCTCTATCATAGAAAAGATGTTAGAGAGTGCCGCTGATTATATTGATTACTGGGTGATAGTCGATAACGGTTCCACAGACGGAACTCAAGGAATAATAGAAAATTTTTTTAAAAAACATAATATAGATGGTAAGCTTTATCAGAGTAAAATTGGCTGGAAGGGGCACGGCATAAATAGGCAGCATTCTTGGGAGTTTTTAGAAAATACGGATCACGGCTGCGATTACATTTTAAGAATTGATGCTGACGAAGGAATAGTGGTTGAGGAAGATTTTGATTGGTCAATTATCCCCTCCCAAGAAGCGTGGTCCATTATTTATCAATCAGGTAATCATTGCGTTCCTAGAATGTGGATGTGGAAATGGGGTCTACCTTGGTACTGGGCAGACGATGTAGCCCACGAAACAATACACCTCGAAGACGGGAGAGAGCCCAAACAGCCAAAAAATATGCCTTTAGGTTTCAAGCATATTTCTTTAGGTAATGGAAATAGTTACGAAAACCCCATAAAATACATTCAAGATATTTTAAAACTGGAGAATCAACTACACGAAAGATTTAGGGATGGTAGCGATATAAAAGCTGAAAGATATCATTTATTTTATCTTTGTAAGTCGTTTAATTATACAGGGTACAGCTTGGATAATGAAAATATTTACAAATACTTTCCATACGGTAGAGATCATTTGAAAATTTTCTTAGAGAGAGGTATATTTTATTATGATAAATTTCTTTCTATGTTCGAGGAGACAGGCGAAGGGTGGTATGTTAGATATTTAAAAGCCGAATTACTTCAGAGGCTTAGTAGATCAGAGGATTCTATAAAAGAATATATTACTTCCCATCAACTACGCCCCGACAGAGGTGAACCCTTAGCACGCCTCTTCTGGCACTACTACTATGACTCAGATTGGGATAAAGCATTTGATTTTGGCAATAAATTAAAAGAATTAAAATGCCCCATAGAACACGACGCTTGGCAGTTAGAAATAAATGCTTATTATGAAAATAATTGGAAAATAAAAGACGCTTTAGGAGTTGTTTATGAGAGGCTTGGCTCGCAAAATAGGGATATTAAATTATTAAATGAATCAAAAAAAATATTTGAGAGCCTAGTGATTGAGTATGAAAAAGGAAAAATACCACAAGGGGATGACGGCGAGAGATTAAAAAATAATATAAAATTTTTAAACGGTAAAATAAAAGAGGCACAATAAAACATGAGAAAAAAGAAAAAAGAAGTGGCAGAAGGATATACGGCTGTAAATCAGATTCAAGATTATTTAAAACAAAACCAATCAGACCATTACAACTTTGAGGAAGAAAGAGATTATACTGTTTCTAGCGGTAGCTTAAAATTAGATATTGAAATGGGTGGTGGTATAAAACCAGGTGTCATTAGAGCTTCTGGTGTTACAGAGGGAGGGAAAACATCTTGCGCCTTGTCTTTTGCAAGAAATTTCCAGAAAATAGAAAACTCTATGATTGTCTATGTAAAATCCGAAGGTAGATTATCCGATGAAATGTTAGAGCGTTCAGGGGTGGACACTAGCGAAGAAAAGTTTTTTATTTATAAATGTAATATTTTTGAATCAGTAATTGATTTGTTAAGGCAATTAGTTCACAACAATCCTGATGATACTCGTTACATGTTCATTATTGATTCGATGGACGCATTAGTCCCTAGGGGTGACTTGGAGAAAGGCTCAGATGAGGCTGTTAAAGTGGCTGGTGGCTCTTTACTAACTTCAGATTTTCTAAAAAGAATGGCCCTATCCTTTGCAAGCAAGGGTCATATTTGCTACATGATCTCTCAGGTAAGAAGTAATATTAAGATTAACCCTTATGAAAAAGGTGACCCACAAATTACTAATGCATCAGGGGGTAACGCTGCACTTCATTACAGTGATTGGATTCTAGAGTTTCAACCAAGATTTAACAAAGATTTAATATCAACACAACCAAACGGAAAAGGCGATATTCTAGGCCATTGGTGTAAGATTATATTTAGAAAAACTGCTAATGAAAAAACAGGTATAGAAGTTAAATATCCTATTAGGTACGGTAGAAAAAATGGTAAAAGTATATGGGCTGAATACGAAGTCGTAGAAATGTTACAAATGTTTGACTTAGCTCAAGCTAAAGGGGCTTGGGTAACTATAAACGATGAGATTATTGAAGAGGTCAAAGAAAAGCTTAATTTGGAGTTTAAAAAACAACATCAAGGCGTAGACAACCTAAGAAAATACTTTGAAGAAAATAAAGAAATAGGTAAATACTTATTTAGCAAATTTATTGAAGTATTAAAAAAGTCTTGATTTAGATTCAAAAAAACAGTGTAATATACTTTAAGGGGGCGTACTGGTATCGATTTAATATCAGACGCTAAAATAGCAAGTCAAGGATGATAGTTGGCCTTGTAAAAATCTATCTAGGTATTCAACTGCCAAAACTGAAGTTGATATGGCTCCTTCCCTAGCTGAAGCTGACGCGATTCTCGCTAAGTTCGGTTGGGCCGAAGAGGCTGCTGTAGCTGCGTAAGCTACCCGTCCTACTCTAGATGCTCGTTAAGGAGCTAGGGCGTCGATAACGAGCAAAAAAAGCTAGGAATGAGATGGTCTAGTCTAAATAA
>Ga0070746_10000680_pt1 | contig 20340 bp, 33 predicted proteins | sample VirMetDEL_Mar_21_FD_77016 | JGI IMG/M metagenome (GOLD analysis project Ga0070746, IMG submission 77016) | Aqueous microbial communities from the Delaware River and Bay under freshwater to marine salinity gradient to study organic matter... | ecosystem: Environmental > Aquatic > Marine >...
AAAATAAGAACATATAAAACTTAACATTATCCACGAATTATCTCTGTTTGACAGGAATCGGCTTTTTCTTTTGAGTCATCTGGTTCGCAATAGCCACAATCTACTTTCGCTATTCCATCACCACTAATATACCAGCCTTTACCTTTGCATACTGGACAATCTTTTCTTTTATATTTTTCTACAACAATATCACTTTCTGATTTGATAGCTCCACCAACAAGACATACTCCTGCTGTAGTTGAAATATCTGCGTAATTAATAGAATTAAGTGCCACAGCAAACAAGATTAACGATGTGATAGTTTTCATTTGTTTTTCCACCTGTCTAGAATATCTTTTAGCGGTCTTCTTCTAGGCTTGTCTACGCTCTGGTTAGGACTTAAAATCTTGATAAGAGAGAGAATAAAATTACTAATTGTTTTGATTAATGAATTAAGTGCTATTTTGTCTAAGAGCTTCATAAGTATTCTCCAAATCCATAATCTGGAAGTTTTTGTGGTGGAAATCCATTAAAATCACTAAAGGCATACGCTCCATTTTGCCTCAACATACCTTCGGCCACATCGGCGTGTATTAAAAAAGAACCGTCTGGGATAGGGCCCCATTCTGGATGGCCACCATCGTTCCATTTACCCCAGCTATTTTGGACTAGAAAGGCTGGCTCTCCGTTAGTATCATCACAAGCTGTCCATGCCATCGCGTGGGCCCAGCTGCCAGATTTGCGGGAAAATCCCTTAGAGTCGCGGCGATTAGAAAATCCATAACCAGAGCATACGCTCAAACCATAACCATTGGCCAGAGCATCTCTAGCTTCTTCAACTGTTCTAATTAATGAGACAGTACGAACTTGGTGATTGTCTGCTTCGTCTATTACTTTATCTGGCAAGCCTCTAGATCCCCACTTAGCCCCCATGTTACCATTGTATTTACTAAAGTCTGCTACACCTGGATAGTTTTTACGAACAAGAACACCACCAGTCTGACTTACAAACGTGGCGGCTCTACTACAACTCATACCTTGTCCGCCATGACCTCTACAGCCATAAATCGCTTCTGTAGCACCTCTAGCAACCCAGCTTTCTTTATCTCCCTTGATATCAATTTCAACAGCTCTTGTTACATCGCAGGCGTTGCGGGTAGCGTGTGAAACACAGTCCCCTGTGGTTTGCCGTTCTATATAAGCATTCTTATCAAATTTCAATACTGATTTGAAAGGTGTCGAAAGTTGACCTTTGCCACTATTTTTAATACTCCTTGCCCCATCTTTGAAATAAGCATATTTACTTGTAGAGATCAGTTCTTCATACACATGGGGCTCCCAGAGACATCCACTAAAGCCTTTTCGGTATTCATTATAGAGTTGTTCTGGGGTCATTCTTGGCATTATTTACTACCCTCTAAACATCCCCATGCTAATGCAGAGAATGCGTCACTGGATTTTTGTCTTAATTCATCGTCAAGCGTTACCGCATCTGATGATACATAATTTTTGAATAGATTATCGGCGGCTTCGGATAAGCCTTTATATTTGCCTCTGAGATCAATTTTTAATATTTTTGCAGATAACACATTTGCTTGTCTAATAGCTTCTGTTGTTTTTAAGATATCTACATCTACAGAAATTAAAAGAGACATGTCTCTATAAAGTCTTGCTAATCTCACACCGTCCTGTTCTCTATCTTCGCTGCCGTTTCTTAATGCTTCTGTAACGGGTTCTGCTAATTGCACCAATTCATCGTTTGGCCTATCAATAGTTAACGTATCACAAACTTGAGAATTAACAAAACTCGGAAGAGAAAAGCTACCACTATTATATAAGGAAAAGCCTATTAGGGCTATTCCTAAAATTAATAACTTATTCAATTTCATGATGATCATCCTTGGGTACTAAGTGAGGAAACATTTGGTCAGCAATATCAACAGCTTTATCTGCACCATAGGCTTCTGCTAAATCTCTTGTTTGTTTCCAGCTCTTTATGAGATCAAAAAATATATCATCTTGAGTAACTGGTTCGTTGTCTATAAAAAGACCAGTATCTACAGGGAACTCTGGAGCTTTTACTGTTTTTATTTTTTCTGCAATTTTACCAAATGCATTATTAATTTGTTCTTTAAATAAAACATATACAACAATTGCAACTCCAGCATATAGTGCAATATCCATGGTTTTAAGACCAGCACCGAAATTTTCTAACGCAGTATTCATAGAAGTATATCTCCAGTTATTTTACCTATGTGTGTAAGGAAGTCTTTGTAAGGTTTTTGTTTTTGTCTTTCTGTCTGTATTTCAACTGACTCTTTAGTAAATACCCCAACATCTTTCAAAGTCGCAACCATTGCATCAATAGCTGAGTCTACAAGAATCATTAATATCTTTTTGATATACTGATGCAACACTGATTCGATTGCACTAGGAAGAAAAGGTAGATCAATATGTGTAAAAATAGTGTCGTAAAAATTTTCTATTACTTCCATAGCCAATTCTTTTTTTTCTGAACCAGCTAAATCTGTTGCTACGTTTTCTATAATTCTAACAGTTGAAGCTACTAGTAGTTGTAAAATTTTCCATGTTTCAGCGATTGCAAAAGATTGTATTTGGGAAAATGTTTGTTTAGCGGCTGATGTTAGAGAATTGAGTTCATCTCTTACTATATCTCTACTAGTTTTATCCATCGTCATCTCCTATAGTGATATATTTTTCTATATCTTGATATGTTTGTTTACCTATTCCATTGACAAGTTGTAAATCAATAATATCTTCAAAATCTCCATTTTGCTCTCTGTAATCTATAATTTTTTTAGCTAATCCTGGTCCAATATGAGGTAGTTGTATTAATTTACCTAGAGTTGCATCATTTATATTAATCAATTCTGATTGAGTGTCAACCCCAATATAATCCTCCAGTTCTTTACCTATATGTTCATATTCTTCCTGTTTTTCTTTACTATAATCTCTTTTATATCTGTTTCTGTGATCTAAATATCTCCAAAAGATACCGAACTGCCCTATGATTAATACTATGCTTTCAACAGCATGGGTGACTACTCCTATTAATTCATCTTTAGTACTATCATCTTTAATAATACCAAATAAAAATAGACCGCTAATAATAAAGCTAACTAAAGTAAACCAGAATTCCGAAGTACGATATCCTGGTTTATACATTATGCGCCTCCGCCATCAATCCCGCTAACAGTATTATAGTAAGCAATTTCATCAAACCTGTTTGTGTATTTAGCTTCTACGCCACTAAAAGTAGGATTAGAAACGTAAGAATCAGTAGGAAGAGTCTTAGTTAAACCTCCTTCTGTTACATGTAATACGGCATTGCCATTGCTTATATTATCTGATCCGGTATTTGCTGGAGTAATTACATCTGTCGTAGAAATGGCCATTTTTATACCTTTATAAAGAGGGTGTGAATATTCTTATTTATATACACCATTAAGATTGCTTTATGATCCAGCTAATGCTGTCCTCATCCCACATATAAAATTCGTTTTCCCCTAATGGTTCTGTTGGCATGGGAACTGGGGCTTCCCAAGTGCATGAATCTTCATTAAGCACCCAGCTGTTGTATGGTTTTGGTGGAATAAAGGCGTCTCTAGTTTCATCATATGAGTAACCTATTGCAGCATAGTTTTTTCTAAAGGGAGTGCCACCTTCTGCGTGAACGCCAGCCCTTGTATTATACGATGTGCGTTTACAAGCTTTATTTAGTAATACAGAATAATAAGATTCCCAGTTAGTGTTCTCATCTTTTCCAGATATAACTTGAACTACTGTGTTATTTTCGTCTAATAAAGCGTAATGTGCCATTTTATATCCTTTAGGTAAACATTTCACTAGAAGGGATATTTCCAGAAACTTCTGGCAATTTATGGTTTTGATAATAGCCATTTCCAAAATGCATATCAATGCTTGCTTCTAATGCTTGCTCTGTGTCAAAAAACTCCAATGTGTGTTGTTGGCTATATATTTCAATATCTTGGATAGTTTTTCCAAAATGACATTTATCTGTAGCTATTGTACAGCAACAATACCATTTATTTGCTTCTATATGATGCATTATGTATACCTTTGTGTGCTTGGGGTGAAAGTGGAGGTATATCTGGCTACTCCAGAAGTTATTCTTATCGCATCTATAAAACCTCTATATTCGTTGTCTGACAAAGTATTTCCTAACCAATCGAAGAAAGCATTGCCAGACCAAGTAATATTAGCAGAATTAGTGGCATCAGAATCTTCCTCTACCCCGTCTATAAAAAGTCTTAAGTTTCCGCTAGCTCTTGTGATAGCCACATGATGCCAAGCGTTGTCTACTAAATTAGTGGTGGAAGCAAGATAGGAACCGGGAGCATAATTGAATCTTAATTTATTGCCCGTAAACGAACTACAACTTATTGATCCAGTAGTTCCAGTACCAACGGAAGAAAGTAATACGGCATAACTATCTTGAGAATTATTTTTCATCCAAAATTCGAAAGTAAAATCATTACTTGTTCCTATATCGAGAGAAGAATCTGTTGGTAGGCTCATTCTGGTAGCAGTACCATTACCAAAAGCTTCTATAGATTGAGAGCCAACCTTAGAGGTGCTTGATAATCTTACTCCAGTGCCAACAGTTAATGTTAATGCTTGTGGGGATTCATCAGTGAAAGAGTCTTGGAGGATTAACACAGTATTGTTCCAGTATTGATCATTATGAAAACTAATAGTATCTGTACCAGCAGTAAACTGAACAGTAGTATAGCCACCACTTGTGGATGAAGTGTATGTTAAGCCGCCGCCAATTGTGATCGTAATGGTGTCTGGGAACTTAATACAAACAAATCCAGAACCTCCGTTGCCAGAATTTGAAGGAACATATGAACCACCAGATCCATCCTTAGTACTACCACCGCCGCCACCGCCACCGCCTGTATTTACTGTGCCATTTCCTCCGTTTGCTGATGCCGCACCAAGAGTCCAAGAAGCGTCTCCACCGTCGCCACCGCCACCAGATCCTCCAGAGGCTCCAGTTGTGGGGGTAGAATAAGAAAATCCGCTACCGCCACCGCCACCAGCGCGTGTTACACTAGAACCAGTAATTGTGCTTGTTATTCCATCTCCACCATTAGTTGTTCCTGATGCTCCAGCACCACCACCGCCAGCAGCAGCGCCCCCCGGGCCACCATATTCAAGCCCCCCAGAATTCCCTTGGCTAGAACCATTACATCTAGGAGTAATAGACGATCCAGCTGAACCTGAACTACCACCCCCAGAGCCACCAGATCGACCTGCTATACCACCCCAAGTAGTATTGCCACCACCGCCACCTCCGTGGGCTATTTTCTCAATAGAACTGTTACTTCCATCAGAACCTTGGCCTTCATAGCCATTTCCACCAGCACCGCCAGCACCAACAGTTACAGTGTAGCTTGTCCCAGTATAATATTTCTTTGTGAATTCTCTATATCCACCAGCACCAGCACCACAGCCGCCGCCCGGAGAGTAGAGATCTCTGCCACCACCGCCACCACCACCAATGATTAAAACATCTGCGGTGAAGTCTGTTTGATTGGGAGTATGAACTGTATCTTCACAAAGACGAACTCTATTTACATCAGCCCCACCCATACTTATAGATGAAGATGCTATACTATTAAAGTTAACATATCCTAACGATTCTATCTTTTCTATATCAGGTTCTACGTCTTTAAATAACGCACCTAAAATTTTATCATATAGTTTTTTAGACATATTATCCAGTCACGAAATATAAGGTTGATACATCAGGAGTGATTCCACTATAGTCAGAACTACTTATAGATACCATGTTTGTAATTCTACTGCCTCCTCCAGCTATGCTTGTGTCACTAACAACAGCAAGGGGATTTCCTGCGCTCTCCCAATTTACATTACCGCTACCATCTGTAGTCAAAACCTGACCGTCTGTTCCATCTCCAGTTGGAAGAGTATACTGATCATTCATATTTATGATGCCAGTAACCTTTAAATCCCCATGTACTGTAGCGGTGTCTGTGTAAATTTTTACTGGTACTCTGTAGCTTGATGTCCCCAAATTAATATTAGTAGAGCCAAAATAGGCTCTTTCAAATTTTTGATTACTACTATTCACACTATTTATTCGAATATCTCCCCAACGTGTCAGGTTGTTGAGTTCTAGTAATCCATATTCTAGAGCAAGTTCAGCACCGCTAGCAGCATATGTTGTGCTAGGATCTTCGTTGCTTAGTTTTAATTGAGCATAAGTTGTTCCTGTGGCTGATATGTGTAGTCCAACTCCTGGTCTATTTAACTCTGGACCAATTCCACCAGTATATCCTCCTAGAACCATACTGCCGCTAGAAGCGATATGTCCTTTTCCTTTGATTATTACATTACCGCTACTGAAATATGCTGGGAATAGCTCAATATCTCCATTTGCTGAAGATATCAACTGGGGACCATTAACGCTAAAAGCTCCAATCTCATATCCTTTAGTATCAAGATTATTACCAAGTTGAGGAGTTGTATCATCTGTTAGGTTAATCATATAACCAGTATCGTTAACCAACTGACTTACATTATCTCCGCTTGCAACGTAATTTCCAAGATCAACGATCTGAGACTCTGTTAATCTTAATGCTCCGCTGTGTTGTGTAACCGAAGATTCTGTTATATTGTCATTAGGAACATTGGCCCATGTAACGGAAGATGTTAAGTCATTGGCTTCTGATTGTAAATACCCAGCATCATTATTAAACTGACTAATATTTCCACCACTATAAGCTACTGCTTCAAAAAATGAAGCGTTATCATTAATAGCTGCTGCGATTTCATTTAATGTGTCTAGCGTTTCGGGAGCACTGTCTATTAAATTTGCTATTGCTGTATCTAAATCTTCTTGAGACACCCCTCCCCCTCCAGTAATGCCGCTCAAACTTACAAAGTCATCGCTACCATTACCAATTTTCAATATGCCTGAATCTGTAGCATATGCTGGCTCTCCATTAGCAAGAACAACACTAGCTAAATTAGCAGCGGTATCTCTTCTTAACTGGATTTTTACTTTACCATATTCATATGCCATAATAATTACCTTTCAATTCTATTTTCTAATGCTTCTAATGTTTTGCCTAGAGTGGCTATTTGTACTTTTAATTCTGTCATTACTTCTGTGTTTTTTTCTAAAGCCCTAAAAAGAATATTAGTATCTTCTTTATGGCTGTTAAGTCTTTCCATAATAAACTGTCTATCTTGAGCATATTGACTAGACTGGGCACATCTGTTGATCATTTCTTCTACGTCTTTTCTATTGACAAGATTTTTGATAAAAGTCGTCCAGAATCCTATTAGTGCTATAATAACACTAAGCATAGAAGTTGTAATATTTTCTAGAAAATTACCCAGAGTGTTAGGATCTGCCATTTTTTGTCTCCAAGGGTTAAAAAAAGCCAGAGATGCCTGCACACCTCTGGCTCTCTAAAGTTTAGATACACCTAATTTGATTATCTAATTAAGTATTTTTAGGTGAGTATGTGCCTGTGACTGCTGTTTTACCGCCTTGTAGGTAGTAAAGTTCGCCTGGAACTAAACGAGTTGGATTAGCAGCAGCGTCAACGCCCATATCCACTAATTCTCCAGTTGTTGCTGGAACAAATTCGCCACTATATGCATTCCAAGCACCATTACGGATGGCACTGGTTTGGTCAGTGATCCACACACCAGAAATTTGATTGATGCTTCTTGCATTTTCTACATCATCAGCAGCAGAAACAAGAAAATCGTTTGAAACTGTTGCAAGAGTTTCTGTTACTCTCATGATTAAGCCTGTTTGATTGTCATATGCAAAAACCCCAGCATCTACTGCTTTTTCTGCATTAACTCCAGAAACTACTACTGAACCAAAGACACCAACATCAGCCGTGCCTAATGATCTTGTATCTAAAACACTGGAAGTGCCAACATTCATGGCTGTTCCACCATTGTTTACTGTAGTGCTTTCAGAAACTGCACCATCGAGTACTTGAGATTGTACTGTTGCCATTTTAATTCTCCATATGGTTGATCGGTTAACTATAGCTATAGGAACTAAGTATCTTTACCCCAAAATGGTTCAAATTTGGTATTTTTCTCTGATCATGGTCAGGGCATTGACGCTATTCACTCTAAAATGGCTAAGATTGGAAGATTCTAATATTTCTAAGTGCTCTTTATTGTAAATGTTTGCATTACAAATAATATTGGCGTTTTCATTTTCTTTTATTATCATCCTCATCGCTATAATATGATCATATATATCATCTAGCCTGTATCCTGTAGAAATATAAATATCATTTAAATTAAATCCTAATAGAAATTTGACTAGTCTAGATAGGCAAGAATAATTATATATACGATATTCTAAGATATAATGTAAGTTAACAGCATGTTCTGCACATAAATCATAGCACTTTTCGATATCTTGTTTAATTTTTGCATTCTGTCTATTATTTATTAAAAACGATGGCATAACCATTTCTATAGAATTTGCACCATCTTGAATTGACCTTTTAATAATATCTAGTTTATTTTCTGTAGATAATATACCAAAAGGAAAATCTATAATACAACCAATATCAATTCTATTCTGTTCAGAAATTTTCCCATTAAGATATTTGACATACGGTGGAAGTACAGATAGTTTTTTGACAAAAGAAAACTGTTCTATTTCTTTGAGTGTAGCGAGTGCTTCTTGATTAGATGATGATTCATCTGTATATTGAAATTCTATTCTCATTTGTTTGGCATACATCATAGTAGTGAAATCTACTATAATTTACACCTTTATATGCTTTTAATTATTTTGTCAGCAAATCCATAATAAACAGTTTCTTCTGCTGTCATATACCAATCTCCATCTTGTAATTTTTTAGAAAGGAAATTTTTTATTTTTTTAATATCTGGTTTAGCATATTTTTCTTTGAAAAATTTACCCTTGATACAGCTTGAGGAGTAGATGTCTAGCATTGTATCACAAATATGTTTTTCATATTGCATCCAGTTTTGAGAACTAAGGTAGTCTCCAGTAGCCTCAGAAGAACCATAGTGTGCCATGAAGTATGTGTTTGGAGTAATTAATCTTTCATCTCCAGATTGTAAAATTATACTACTCATACTTTCTGCTTGACCATATGCTATGATACTAATATAACACTTAGACATGCATATAGCATCATATATTACCATTCCATCTGTCCACGACCCACCAATGCTATTCATATGAATTCTTATTGGATCAGAAGACTTATTCTCCAACATCCTTAAGTTTTTTAAAAAGATGTTAGCCATCCTATAATCAACACCTGGGTTCTCATCTTCTGTACCAGAAAAAAAATTATGTAAAAATATTTCTCTGGAATTTAATGCAGCCCCATAACTGTGCATATCTTGTAATATATCATTATTGTATGATGTCATAAATAAGTTCTTTTTATTACATAGTCTAATAGTAGATTTAAAGTCATGTCTGAACTATATCCATTGTGTTGTGTATTTACTTTATACTCTGACCAATTAAAGTTTTCTGTACAAACATATTTGAGCAGAACGCCTCCGTATGTGACTATAAGATCTTCTTTATTGACAAAATCATAGTTTTCAAGACAATATTGTGTTGCTAGTTCATTTTGAATGTCTAAAAAATTATAATTACAATCAGCCTCCATTTTTATTGAGTCTTGTACGAAAATCGACTTTATCTTATGAAATATCTCTTTATGAAAATGTTCAGCATTCTCAATTGTAATAATAGGAAGAAGATCTGGTTTATCTAGTGGAGTTAAGAGATATGACTTTCTTTGATTTGGATCAGATGAAAAGATTACAGATAAAACATGAATTTTCATACAATATTCTCCTGTATTTTATTGATAGAATTTTTGATGTTCTGTCTAATGGCTTCTCTTGTCACGCCATATGCTTCACCTATTTTGGCCAAGCTCAATCCTTCGATATAATACATTCTGAGCTTATCTTTTTGATTATCTGTTAAGATATCAGACGCAAAAATATCTCTGACTAGTTGAGACTCTATTGATGTTTTTTCTTCCTGTATAATTGTATCTATAGGTTCTTTTTGTGATGTGTCTGCAAGAATATCGGCAAAACTTGACTCATCATCAGAACCCAACACATTATTGATATATAGACTTTTGCCTTTAAGATATTTTTTTATGTACGTTTGTATTGCCCAAATAGCACACTGATTTCTGTATGAGTATTTAGACTTAGACTGATTACTATGTTTGCCTTTTCTAGAAGAATCATACTTCCAATCTGCTTGCATCATAGCATACGCAATATCTGCAATAGCATCTTCACTATTGCTCATTTGAGAACATATACCTGGGCAAATTCTATTTGAAAAAGCGTTAATGGTCTTTTTAGCCATATCAATGTATTCTACAAGATCCTTGTATTTATTCTGTTCCATTATGTAAGTCCTATAAAAGTTAAAATTAATCAAAAATTATTTCTGAGCTTTTTTCCAAGCCTCTGGATCTGGTCTGTCTTTATCTCCAGGTTTTGCTGGACGATATTTTTTTCCTTCTTTTTCTTTTTTCTTTCTGATGTTTTCCCAGAGACCTGGCTTATCAGCAGCAAAAGTATTATCGTCATCTGAGGGTACATACTTGACAAAATCATGAATTGTTCTCATGTAGTCCTCTGTTATTGCTATTTTACCCTGTAACCAGCTTTCTGTCAAATTGTTTTTTACTGATTCGTCGCCAAGAGAATTTAGCAATTCTTGTGCATGTCTCATGATAGCATTAAGTGAACCGATATTCATCTCAAGAAAATCTTGTTTATATTCTTCTAGTTCCATTTCTGGAGTTTCGTTTTCGTTAGAAAAAGATTTATTTATGTCAGATAAAATATCGTATTTTCTCATAATATTCACTTAGTTTTGGGTAAATGGTTTTAATAATTTTGATAGATGCTTGATTGTCAGAAGGATAATGCACACCTTGTAATACACGAGAGTGTCCTGTTTTTTTGGTTAAGTCTTCAAAAATGTCTTTTTTAGCGGGATATCGCTCTATTAATAACTCAGATATTAATGCCCCATACATTGTATGTCCGCTGGGATATGAAGGGGTTTGATGGGTTTTTGTTATTAGTCTGTCAATTTTTACATTATAATATTCAGCTAGTTGAAAAGGTCTTGCTCTATTATAATAGTTTTTTAAGTGGTCTACTAGCGGCGAGACTATGTTATTGTATATGGTGTGGAATTTGTGATAAGAAAAATCAAGATTTAATTTTTCAAAGAATTGCTCATATAGCAATAAAGGGTCTTGATCTACTAAATAAACTAATTTAATATCTTCTATACTGCGATTAGTAGTAGCTTTGGCTACAATATCTAATTCTTTTTTGGTTTCTAGGCTAGGGTTTTTACTTGGCTTTTGAACAATATTAAAAAGATCTATATCTCCCAACTCAGGGAAAACAATATTAGCAGAGGGTGTTTTTAGATAATCATAATTTTGTTTATACTTAAGATTATCGATTTCATTTATTTTTTCTGCTAAAGCCTTTTGGATACCTTGTATTAAAGACATGTGATAATTACCAGAATTTACAGCTCCAGTATCTTGCTTTCCATTTAGGTCCGGGATTAGAACAATTATGTCTAGCTCTAAAAGATTTTCTTCTTGCTGGATCGCTTTTTTTAATTTTCATATTAGGATCACCAAAGTTGACTTTAACCACGTTGCCTTTGTCGTTTTTAACATAGACACTTCTTTTCTTTGGGCCATCTGGAGTAAGGAAGGGTTTATTTAATTGTACCTTTCTTCCCTGGTATTCCGAACCAAGAGCGTTGCCATCCTCATCGTATATCATTTCTGCTACAACTTCCCATGTCCACTCATCGCATTCATCGTCCCAAGTGGCATTAGCAGCCAATAGATTGTCATGCACGTCCTCTATTAAAGAAGACTTACTCTTACGAGTTTGACCTAAACAAATGGCAACCCGTTGCTGAGAGTTTGGATAGTCTTTTTTCATTGTTTCATTACTCATGCATCTTGAAACAAATTTTTGCTTATTTTCATCTTTTTCTGGTTTAGGTACTGGCATCGAACATCTCCGTTGTAATTATAGAGGCTGTATTTTCCCAGGTATATTTTTTAACTGTTTCTAGAAATCCAGTTGGATTAGTTCTAATACCTTCCTTATACACCTTTCTTAAATACTCTACGGCTTGTTCCATTTGTTTTTCTCCCAAATTTGCCCACTTCCCTTCACCATTGAAGAATTTTCCATCTTCTGCTTCTGTTAATTCGTCGATATCTATGAGGAAAGAATTTTCTTTGGTGCAATATTCAGTATGTGCTGAATAATTTGTTGTAATTATTGGCTTATTTAATGCCATTACTTCTAGAATTTCATTATTCCATCCTTCTGCTCTTGCTGGAAAGAAACCGCAATCCATATCTCTGATGAATTTAGCAAGATCCAGATGTGTAGCAACTCTTGCTACTGTAGTTATTTTGTCTCCTAGTTCGCTACTTTTATACATATCTGCCCAAATTTGGTTTTCTTGTGCAGAAAGGAATGGGTTTTGATTTATCATGAAAAGTTCAACATTATCTTCTTTAGTGAAAGCATTATTAAACGCTTCTAAAAGAAAATCATGACCTTTTCTAATTTCCCATTTTCCTATATTAATAAACTTATAAGTATCTTTATCGAATGTTTTGGGATGTTGGTGATCTTTGAAAATATTAGTATCTACGGCTAGTGGTGACACAACTATTTTGGTTTTGATTCCATTGTCTTCTAGAATTTTTTTACCCCAATGACTTGCAACAAATACAACATCTAAATTATTTATATGTTTCTTTTCTATTTCTTTGAGGGTGTCTAGTTCAAAAAATATTAAAGCTCCATACTTACCTTTTCCTACTCTTAGTGCAAGGTCATGAGGATGCCATACTTTAAGGCACGGTGCTGAGACATCAAAATTATTATTGGATTGTTTAGCTATAATATTTTCTAGCCATTGTTTTTCACTTGGCCCATCAACGGAAACAGAACCCATAGGGAATAAATAGACATCGTTTTCATTATTTTCTACTATAGACCTAAGGATATTTGTTGCAGTGATTCCATATCCAGTAGAGTTATTGATTGGCGCAATATAGTTGATCTTATTCATTTGTCTTTAGTCTCCTATGTAATATTTTATATTAGGCGTGTTAGTAGATTGTATTGGTTGGTGAAACTGAGATAGGATTTTTTTATTGTATTGATATATAGCTATTGTATCCATACCTAAGCATATCATTCCATACTTCTTGTATTCTAACCATTCTGACATCTCTGACTCCCACAAGTCCCATGTTTCTATGTCTTTTGGGATATGAATAGCCATTCTTTCATTTGGTATTGAAGATCTTAGTTGTTTAATAGCTTCTTGAAATTTTACATTTTTAAAATCTCCTGGAATATCAAGACTTAGAGAAAGATCATAAGGACCAATAAGATAGTGATCAAAGCCATATTGTTTTATTTTGTCTATATTATTTATTGCTTTTTTTGATTCTATTTGAGGAATAATGACAGGAGTTCTGTTTGTTAGTCCGTTTTTATGACCCCATAGATTTTCTCTGACTAGACCTAGCCCACGACTACCCTTGGGAGGATAATAACAGTTTTTAATAATTTCCTTGCACTGTTCTTCTGTTTCTACTGTGGAGAAAATAAGACCGTCACAACCAGAATCTAAGCAATATCTGATAAGAGTTGGGGAAATTTCTGTTAGTCTGACAAATGCTTTTCGGAGATTTAATTTTATAGTCTGTATGCAACTATATATGCTTTCATTATTGAAGCATCCATGTTCTGTGTCTAATACAACACCATCAAAATTATTGCACATAATTTCAGAAATTACAGTTGACGGAATTTGCTGCCATGACAGTAACATTTTAGATATCCTTTTGGTTTATTTGTGAAATATGTTCTATAATAGACCAATCTTGTTCTGTGTCTATATCTAAATTATAAGGAAAACCAACTTCTAAAAGATAAGGGTTATTTCCTATCCTGTTATTTTGATCTAAAACTTGTGAATTAAAAGCATAAAGATATGAATTTTCACAATAGTATTTAGGTAAATCTTGAGTTTGTTGTAATTTCATAGGATTATGATTTATAGGACAATAGCCATAGTTTTCTTTTCTCCAAAGTCTTTGCTGCAATATATCAACACCGAATACCGAGTCGTATCCTTCTTGTAATTTTTGTTCAGCTATTTTAATATGGTTTAATTGTAAGAAAGGAGATGTCACATGTATTTGGCAAATACAGTCTGTTATTTGGTAGTGCTTTCTAAATCTTTTGATTAGATCAACCACAGATGTAGTATCTCCCAGTAAATCAGGATCTCTCTTATATGCCGTAACATTGTCTAGATCTAAACACTCATTGATAATTTCTTCAGAGTCAGTATCAATGTATATAGGATATTCTTCACGCACTTTATCTATTGTGTGTTTCCAAAGTGGCTTACCTCTGAATGGTCTAAAGTTTTTTCTTGAAACCCTTTGAGAGTTTTCTTTTATTGGTATAAATATATTCATAGGATTAGATATAAGACAGGATATTATTAGATAGGTCTTCATGATTGTTGTATCCAAGATCTTTGAGAAAAGAGAAACAATTGCCATTTTTCCCTAACGTTTCATCTAAACTATTATCTTTGAAGGTTGGTGTTAAATTTTCCCATAATACAACAGGTTTAAATTTTTTGATTATTTCAATAGCACCTTGTAACACATAGTATTCATATGACTCAACATCTATTTTAATGAAATCTACTCTGTTTATATCTGTAAAAAAACTATCTAGTGTAATCATATCTACATCATCACCATACTTAATATGAGTCCCTCCAAAATTAATATTTTGCAGAGAAACTCCTACTCTTGTGTTCTTGTTTCCTGCGGCCTTGTTTATGCATGATGCCTTACTATATTTACTAGTATTCTCTTTTAGTATTTGATAAAAATCATTACAGCTTTCAAACATAAAACTATTATGACCCTCTTCCAATAAGGGTATAGAAAACGTACCAACGAAAGCGCCAACATCAATAATGTTTGAGTTTGGTTGTATCATTGAATTTATTCTTCCAATAATATTACCAGTATGACAATTTTTTCCATGATACCATTTATGTTCGTCGCATTTTGATGCTATGTAGTCGTTTCTTGGAAAAGACATATCTCCATACATTGTTTTTTTTGTTATTTTTTCCATTAGTAATTATCCTGTTATTACCGAAATAATGTGTTCAAAGTTCTCTTTCCAGTTATATTTTTGTTGAATTGCTTGTTGAATTTTTTCAATATATGGAATTTGTTTTTCTGGATTTTTCATATAGTACAAGCTTTTTTCCACATATTCATTTGGGTCTGTTTCGCATACAACATCTTTTTTATCAAAAAAATCATAAACCCCCTCCGTATCTGCAATACCAAATCTTCCAGCAGCAAAGACTGTCCAAAATCTATCCTGAACACCTTTTTCGCTGCGCCAAGAAGGAGCATTTATAATGGGACAAAGTTTTGATTTTTGAATAACTCCAACATGTTCTTGATTTGAAATTGGGCCGTTCTTCGTTCCTTGTCCTGCTAAATAATAATTATCTGTAGAGTTAATAATAGGATTCAGATATTCTTCAACTGATTCTATATTTCCCCTCCCTTTTCTTCCCCATATAGAACCTACAAAACAACAGTCGAATTCAAAATTATCGGTAATCGGTTTTTGTTTTTGTAAATCTTCATATGAAAACATACATGTAGACCAAGGTATCATAATCATACGATCTCCCAATGCTTCTATTAGTTTTTTCTTTTTTGGGAATTCTTCATATCCTGTTTTACATCCAAAAGCATATATGTTGTATCCGAGATTTAAAATATCTAAGCACATTTGATACGCTGGCCAATTCCAATTTTTATGAAAAGTATCTGGATCATTCCCCCAATTGACAGAGGATTCTCTCTTGGTCATTGATGTGACCTTTTGTAAGACTATATCTTTTTTGTCTAATAAATTCATAGAGATTAGATCAAACACATCTGGCATATTCCAACAAACAAAAGTATAGTTTTTATTTTTTTCTCTTTTGAAATTCTGCACTTCTACCCATTCAGATTCGTATCCTAATTCTTTGAAAGTGTTCTTAAATCTATTCCAAGGATACCAATTTGTATGAGATTTATTTGTATAGCCTAACAGTATTATTTTATTCATCTAATATGGCCTTAAGATATTTATCTGTTGTTACTCTTTGATCGTTTTTTAGTGCTGATTTTATATATTCTATTTGTGGTTCCTGTTTGTGGTTTCCGTGATCTGCCATTCTTTTCAAAACCTGTTCTTCGTTGTAGTTTCTATATTCTGGCACATAACCACCCCTGAAAAATGTTATACCAGTAATGTATAATTCTTTAATCTTACACGAAAGTATATCTAGTATAGCCATCGTACCTGTATTTGGTCTTGTTTTCATTTTACTAGATATTTGATTATAGTATTCTAATCTTGGTGTTGTAAAATTTATTGTACCTTGATTTCTTTTGTTAAAATTTGAAATATCAAATGCAAAAGGTGGCTTGTTTGGGAGAGAAGCCACGATCCATGAAATTTTATCTTTTAAAAAATCTATGTCTATAAATCCACCGGATTCTGGATCTGGACTCATACAATTATATATGATATCTGTTCTCTCACCGACGTATTCGGATAAGGTTTTAGGAACTGGCATACATTTATTTAGTCTGACTATTAGATCATATGACTGAATTTTGTCTACTTGATCTTTTTTATTTGGAGTATTTTTAATACTTGGGGATGGTCCAACTATACAGACGGTTTTATTTTGTAAAAATTGTTCGTATCTATCTCTGTTACTCATACCTGCTCCAGAATTCTGTTAGTTGTTTTTTTAAGTAACTAATAATTGTTTCTCTGCTAGAAAACCATACTTCATCTTTGTGCTGAACATTATCGTTTAATATTAAATCACACCCTAATAGCTTTGCTTCTATGGTAACTCTTGCACAAGTATCAAATTCTGTTGGTGTAAAAATTAATCCTTTAGATTCTGCAAATTTTTTAAGCATTTTGTCGTGACTAAGATTAGAAAATAATTCATATGATAATCCTTTCTGTTTAGCAAGCTCTATAGCCTTTTGAGTTCCTTTTAGTGGATGATTGTGCTGCTGTATTAGATATGTGTTATTCTTTTGAGAACAATCGAAATTATTTATTTTATTTAGAATTTCATCTCCTAAAATTGAACTTAATACAAAACTATTTTTTTTCTTTTGTAAAACAGGAAAAGTATTTTCAATCCACTGCTTCTGACCCTCTGACATCCACCATATATATTTAGCTAATGAGAAAAATAAAGATATTATTTGTGCTCTTGTTGTTTTTTCACAGCATGAGCCGTATCTTTTTTTATGTAGTTTTGGAATCCTCATCATGCAATATTTATAATCATATTCAATAATAGAATAAACTGGCATCTGGGCCATGAAATATAAGATTAGATCTGGATTCAGATTGAAGAAATTGCCAAATATCCATTCGTGTGTTTTGTATTGATCTATAGTTTTTTTGCTTACGTCTGTGCTTCTAATTTTGACAACATCAATGTTGCTCGGTGCAGATTTTATTATTGCATCTGTAGTAAGTTCTGCTCCTCCTATGAAATCTTCAGCAAACATATCTTGAACAAAAATTATTGTTTTATCCATTTAAGAAGAACCATCTTTTGAGATTATTTATTCTGTTTGTGTTAATAGCATGTAAATAGCTTAGAATACTATCCCAATCATCAAAGAATAATTCATGTGGAATTGTACCGAATAACCAATCTGGGCAATTCTGTTTACCTTGTTCTATGTGTATTATTATAGGCTTCTTCTGTCTATTAGCAAGAAATATTTCTTCTAAAGTACCACAAGGATGAGTATCTATATCTAAGTGAACAATTAAAAAATCACTAATATCTACTAGTCTAAGATCAACAGAGCGAATAGTTTTCATTATTTCTGCTAATTGATCGTACTTTTTTGCTGACTTTAGACTGTTTTTGACTTTATGGGTTTCCTCGTTTTCTAATCCAATAGTTCCAGGTTTTTTTAGTGGATCAAAAACAATGATATTCAATTCTTCTAAAAAGGGTGTTATTTTTTCCCTCCAAGAAGAGCCTCTATCTGGAACCCTGTCCATAGCACCAGCCAGATAAACACGTTGACCTTTAAGCCTATTCACTATCTCCATAATACCATCCGTTTAAAAGTCCCACTAGCAAAGAAAACATTAAAAAATAATAAAACATCAATTATTCCTATATATAAAAGTATGCAGTCCTTGATTAATCCAACAATCTTCTATTAGGTCTGTAATAGTATTCCATCTACCTCCGTGCTTGCTGAGTCCATCTTTAGGGCAATGTATCTCTACTCTTTTATCTTCTTTATTTTTTTTAAAGCAGAAATTCCTTATTTGCAGCATACAGTTCACTAGATGCATATAATTTATATGCCTGTGCTTGGATTTTGTTTGTTCACAATACATTTGACAAAAATAGATATCGCTATATTTAGCCTTTAATATCTTAATGATAGTGCTTTCTCCAAGATTTCTTTTTTGGACACCTATTGCATCTTTAATGATAGGAAATTCTTGAGATATTTTTTTAAAGAAAGAACTTTCTCCTATATTTGGAACAATAATAGAAGTATCGGTATTTGTATTCTCTGCAATATTATTTATACTATCAAGTAAATCAGAGGAATAGTAAGACAATATGTTATATCTAGTTTTTATTCTCATGTTCTCACCATTTTCCTTTTGGGCATTGTTGGTCTTTCCATGCTAATTTATTCATGAATATTTTTTTATCAGAAAGATTACATCCACAGACATTACAAGTAGCCTTTATTTCATCCTGCCTACTAATAAAATTAAAGAATTCACATCCTTGACAAATTTCATATCTATGCCTTATTTGGCTAGTAGAAGATTTCTTCATACCTGTCCTAATGTGATTGTATAGGCTCTTAAAGAAATTGATAATTCTAGTGCTTGTAGCAAGAGTATTCTTCTTCTTCGTCAGCTTCATAATCCTGTTCCCTTATTTGTCTTTTTCTTTTCTTAAAATCTTTTCTTCGTCTGCTCTCCTCTTCAAAATCAAAGCCTCTACGGCTCTTTGACCTTTTCTTATTCTTCTTGTTATTTTCTCGACCTTGCATTGTATCCTCCTTTCTCCAAGGATTGTATCATATTTTTTCTTTTTGTCAAGACTTGACAATACCTCTAGCAAATCTATATATTATGCATGGGTTGTTATCTAAGAGTTGGTGTTATTATTCCTCTTGACTTGTATGTTTCAAATATATGCTCTGGTTTTAGACTGTATTTGCTAAAGTGTGATATATACTCGAACTTACTTAGTCTTTTCTTTTTATACGACATCAGTAATGCTGCACAACCAGCAGCAAAAGGATTTGCCATACTTGTTCCACTCATTATTGCGTAACTATCGTCTGGCACACAACTAATAACATCTTCTCCTGGAGCTAAAAAATCAAGCTCGCTTCCAGCACTACAGCTGAATCTGGATATTTTTAGACTATTAGATATTGATCCAACGGAAATAGTATCAGAATATTTAGATGGGTACATGAGTTCGCTTTTTTGTCCACTATTGCCAGCAGCACAGAAGAACACACACCCCTTATCTACTGCATAATTAACACACTGTCTCATGTACATGGAACCTACTGGAGTCCCTAAGCTCATGGTGATTATATCAGCTCCATTATCTGCCGCAAATAATATTCCTTCACATATACTTTTCAGATCTCCTGTTCCATCTCTACCAAGGCTTTTAATTGGCATTATTTTTGCCTTTGGTGCAACGCCAACTATTCCTTTATTATTATTTTCTGCTGCTATTGTTCCAGCGACATGACTACCATGACCATTATCGTCCATTGGGGCTTTGTTTCGTCCTATAAAGTTGTAGCCATCCACTAGACTATGTTTTAAATCTGGATGGTCTAGATCGCATCCTGTGTCTATTACGGCAACAGTTACGCCTTCTCCTTGTGCTTTTGTCCACTGTTCTGCTACTTTGAAATGAGATATTGACCATGGGATAATTTGCTGACTATTATAGTTTAATCCGTATATATTTTGCCTAACATGAGGAAGTAGACCGCATCTATTTTTTCGTAACATATTTATTTATCCATTCTAAATGTGGGTAGATTTGAA
>Ga0070746_10000685_pt1 | contig 20239 bp, 23 predicted proteins | sample VirMetDEL_Mar_21_FD_77016 | JGI IMG/M metagenome (GOLD analysis project Ga0070746, IMG submission 77016) | Aqueous microbial communities from the Delaware River and Bay under freshwater to marine salinity gradient to study organic matter... | ecosystem: Environmental > Aquatic > Marine >...
AACTAACCTACCCGACCCCGCCTCGCCCCCCCGGCCACAACCCACCAGTCCTGACCTACCAGAACCGCCGCTCCAAGCTGCACCAAGCCTCGCCGCGACTTGCCTTGCCAGACCTAACCGGACCTAAACCGCCGTACCTAAACCCATGTAGCCCTAACAGACCTGACCATACCGAAACCGCCATTCCATGACTGATCTCACCGTAACAAACCCCACCTAAACCGCTTTGCCGCGACTTGCGCTGCCAAAACACATCAAACCCGTCCATAACTCAGCATAACCGCCAAAAGCGGCCTCGCCATACCAGACCTAACCATATCTAACCGCGACCCTATACATAAAAAAACAGAGGGGCGGCAGGCGGTACTGATCAATACCACCACATTAGTCGCCGCCCCTCTTCTCTTAGGCTGCTCTACGCAGCCTTTCCTCTTGTAAGAACTGCATCAACTCAGCAGTCTTTTCATCCGCGCACTCAGGGTTTTCCATCGCAAGTTTTTGGACCTCACGACTTTCCTGTGTAATGCTGTCCCACAACTCTTGATACTCACCCATATCTTCAGAGCCAGCAACTGCAAAAGTGCCATAAGAACCACGCCCCTTTTCCTGACGGAAGTCACCAATGCCCACCATTGCGCCTGCATTGTTTAAAAGAGACATAATAGAGTGAGCGCTGAAAGTAGGCACAACGTACTTGATGTTGATCTCAGCAACCCAATCAGGCAGGAACGCACGAGTACGAACATCCGGCGTCTTGTTCATATCAGCCGATCTTACGATGTCCATCTTCAGGTAAGGCTTGCCCCAAATCTGAATGTGATCACCCGGCACAAAGATGCCACGATTAACATTTGTCTTGTTGATGCCAGCAGTCTCTAGCGCTGCCGTAGCCATGGCACTCTTTACACCCGGCGCGGGGAAGCAAAGATAAGTATCGCCATCAGACTTTGTATACACGCTCTCACGAAACTCCTGTTCAGGATTGTGTTTGATCTCTTTTTTTTCAGCGGCAGTTTTTCTGCCACCGCCAACAAGCAGATCACGCATGGCCTTTGCAGACATGCTGTTGAAGTACAGCGGCGTCTGACCAATCATACGCAAAGTAATGTTTCCACGCTTTACACTGTGGATCTCAATAGTGTCATTTGTTTTTTTCGCAACCATTGTTTTTACCTCTCTAACATTTTGGTTGATAGTCTTGTATAACCAACATAAGAAGTCATTGCATACTTGTCAATAAAAAAAATGACTAAGTATAAATAATTTCTTTCTCGTAATTACCCATAACGAACCTCCCCAAACACACCTAACTGGAAGATATGATCAGCGTCATTAGCATCCCAATCGCCATCATTAGCGATAACAAGTTTCAACTTATCAGGCAGACGATTGATGCCCTGATACATAACGTCAAACGTCTTCACTGTTTCTACTTCACTTTCATCATCCGGCTCCCAACCATCGGAGCCATGATGGATCTTCACTTCAAAGTTTTCTGCGAGATGTGCGCCGCTCTTCAAACTTGGCAAATCGTCTTTGAACAACATGCCTTCAGGCATGTCGTAGTCGATCTTGTCCACCCAGTAGTTACTGCCGCCCTCAAGAACTGTGACCCACAAATTCTCCAGCGTTTTTGCCCACCACTCATCTGTGGGTGTGCGATAAATTGTAATGCTACGTTTCATCTTACAACTCCACCACAGTGCCAATCTTGTGGCCTGTATCTACGTTAAAATTGTGAGCCAGCATGTCCAACAGCCTTGAAGCCTTGTATGACTGCTCTGCCCAATCCTTGCTGTTTAAGATGTCGTGAACCTCTTCATAAATGTAAGCAACGTCCACACGGCTCATCTTCCGCAACTCATTAATCTGATCGTTATCCATGTCTCATACCTTTCGTTTGATAGTGATATATAGCTTATATATGTAGTGTTTGCATAACGTCAAGCAAAAAAATAAAATGCCCGCTAATTAAGTCGAATTACCGCGCACAATATATTTACATGTCTATTACGGACTTGCTTGGAATCCACGTTGCACTTTGGCGATAGGGGTTCGTATCGTCATCTTCTACATCATCAGCAAAAGCATTGTTAGGCAGCTTTGCACTGGCCTTCTGCCAAGCCAATTTGTTCGCCTCTTTTTCCCTTTCGTACACTTGATCCATTCCATGAATAGAAGAGCATCCAGCGTTTTTGCCCTCATACATGTAACGATAGTGTCTCGCCATCTTCGTCCTCCCTGTAAGTTTCCAACACTGCTTTTAGCAGCAGCTTCGATAACCAGAGCATTTGTTCTGGTTTCATGGGTTTGCGGTATTGAACTCCATCAATCGTAACCAGAATATGGTCAGGATATGGGTGAATCAAGATCTGCGGTGGGTGTTGCATTGCCAACTTCTCCCATGATCCGAGCTGTACCACGCCCAGTTACTGTTACAATCAGTACAATTCTTCTCCTTTGGCCCAGTCCTCCTCTGGTGGGGGATAACTTCGGATGCGGCTTTTTTCATCCTCTTTTTCTGCCAAGGGTCCGCATATTCTCCACAGTAATCTAGTAAATCTTTCATGTTACACGTTGTCCCTTGCTGTTACAGGCTCATATTCACCCCGACTCATTGGGCCATTGACTGCACCGAGCCAGACCTTGCCGCCCGATGCGGTCAGTTGGAACTTATCAATCCGACCAGCCTGTTGTAGATCCCGAACATATTTCTCCAGAGTCTGCTTCCCGATCCCCTGCAATACTTCAGGAGCATCAGCATCCTCAGAGCGCTTATGCACACCGTTATTACCGCTCATATGCGTCAGAGCAACACCCTCGCGTTCACAATGGATAATCCAATCAGCCATTGCGTCCAGCTTCATCTCCAAAGCAGAGCCAGTGCTAAGAGCTTTAATCTCTTCGGTACGATCATTCAGCAGGCCCGTCATGCTATCCCGAACAAAATGCCTGATGTCACGAGAGGCAGGACCATTAGACTTGACGACTGCGCCATCAAAGCAGCTATTGCGTTGATATGGTAGGCCCAGACGTTCACATGTTTTCTTGCCCCGGCCCGAATCAACCTGCCACATAGCAAATGATGACCTCACGCCGTCAACCAAAGCTGTTGTACCCCGGATCAAGTTACGAGCTTGTTCTGGTGTCTTGACCACTGCATCATCCTTAATCTTCGTCATGTGATGACAAACCAGTACAGATGCACCTGTTTCTGTAGCGATCCTAGCCAGCAGACCCGTAAGAGCGGCACCCGCAGCAGGGTCAGCATTTACATCAGCGTGTACAAAAGATGCGAGCGGATCAAAGATAATCAGCTTCAGATTATTCATCTGTATAATTTGTTCGTAAATCTTCTCAAACTCTTCGGTTGTCCCGAACTCGCCCCCGACCTCATTCAAGATAGCGAATACACCACCCACATTGGGTAATGATACAATCTTCAGATCATTAGCGTAGTTGCGGCGCTCTTCAAAAGGGTCAAGCCTTTCAACGCGCCTGTGCATCTCAGCCTCATCATCTTCCGCAGTGAAGATAACTACGTTACCGAACTCTTTGACCAGCCCACCGAAAGCAGTAGTCATAGGCTTGCCTGATGCGATCTTCATGCCCATGTCCAACGTCATCATGCCCTTACCTGCGTCACCAGCCGCAGCAAACAAAATGGGTACGCCCAACGGAAACGTGCCTTCAATCAAGAACTTTTGTTCTGGTGCGTGTCCCTCAAACCGACTGACAAGAAACGAATCATCCAGCAGGTTGATGTTTGTTTTAGTAATCTTTGCCTTAGTGTTGACAAAGTTTTCGATGTTGAAGCCTTCGGCCAGAGCGTCAGCGGCGTCCCAGCCCTCTGGCTTACCCATAGGCGGTGTCAGCATTGTGACCGACTTTGCACCAGCAGCTAAAGCCAAGTCCTGAATAAGATCAGCCAGCCGCCTGCCACCTGTATCATTGTCAGGCCATAGGATTAGCTCTTTGCCCTGCAAGGGAGAGAAGTCGAACTGTGGCGCTGTTTTCTTCGTCAGCGCACCAGCTCCGCCAATTGTACATGTTGCTGTGTAACCTGCATGATTTAAAGCGTCTGCACATTTCTCGCCTTCTACCCATACAACACGATCAGATGCTATGATGTTTGGGATATTGTACAAAGGCCTGATGTCAGGAAACTTAGAATACGCGGCCCCTTCGATGAAAGGCCTGAACTCTTTCTTTGGCTTGCCCTTAGTGTTGAGCATTGGGTTGCCAGCGATGTCCTTGACGTTGTAACGCCGAACAGAAACCAGCACCTCGCCGTCAGCATTTGTGTATACATACTCAGCGTCATACGGAGTATTCACATTATACTGCGGCTTAATTGGGTTTTCGATTGGTGCATTATCCCGAACAATTTGCGGCTCTGCGTTATCAAGATAGTCAGAAAACATATGCTTGATGTCTTGCATCTTCATGCCACGAGCTTCCATCAGGATCTTGACGATACCCCCGATGCCAACACCGCCATTAAAATCCTGACCTCGCATGAAATGCTGAGACTGTGGATCAATGTCGATCTTGAGCGATTGTCCCGGATCACCTAGTAGTGACCCGATGTAAAACGTTTTTCCATGGATGCGACCAGCAGGAAACGTGTCTTGCAAGATCCGAACTTGTTCTGTTCTTGGAACCTTACGAGAAATTTCTTCGACTAAATCATGTGCCGATCTACTAGATGTAGTATTGCCAAACCTTACCACACTCATTATATTGTACCTCATCAAGCATTGTTTTTACCTACGGGGTGGTTCACGCCACCCCTTCTTTTTCCCAGCAAGTGTTGCGGAACTCACACCACTTACATGCAAAGTAATCATCGTTTTGCGCCACACGAGGCAGCATCTCTTGTGCCTGCGTAGCTTTTATAATGTTTACCGCTTTATCGCTTGTCGCTTGCGCGAGAGCCGAATCAAACGGAACAAGCTCTATGTATATCTCGCTTGTGTTCTTGTTCAAAACAGTAAAACAACAAGGATTGTCTGACAGGTTCATGTAGGCCTGATACAGAGCAATCTGCGCTGCATATACTGGGTTGGCTTCTGCCACGCCTTTACGCACGAACTCTTTGAACTTTTTGTCAGACGCAGACTTACACTCCCACAACATAGGGTATGCGAGGTGTACTGGACCACTACATATTACACCGTCAATATGTCCACGGACTTCTCCATTAGCAGTCTCAAAGCCAAATTGTTCTCCTTGTTTATCTGTTCGCAGATCAAATCCGGCGTCACGGAAGTACATGATCATCATATCTTCGATGGTGTGACCCAGAGCAAATGTTCTTAATGTGTTGGCTGGAAACCCTTTACCTTCGTCAATTGTCATGCCGATGTATCGGTATTGCAGCTTTCTTGAGCATGGATCGCCCAAAGATGATGCGCCAAGATACTTGCGCTTCGACTGCTTGCGTTCCTTTTCAATGACGGCCCGATTCAACTCAGCGATGATGTCTTCAGAATGGGATGTCGTAATCGAATTGTTCTGGTTTTCTGCCGTACTTGTTAAAAAGGTCTGCAAGGTGTTCTTCTGTGTAGACATCATCAATCCCTTCTACTTTCTGGATAACCAGAACAATTCCCACTACTTCGTCCATCGACAGATCTTGGAGTCGTTTATCCCACCCAACTTTGCCGAACAATTCTCCTACTTGCTTTAATGCACCGTCCTGCTCGCCCATCCTTCTGGCCCTTCCAAATCTCCAAATGTCGCGCAGTAATAGTCAGGATGGCCCTGTATATCCACAACGACTTCGGCCCGAACAAAGTCATCTTCCTTGCCGATTATTAGTTTACAAAGCAGCTTAGTCACTGCTTCTTGCAATTCCTCTACGTTCTCTGGATCCCCACACATCATGAAGTATGATGCCTCCATGGAGACATTTTCTTTAAACAGTACGTTAAATGTTACTTCACCACGGTTCATGCGCTCTGCTTCTCTGCAACTATGTTGTAAACAATATTGTCTACAAATCTCTTGTTCCAAACATAATTAAGCATACAAGCAGCCCTGTACTTGGTCCAAGAAAAATCTAGTGCGCTTACCACTACGCCATGTTGTGCCAACAAATCTCTTTGCTTTTGACTAGGAGAGTCATTCAGCCAACGCTTTGTTTTGTTTGCAGTATCACCAGACTCATTCTGCCTCATGAAGTCATCAGCAGCCGCCATAACCTGACGCTTAGTACCGATGCTAATCACTCTGGTTTTGCCCTTGTTCTTCTTTACGATAGCCATGCAAAGGCCGTCCACTTCGGCGATAAGAGCAAAGCCATTAAAGCCTGCCGCAGCCAAACACGCGCCTGTACCGAACAAGTCGATCCAACGGAACGGCGATCTGTTCATCAGATCAACTTCAGTTAGAACAAAATTATCAAGGATTTCTGGCTCTGGTTTCTCACCTTCATGACCACAAATAGGACATTCTTTAACACCAAGTGGTATCTCTGCCTTACAATTAGAACAAATCTTAATAGGAGGCTCGCCATTGCCGCTTGCTTCTTTACCGTCAAGATCCACAGCATCATCAAGTGAGCCATGCGTCAGCACAGACGTACCAAAGTCCATAACAATGCAATCTGATTTTATCACGCCCGGAAATTCATCTTGATCTACTGTGCGTAAACCCCGACCAATCATCTGCACCATAGTGGCCTTGTATGAGCAAGGGCGAGTAAGAACAATGCAAGATACAGGAGGTGAATCAAAACCCTCTGTAAGAACAGCTACGTTAACAACGACTTGAATATCGCCATTGCTCAAATCTGCAAGTATTTCCGCACGTTCATCTTTAGGCGTTTTGCCTGTGACCATTGCTGCGTCAATACCATAGCTAATAAATTCTTTGCATAAATCTTCGGCATGCTTAATGGTAGAGCAGAACACGATTGTCTGACGATCACCAGCTTTTGCATCCCATTCTTCGACCACACGTTGATTGATTGCACGGTGATTCATGATCTTCTCAACATCCGCCATGTCAAAGTCAGATGCGGACTTGCGTACTTGACGCAATTCGTCCTGTACCCCGACATCAATTACATAAGTCTTGGGGGGTACGAGAAAGCCTTCACGGATTAATGTAGAGATTTCGATCTGGTGACTACAGTTCGTAAAAACGTCCCGTAAGCCCTTCTTGTCACCTCTGTTGGGTGTGGCTGTAAAGCCAACGATTTGCACCCCCTCATTGGCCTTCTTAGCGGCCTTAATGATACGTTGATATGTATCCGCAATGGTATGATGCGCTTCATCAACCACGATCAGATCAACCTTGGGCATGTTCTCCAAGTTCTTCTCACGGGATAGCGTCTGAACCATTGCAAATACAGCATCACCAGACCAATCCTTTTGAGCAGCGTTCACTTCACTGATATTCAAAGACGGATTAACACGGTGAAATTTGTTGGAATTTTGTGAAACCAATTCGTCACGATGCTGCAAGACAAGCACATTTTGTGAACTCTTATGGCGTTTGCCAACCAGAGCGGAGAGCATGATTGTCTTTCCGGCTCCAGTTGGCGCAACGACTAAAGTGTTACCGTGCTTATCAAGTGCATCAGAAGCGTCATTGATTGCAATCTTCTGATACTCTCGCAGGATCATTGTCTAGCCCAACGTGTACCTGTGAGAGCGTGACGCTTTCTCATAGTTTTTGTAGACCTTGTATCCGGCCTTCTTGATAAGAGTTACCTCTTGATAAATAGAACCCTTGCTTTTTCCAGTGGCTTCTGCGGCCTCTGAAACTGTAACGCCCTTCTTGCGTGACATAAGACGGAGTGTCTTGGCACAAAACGCAGGTACTTTTTTGTCAAGTTTAGTGGGGGACTTTACGGCCCCGGCGTCCCCCGTACCGAGTTTAGCGACCTGCGAAGGTTTGCCGCTAAGAGGTTTAAATGGCTCGCTCTGTTCACACTTGCCACTAATAAACTGCCACAATGATGTTAACGCGCCCATGATGGTGCTACCCCCTGTTGTGGTGTTGCGGGAGCAGCGGGTGCTTGCATTGGCTGTGCTGGCGGTGTCAGCGTAGCAGAGCCAGTAACAACGTTGCCACTAGAGATATACTTCTGAGAGTCGGGGGTCAAGACAGTCTTCATCTTGTTCTTGGCTGGATAGCCATTGTTTCCCGGCTCCACACCAATCGTAAAGCAAATCTCCATGTTGTTAATCATGTTGATGCCTTGGATAGATGCGCGTTTAGCCCTAGCGTCCTCGCTTTCATCTTTGGGCGAGATGCCGAACCCACTATCGACCATCTGCTTAATGGTGTTCAGGCCAATCTTCTTGGCTTTCGACATGCCGTTGTCATCACGGGCATCACCATCAACGAAGATGTTTTGCCACACCTTGCGCTTATCGAATGGACCGCCAACGATGGTTAACTCAATAGGCAACCATTTTGCGCTAGTGGTTTTGGATTGTTTGAAGAATGTGCCTGCACCATACTCCGGCATTTCAATGTCACCACCTTGTAGTGACACGATTGCGCGAACAATAGTTCCATCAGGCATTAGTTCAAAGTCACCGCCGCCGGAGTTTTCCATTGGTGGTACGTTATTTAGATCAAGCATTCTAGGAGTCCTCTTCTGTATTGTTAACCATTTGTGGGTTTACAAACTGCATAGCTTCTGGTCTTGGGCCAGACATCTTATCAAACAGCTTGCCAAGATGCGGCTCTTCAATTTCTTCAAGCCTGCCGCTTCTGTCTTTGGCAGGGTATCCCCACCTATTTAAAGTTGTACACACGAAAGCCCTAAACATAGTCCCATCGTCTGCTGGGATTGTCGTCATAGTAATTAACTCATCGACAATACCGGGCAACTCACGCCCTGTCTTTGCACCCTCAATCTGCAAGTCGTAACTAAGGCGTCCATATTCATCAGTCTTCTCATCAAGAATCCCGACAAAGATCACGTTCTTTTCACGAATATGCTGAAGGTGTGTTAGCCAAGCCATCATCTCACGGCCCTGCGCCCCATACACTGCACGAGTGTCTAGCTTGCCTGTCCGCTCTGATCTAGCCTCTGGCTGATTTTGATTGTGCGTGAAGCATAAACGTCCAGCCACCGTGATACTATCAATGAAGATCGTATCGTATTTCGATAACACAGCGTTTGGATCACCATACGTCTGACACACATACTCATAGTGTGACATGCTGTACGGAGAGTCCTCGCTCAACGCAGGGTTTCCCCCGCCAAGGAAGCATGCAAAGTCTCTACACTCTTGCCAAGTGCGTGGTCTAATGACATCGACCTCACATCCTTCAATGGCGGCATCACCAGCCTCTAAGTCCATGAACAATGTTTTGCTCATGTCTAGTGTACGCACCAGTGATGTTTTTCCCACACCAGACTGACCCGCGATCACAATCTTGTGACCGCGCTTTTCTGCCAGCCTCTCTTCTGCGGAAATGATTTTTAACATTAATTGCCCTCCACTTTTTTGATATCAACAGTAACGCCTTGTAGAGATACAGTGCGAGCCTCTGATAAGGACGCCTTGATTTCTGGTGGAGCGTTCTGAAACTTGGCCTCTGCAACACTGTATTTAACAGTAGCAAAATGCCGTGCCGTATCTGGGTCCATGCCATTAAGAGCATTTACCAGTTCGTCTTGATCCCACTCAACACGCTTGCGGTAATCAAGAGTGACTTTGTAATCGCCACTGGTCATACTGGTCTGACCGAAGTCCTTGCCCTGTTGAGCAAGCTGCATACGGGCAGTGTCATCAAACATATCTTTGAGGGAGTTGGTCAAGATCTTCAATTCGCCTTGAAGGTCTTGGATTTTAGATTTGATCTCTTCACGCTTGTTGTAAAGCGCAGACAGATCATTTGGCATATTCATAGCGTTCATTGGACTATCCTTTCGCAGTTCGCTAAAACCATGAGAGGAAAGTAAGGCCTTGATAGTCTTATGTCAACGGTATTTTTAAAAAATTGTTTTTATTTTTTTTAGAAAGATAAATATCAATATCAAAAACCGCCTTCATCAGTTTCTTCTTTAATTTAAATTCAGGCGTTTCCACGCCCTTGGCGTCTTCAACTATTTGTGTTTCGTTTCCGTAGTCATCTACTTGACTATATCTAAAATCTGCAATGTACTTACATATCTTCATATCGTTCACTAAGATGTCATAAGGTATCTGGCGCTCCAGATTTACAATGTACCCAGCGCGTTCCATCGCTGTTAATTCGCCCCATCTTTCTGCTTCCCATTTGGAGTCAAAAGTAATGCCCATGAATGTAGTTTTTCGTGCGCCGTACTTGCTCTTGCGTTTGTGGGTGTACATGATAATATGCCTTTAACAATGGGTTGTCATGGGAAATTATAATGACTGACACAAAAAGATACAAGTCCGTTGCGGTGGATTTACCAACATATCACAAGCTGTGCAAGCTGGCTGAAGATGAGCATAGGAATGTGCGCCAACAAATTGGCAAGCTAACGGCTGACGCATTTGACAGCAAGTATTCCGATAAGGGGATTGGCTCTGCGGTCAAGCTGAAGGATGCTGTGTAAGTACATTCTTGTGCTAGTAACTTTGGTTAGCCCCACAGAACACTATGTAACGCCGCTAACAGACGCTGATAGCGTGGAAGATTGCTATCAGAAATCCATTCTTGTAGATCAAGATATTGAACGGGATAGCAATCAGGAGATGCTGTGCATCAGAACGGCTTGTGAGTATAGGCTTTAGGACAGCGCTCTAATACGTTTTACCAAACGCTTGGCGCGGTTTGGTACCTGATCGTGCCAACGGCTGTCTACCATTTCATCCGCCGCCTTGTTCCAGTCACGAGCGTCTACGCCAGCTTTCATGCCTTTAAACTTAGACAGGCGTGGTCTGCCCATATTAAACATCATATTGGCAATGACTAACTGTGCCTCTTCTGGTAGATCATCAAAGTCGTCATATAAAACCTTGCAGTCCTCTATGGTCACAGCGATGTCCAAGTTAAAGCGCTGACGTACACGCTCTTCATCTACAGGTGTGCCAACAGGCTGCCCACACTCAGGGTCACCGTCTTTAATCAATGCTCCGATTCCGAACGTGGGTAGACCAAGATGATCTAAATAAATTTCAAACTTACAGCCTTCGTCCTCTGCAAGCTCTTCACGCAATTGATCTATGTTCATTATGGTCCTGTTCTCAACAGTGTAGCAGTTGCAGGGTTAATCCCTAGCGTCTGTGCCACGGCAGGATTTTGCGCTGCCTGTTGTCTAATGCTTGATGTGTTGCCAGCGGCAGCTATGTTAGGGTTAAGCGGTTGCGTAGGATCAATTTGACCAATACCAGATGCTGTCGATGGTTGCGCCACTGACCCTATATTTTGCCCGAACATTTGTTCGTTTTCTGGCTCTCTAATAGGGCCGGGTGTTTGTAATTGTGGATTAATACCAATAGCCCTTGCGCCAGCTTGCCTAACAGGACGCAACACTGCGCTTGTGCCAGCGACAGCCGCATCTAAAGCACCTGTTATCTTACCTGCTGTCGCTTGACCATCTGGCGCTCCTGCACTTCTTCGTGCAAACTTTTTCATTATTGTAGGGTTAGCAAAGATCTTAGATGTAGCTTTCATCCTAAATCTATCGCCAGCTTTAGAAATTGGGTGCGCGGCATATTGGGCAGCGACAATAGCTCCCTCTTTCCCAACATCGCCAAGGTAGGCAATGTCAGCAGCAAGTTGACGTACACCTTCTGCTGTTTCTTTGCCCAGCAACGCATCCAGCGCACCCTCTTTGTAAGTTTTGTTGACAAGCCTATCAAGCTCTAAAGCCTTGCTTGTATCTGCAAATACATCATCTCCCACGGAGCTAAGAATGTCCTCGGCAGCATACTCACGAATTTTTTGAAGGGCATCTGGATCATCTTTGAAGAAGTTTTTGATCCTATTAATCTCTGTGACACTGCGTTTTGGGTTTACAATGTAACGTGCCGCGTCTTCCGCGCTCAAAGTGCCAGCGTCAAAATCACGAACAACTTGCAGCTTTAAGGCGTCATCAAGCTGTGTCTTTGCGTCTAGTAAATCTTGCAAAGATTTTGTAAGAGGCTGATCTGTGTTCAAAGCAACAATACGGTCTACCGCATCCTTGCTAATTCTTGTCGGACCAGACTGAGCGATAGCGTTAGAGAGCTTTTGAATCTCTCCCCAGTTGTCTCCGAACAATTCTTTGCCTGTCGTGCCAAGTCGATCAATTTGTGATTTGAACCGTAAGCCGTTGAACTGAGTTGGGTCCATCAGGTCAACACCAGTTTTTTGCATAGCGTCATCAAGATACGCACGGGCCAACCTAGACCGCACCATCTCAGCATCATCTACAGCAGCGAACACACCCTTCAAACGCTCTGGAGAATTGGGTCTAATAATCTTGTTGAAGAACTGATCAACATTGAATCGAGGGTCTTTAGACGCTGCCTTTAGGTTGCGAATAACTCCAAACTTTTGCAGATCATCGAACACTTTCATGCCATCACGATAACTAGCAAAAGCTTTTTCGCGCTGCTTTGCAATAGCATTAAGCTGTTGATTCTGACCTCGGCGCAAACCTTTGATGTTGCGTAAATTGACAGAACTTAATGTGTTATCAAAGGCATCACGAATCTTGAACAATTGTTCGGTTGTTGCGGATCCAATTTCGTTGTCAAAAATTGCATCATTGATGAGTTTGCGTTGATTAGCGATTTGTTCAAAAGATGCTTTCCCGCCCTTTGCTGAAAGCTCTTCAATACCGCGCATAGCTTGCTGCACTGGAGCGGGGAGAACAGATCGTGCGCCTACAACTTCTTCTAAGTCTTTTACAGCGCCTTCAATAATCCCCGTGTCAATAATACGAGCCTTACCACCTTCTTTAACAACACCAGCTATAGCATCATCAAACTCAAGCTTAGAAAGCATTTCGTCCATAATACGAAATTCGTTTCCGCTCACACGACTGAAGTTTTGAAAAGAGGCCACAATAGATTGCAGGGTTTCATTATTGATGTCGAAGCCTTCATCTAAGGATCTTTCTATCAGGTCAATACTTTCTTTTGTGGATTTTAGAGCCGCGTCAGCAGCTTCTTTTTGTGTCTGCTGTAATGTTTTGAATTTAACGCCAGTCACATTAGCAAAAGCACCCGCCGCCTCATCCAAATCAGCAAGCCTGTCACCTTCTCGACCAGCCGCTGCGGCTATTTGTTCACGGAGCTTTTGTGTTTTGGTAAGAGCAAATTCAGTATTAGCAATAACCCTTCCGGCGTCTTTCGTTGCGCCCTCACCAAGTTTTTGTGCATAGGCGATTGCAGCAGGTGCGCCAAGACGCTCAAGACTTGGTGCGCCACCTTCATCAATAATACGCAAGCCACGTTCCGCGCCCTCTTGACCAGCCTCTTGCAGCGGCCTACCAACCAGCCTACCAGCGCCACCTATAACTCCTCTAACGGCCTTTGCTGTTCCAAGTGTAACCAGATCAATTGTACCAGCAATCGCTGCTTCCGTGGCTACATCACCTGCCACTTCGCCAAGCGTTTGGCGCTGAACGCCAAGAAGGGTTTCAATGCCCTCTTCAATAGACTGACCCAGTGCTGCGCCAGCCGCCGCGCCAGCCGCGCTTGTGACAACGCCGGGAGAGGTAAGGATGCCACCAGCTATCGCGCCGATAGTTTCTGGTGCGATGCCAGCTAAATCTGCAACGTCACCAAACGAGAAGCCTTTGTCTTCTAAAACAATATTTTTGTCAGACACATCCATTCCCAGACGCCTTTGACCGATTGGCGTCAATGCGAGATTGCCTCGTGAGTCACGAACAAATCCGTCTTGCCCTACGCGAGTGGAAAGAATGGCTGCTTGTTCTTCTGGTGTTTCGCCGAAAGAAACAAGCGCACGAATACCAGAGCCAGCACCAGTTTCATAATCAAAACCTTCATCTTCGCCAGCTCGTTTCAATCCAGAAACTAAATCTTCAAAAGATCCACGGCGCAAATTGGATCCTTTTGTTGTACGACCAGTAATTTGACCTACAACATTTTCAAGCTGCTCTGGCGTAATGTCGTCAGGCAGTTCATATGTACCGCCATTGATTTCGTAAGTAGCCATCAACCTGTCCTTTTGACCATTACGCCGCCTATGTCTCGCTCATCGCCAACTTCCATGCTGGCAGACTGTTGACCACCACCAGACGCACCAACATCATAATCGGTTCCTGTCAGCCTTTGACGCGCTGTATCAAGATTGCTACGGCCCTTAACAACAATAATTTCATGCAATTCGCTAAGTCTGTTGACCAATCTCTTGGCATCCGCACCTGTCAGATCAGTTAGCGTCAAGCCACCAATTTCTCCAACAATCTGCGTAACAAGTGCGCGGTCTGCATCAGAAATGGTTTTGCCAGCTTCACCTAGAATTTCTGCCGTTCTGCGAACTTCGATCCTTTTCAAAGTTTGCTTTGCTTGTTCAAGAGGACTTAAATCTGCATCTACGTTAATTCCAAACGCCCTTCCAAGACTACGCACTCCAGCCGCAGCCTGTTGCTGCACTGTAATGCCGTCTTGTAATGCAATCTCCGCAATCCCAGCCAAGTCATCTTCTAGCCTGTTCAAATCTTTTTCAGCGGCATCAAAAATTGGACGAAGTGTTCTTGCTGAAGTTGTAAGCTTTAGAGGAATGTCTTTGTCTTTATACCTCTTAGGAAGATTGGGGTTTTGCTTAAAGGCATTTACGGTCAATGCTTTTCCGGCACCCTCAAACAGAGGAACCTCCTCTGTTGAGTCGAGATAAAGATTAACGCCCTCAAACTCAGACTCAAACAGAGTTTGCTCATGCTCCAGCCTTTTTAAATCCACATCCAAATTGTGCTGATATTTTTTTAACGCCAACTTTTGTTGATATTCAAGGTCCGTTTTTTGAAGCTCATTAATGCGATCTCGCTCCGCTTCTAGCAGCGCCTGACGATTAGCTTTAGCTGCCTGACGTTGCTCCAGCGCATATTTGCCACCCGCAAGCTTCGCTGCACGAGCCTCTTTCTTGGCCTGCGCCATTAACGGCAGAGCCGCTTCTCCAGCCTCGCCTACAGAAGATAAAATATTGCCAACATTAAAACCTTTGCCAGCTTTGTTTTGCATTAAAGCCAAGCCGAAGGCCATCAATGCTGCTTTATTATCCACTTTACCTGATATGTCGATACCAGTAGCATCAGCAAATTCTTTTTTATAATCATCAATTGTACCTATCTCAGCAGACTCTCCAAGAGCCTCAAGATACGCATCGTACCCAGATTTAAACGCTTGTTCAGATGAACTTAAATCTTCTTGTTGAGCATCGCTTTTTTGTCCAACCATTCCTGAAAGCTGATCATCTCCAGCGACAGCTTCACCAGCAGGGTCTACACTATCATCAGATAAAACAGCGCTATCCCCCTCTTTAGCGCCAACATCACTGACTGTAGCATCATCAGAAATGATGTCTTTTATTCTGCTAGTGAGTTGATCATCGCCTTCTACAAACTGAACATCTTGCTCTGTTCCTAAGAAACTTTCAGAGGGTAATTCCGTATATTCATCTCCCACAGTGGGGTCTGAAGGGACTAAACCTGCCCTACCAAGAGCGACATCAGTATCACTGCCAACGCTTAACCCCATGTCCTGATCTTCAGCGACTTGAGATAACTCTTGTAATCTTTTAATTTCAGCATTTAACCCAGCATCTGCTTCAGCAGACGTAGGGATCTGTTGGTATGTTGGGCCACCAACAAAAGCTGGTCTGTTAGCTCTTGGGTCATCTCCTGCCAACATTGCTTTTTGCATGGCAAGCGCCCTGCTTCTACTGCCTTCATCTTGCCCTCTTTGAGAGGCCAAGGCTTTGGCTATACCTGTTAGTTCTTGATTATAAGCTCCCCTACTAGGCAATGCTAAAGAACGTCCGATAGCACTTCCTAAAGCCGGGATTTCATTTGGCGCTGCGGTGATCAATCTTAAAGCTTCAAGCCCCGGACCTATGCCAATATTGTAAATCCCTTTACCTATTTCACCTGCGATAGTATCAGGCTGACTCGTCATTGGTCTTGGTTTCGGGTATCCTTTTTCTCCGCTAATATAAGCCCCAAGACCGGAGCCGCTTATAGCATCAGAAATTCCGGGTTGCGGATATAGCCGTCTTGCAAAATCTATATCTCTGCCGCTTTTAGGCAGATTTGACATAGGCTTACTTCCAAACATAAGGTTTAGACGGTCAAGAATTGTTTCAGCCATCTATATCTCCTAATTGGAAGACGCGCCGCCGCTAGGCGATATACCTTGCAGAGCCGTGTAAGCACCAATGCCAGCCAAGAATGGGTTTGTATCAGGCGTTGTTGCAGACTTAAATGTTGACCCAAGACTACCGCTTGGTGTGCCTTTAAGCAACTGAGAACCAAGCTGCAATCTGGTAAACGGCTCTTGCTGCTGTTGCAACAAGTTTTGACGTTGCGCCTCAAGAACTTGAGATTGATAGTTACGCCCTATGTCACCAAGCTGCGTAAGCATGCCAAGATCAGCGCGACCAAGTTCTGAGCCAAGACGACCTATGTCAGCCGTTGTGCCAGCCAGAGAGCCGTATGCCTGCCCAAGACCACCCATCAAACGAGCAGCGTCCTGTGAGCCTTTTAAGGCCGTTTCAAAGCCGCCTCTGCGTAGTGCAGCCGCTGCCTTTGCCTGTTGATCCAGTACATTTCTACCTAATTCTGCTTCTGCAATGCCTTGACGAGATCCGCCAAATGCGCCTGCGCCAACAGCTTTTGCACCGATTCCTTGTCGCTGAATGTCTCCTGCGCGAGCAATGTCTGCTAAAGTCTGATCTACAACCTGTGTTTCAAATGGATTGAAATACTGCGCCATTGCAGCAGAAGGATTCATTAAAGCGCCAAGGCCAGCGCCCAAAGCAAGTTGCCCCGCGCCAGATTGACCTAAAGCAGATCCAAGGGTAGGAGCGTAAGACCCGAACATTTGTGGCGCTGCCGACAGTGCTTGTTTTTGTAGAGGGTCAAGACCAGCTACTTGGAACTGAGGAAGATTAAGAGCGGTATCAAGAAGACCTTTACTCTTTTGTTCATCGCCGTCAAATTCGCCAAAGGCACTTTGCAGCAGTCTTTTTTCTAGTCCTTCTAAGTACGGCGCTAGGCGCTGGACTTGTTCTACAGTTTGTGTAGCCATTACGCCATCCTCTCAAACTCATCCATCATGTTATACATGTTATTTATGCCTTTCTTTAGGCTCCCGCCGCCAGCGCCCTTTACTGCATCACGGGTCATAACAAACTCTCCATCCATCAGCAAAGCAGGAACATCATCTTTTGTTCCTGATCCTTCACCCGGTCCTATGCCGCCGTTACGGCGTGGAAAGTACATAGGATCTCCACCTTCTGCCATATAGTTGATACCACCTAACTTGCCTCCGGGTCCACCTGCACCAAATGCACGGCGTTCAAAAGAGCCAAGAGATTGTGTATCATCTTCATCACCACCAGCTAAAAGCTGTGCCAACAAACCAGCCGCCAAACCCTCGCCAAGCTGTGAGTTTAAAATGTTAAACAACAGGCTAGGGTCATCTTCACTCCCTGAAAGCCCGGGAAACTTAGCAAGTAGCTTGCCGCTCATTGTTTCTCCCGTTGGGGCAGTAAATACAGGAGGGGCAGGTGTTTTTGTAACAGGGGCTGTAAAACCTTTTGTTCCGGGCATCGCGCCTGTTGGATTGCTTGCGGCTATATCTTTAGCTGTAACCCCACCAGCACCTTTCATGATACCCGTTTGTTCAGCGCCGGGGGCAAACTTGCTCATAGTTCCACCAGCTATGCCACCAATCAATGCAGATCTCAAAGCATCCTTTGGTTTTTGTCCAAGAGCTACACCACCTATGCCAGAAGCGAGAGCGGAAGCCAAAAACGGGTTCATCCCGGCAGGCATCAATCCCGGCGCAAACGCACCTATAGCTATGGGCGCTGCTTGCTTTATAAGCTTTCCTAGATTGAGTCCCATGGGTCTTTCCTCATAAACCAGTACAATTATACGGTTAAAATGCTTTTATGTCACTATCTTCACAGTTCCGCTGTCATTGTACAACGCGCCTGTCTCTAAACCTGTGGCACTGGTAGGCAGATTTGTCAGTGTAATCTTAGTGCCTCGCAACTCTCCGGGGTTACGTTCCTGTGCAATAAACAACTCCAAAGCTCGCAACAAATCAGCCATATATTGCACCGAATACTCTGTTGGTGCTTCTGGTAGCCTTGGTGGTGCAATCTGATTGGATGACATTAGCGCTTACCGTCCTGTCGTATATCTATGCGTGGGCTACCAAGCTTCCACCTTGCGCCTAATGCAGATGATTCCACGCGCAACGCAAAAGATCTGCCTCGTGAACGCAAGAACAATTGATTGGTAAAAGTCTCAACAGGTGACGTAGCTGTTCGTATCGTGTCTCCTGCCGCTGTGTTGTCAAAACCTGCGCCCGGAAAGTTTCTGGATTTTACAGTAAATGTGGCCTGTGGGCTACTGAGGTTTGTCGATCCATTAAAGGTAATGTCAGGGATTACACGGTTTATATAGGTAAACTTGTCACCATCACCGATGTCCATAGGTGAGGATTCGATAAACGAGTTCATCGCTGATCCGTCATCATCGTACCCAAGCTCATGGTTGTATAAGTATTGATTGCCTGCCGCCAATGGGAAGGATCTAACGCCACGGTCCAGCCACGCGGTACGAGCAAGATTACCAAAATACCAGACCTTTTCGGCGTAGTTGTATATGACATATCTGTCATTCTCAGAGCTACTAGCACTAGGATAGTACCACACAACTTCTGAAAACTCAGAGTTAACCCCAGCTACAACCTTGTCTCTCTGACTTTGGTTAAAGTCGAGAAACACTTTGTCTTTTACAGAGCAGGGTAACTGTTGTGTCTGACCAGCGTAGATGTAGAAGTTGTCGATACCCATCCAGTACACAACATCTTCTGTGCCAACAGCAGCGTTTGGTCCTGCTATCGTGATATTAGAAGCAAGCTGCTGTATGCCGAAAGTAAACGGAGGACCAATAAAACGCATAGAACTAAGGGCAGTGTCAGTCCACACAAGTATCTCGCGCTTTGTTTCAACGGCTTGCACAAAGGTAGATCCAGATCCAAGCCTGAGATCTCCTGCTGTGTTGGTAGCAGCCGGATACCAGATAAGTGGGTTCTCTTGGTCAGAGAAGCGTATGAGCAGCGGATCTTGTGTGCCGTTGCCTTGGTTAGCTGTATTGCTTGCGTTCAGAGCATCACAACCAAAAGCAATAACATGCCTGTCCTGATCAGAGACAAGCACTTGCTTTGCGATCTGCGGTACGCTGGTCTTTGTGCCGCTGAGTGTAGACAGTTCAACCGCTCTCGTGGACAGGTTATTACTTCTGTCCCAATAGTAAATGTTACTGTCACGAGGGTTGATGAGTAGATCTTCTCCGAAATTATCGTGTGACCACAGTCTGATCTGCGTGGTTGTAGTAAGACCGCCGGATGCTGCGTCACCCCATCCATCTCTTCCCCATGTTCCTGCACCCCAACCTGTACCACCAACCGTGGTATCAAGGCCCACGTTTATCTGATACACACCAACAGTATTAGACCCACCGTTGCCTGTATCAGAGCTATTAGCTGTGGCAGATACGGTGATTTTATAGCTGTTAGCGTTAACAACTTGTGTGATCTGATGCTCAGTATTCAGCACTGCGGCAGTGATATTGCCACCAAGGCTTGCCGCGCTAGAGAAAGTAACAAAGTCATTCTCGACTGCGCCGTGGCTAGAGTCAGTTACAGTGATTACTGCACTGCCATTTGTTGCAGCAAAGGTGCAGTCTCCTGCACCTGTGGTCAGGCGTATAGGTGTGATGTCGTTCAGGCTTTGGCCTTCTTCGATGTAATATTTGAGATGAGTGCCGATACCAAGATAGTTGGAGCCATCAAGTGCGATCCAGTTGTGTAGCGCACGAGCAGAGCCAAGATAGGTTGACGAGGCGTACTTTTCCCAGCCGCCAATCTTCTCAGGATAGCCAAAGCGGAAGCGGACCTTATCGCAGTCACGCCAGCCGCCCTCGTTGCTATACGAGGTGACTTCCCTGTTTACGCCGGGTCTAAACTGAAGCTTGGTCAAAGGCATTATGTAAGCTCCGCTCTTGTATACTGTCCAGAAAAGTCGCTGAGTGATATTCCTGCACTTGGCG
>Ga0070746_10000688_pt1 | contig 20223 bp, 35 predicted proteins | sample VirMetDEL_Mar_21_FD_77016 | JGI IMG/M metagenome (GOLD analysis project Ga0070746, IMG submission 77016) | Aqueous microbial communities from the Delaware River and Bay under freshwater to marine salinity gradient to study organic matter... | ecosystem: Environmental > Aquatic > Marine >...
CGGATTGAGAAGCAAAGGCACGGGGCATTTGAGGGAGGGTTTGCGTTCTACAACCACCCGAGTTTGCAGATGACCGCCATTGAGGGGAAGGCAATCCCCTTTGATTTCAATGACTTAATTCGGACAGAAAATGAGGAAATTTGTCCGAAGATCGACCTAGACCAATTTGATTTTTGATGTGTGGCACAAGTGCTTCTGCCACACGAAAAAAGTTACAAAAAAGCTAGACACACTGACTGATGTTTGTTTTAATTAAATCGACTTTAACAAGAGGGAAAAGCTATGCACTTGAAAACTATAGAAGATTTCTTAAATCGCGAAGACGTATTCACTTGGGTTGACGGTGATTACGTTGACCTTCCAGACGAGTTAGCCGATGAATTGATCGCCCTGGCGGTGAGAGATTCAGGGTTCGACTTCCTGCTAAACGCACTCCACAGCCAAGCCTATTGTGAGACTTTCGCGACTGACTTAGTGAAAGCCTTACAGTCTGGCAAGCTATTTGATATTGCCATGTTCCACGAGCGAGCCATTGACGCGCTACGGGGACACGCTCGGCATATTGTGGACATCAATGCTGACATCGCGGTCGCAGCCTACAAGAAGTTTCAACGCCAATACGAAGAAGGCGAAATCCAGAACGCCAAAATCCTAGAATTCAAACCATTTTAAGAGGGGAATAACATGACTTGGGAAACACTCAGCAAGATCAACGTAAATGACCACACAGAAAAGAAGGGTAATTTAACCTATCTCTCGTGGGCTTGGGCATGGCAAAAGCTCATGGAGCATTACCCTGATTCTGTCTATGAATTCGCACCTAATGAGTATCACCCTGACGATTCAGTGACGGTTCATTGCACCCTTACGGTTGATGGTATTACCCGTCCGATGTGGTTGCCTGTGATGGATAACCGCAACAACGCCATCTCTCAGCCAACTAGCCGTCAAATTTCTGACACTAAGATGCGCTGCTTGGTCAAAGCAATCTCAATGTTTGGCCTTGGCTCTTATATCTATGCCGGGGAGGATTTGCCGCAGGACAACTCAACCATCTCCGAGGAACAAGCTCAAACGCTCAACAAGCTCCTACAAGAGACGGAAAGCAATTCCGAAAGGTTCTGTAAGGCTTTCAAATGTTCGTCCGTTTCAGGGCTTCTCCTGAAGGATTACGACCAAGCCCTCAAAGCACTCAACAAGAAGAAGGAGGCCATGAAATGAGCGACCCAGTAATAGCAGACCTTAACCGTTATCTCTCCGCTCAGGAGGACGCTCTTGACGAGGAGGAGCAGCTTGAGCTTGAGAAGAACCGCGAGCTAAAACGTGAAGTCTCTGCCATCCTTGATTCTGATATTTCGGACAAAGTTTCTAAAATTGTGTCCTTGATTGAGTTTGAAATCCTTGAGGCTAAAGATGCGTTGCATTGATTGCGAGCAGGGTACGGAGGAATGGCTGCAAGCTCGCTGCGGCGTTCCTTCTGCCTCAATGTACTCCAAGATAGTTACCACTAAAGGCCAGTGGTCTAAGTCTGCTCAAGGGTATATCGACCAATTAGTCATGGAGAAACTGACAGGACAGCCTACCAAGTTTGAGCAGAATGAGTGGATGCTCAGAGGGACGGAGTTAGAACCCGAGGCCAGAGACTTCTACTCATTCATAACTGACCAGGATGTCACTGAGGTAGGGTTTTGTTTGCACGACACACTTGCTACTGGCGCGTCACCTGACGGCCTAGTGGGGGAAGACGGAGGGCTAGAGATTAAATGCCCTATGCCTGAGACGCATCTCAAGACGCTTAAGGCTCAGGTTATACCGTCAAAGTATTATGCACAGGTCATGGGCAATCTGTGGATAACAGGAAGAAAGTGGTGGGACTTCATGTCCTATTGCCCGGATGAAGACTTCTTCATTACTCGCATTGAGAGAGATGAAGATTACATTGCCAAGCTCGAAGAGCATTTGACTAGAGCTGTGGCGTTAATTGAGGAGGGCGTACAAGCCTTTTAGGAGATAAAGATGGAATACGATAATACTAACCGTGGTGTGCTGTTCAAACAGACTGACAAGAAGAACGATAAAGCTCCTGACTACAAGGGTAGCTTTAACTACAAGGGTTCTGAATTCAAGATTGCGGGTTGGATTAAAACGTCCAAGACGGGAAATCCTTTTCTAAGTATCTCTGTGGATGATTTTGTTCCGCAGCAGAAAGAAGAATCAATCTCATCAGAGGACATCCCATTCTAATGATTCACGTTGGCGAATGTATCAGAGAGTACCAATCCCAAAAGGGGATAAAGTCTGTAGACGTTGCCAACGCTTTGGGGTGGTCGAGGGGGACGTACAGTGCGTTCCTCTCGCGTCCTAACCCTACGGTGAATACCTTGGTGAAGGTGTGTGAAGCACTGGGGTGCAGCGTTACGGAGGTGGTTAGCTTTGACTGAGATAACCCGAGAAGAGCTTGCTAAACAAATTAAGGAGTATCTTGAGAAGGGAGGCACGATAACCAAAGTGCCTTCCGGTGCTTCGGCCTCCCAGGATGCGTCTAAAAACTACTCGTTTAGTAAGAACAGAAACATAGACTAAGAGGGATGTATGAATTCTACATTTTGGACAGTAAAAAATTCTGTAAGTCGTGACGAGTTTATCAAGTTCGTCAATGAGACTTGCGAGGAAGGGAAGGAAGTTACCTTCCAGTGGGTCGTGGGCAACACGAGGACAAAGCAGCAAAACAACGCTTTGCACCTGTACTGTAGAAACCTAGCTGAAGCCCTGAATGATGCAGGGTATGACATGAAGAAGACCATCAAGCAGGAAGTAGATATTCCGTGGTCTGACGATCTTGTAAAGAAGTTCCTTTGGCGACCTATCCAGAAGGCCGTCACTGGAAAAGACTCAACGGCGCATCTCAAGAAAGAACAATACAACGAGGTGTATCAAATCCTGAACCGCCATTTAGCTGACAAGTTCGGTGTGTCAGTCCCCTTCCCGCAGGCCGAGCCATGATCTTTGATAAATTCCAAGACGCACTGGAAGAGGCAGAGTTCTTAGCTACTGGCGAGAAGAAGGTATACGCCATTGACGTAGTAGGCGAGCAGTACAAGGTTCGTCTAGCAGGGCGCAGAGGAACTCACAACAAGCTAGAGATTTCAGGCCGCAGGTCGGGGAGGAAGACATGGCGCAAGTAAAGAATAAAACAAAACGCTGCGAGCTGTGTGTGCAGTTTATGGAGCGAGAGTTAAAGAGCGAGAGTATCTGCGACAAGTGTTTGTCTCTTATAGCAAAATACGATTCATTGTGGAGGTTTAGTGGTGATAGAGATAGCGTGTATCGCAATGGCGATCTACTTCGAGGCTAGATCAGAACCCCTCGAAGGGCAGGTGGCAGTGGCTAATACTATTATGAACAGGGTGGAAAGCCCTTACTTCCCTGACACCCCTTGCGAGGTGGTGAAGCAGGGCAGGTACTGGGCAGGCCATCCGCTTAGAAATCAATGCCACTTCTCGTATTGGTGTGACGGAAAGCCTGAAGTGATAGATGACGAGAAGGCTTACACTCAAGCCCTGTCTATCGCGGTACACGCCGAGAGGCTTTATGATGTCACTCAGGGTGCGACTTACTACCACAGGGAGGACGTTAATCCTTATTGGGTTGACGGCCTTGGGACTAGGCGGCAGATAGGCCGTCATATATTTTATAGGGAGTAAGTATGAGTTCGTCTGATTTACAAGAAGCAATTTGTCAAACCACATGCGCTATACACGACAGCATTATTGCAGATCGACATAACATCAAATATGAAAAAATACTTGTCGAGCATTTGAAATATCTTTTGGAGGTGCAAAGAGCGAAATTCAGTGATGTTGACGCAGGGAAAATAGTTTGGCTAAAGGAGCAAACATGAGCACAGACATGATGGAAGTGATACACAAAGCCATTGACGAGCTACAGATCGGCTTGGATAAAATTGAAGACAAGCAAGTCAAGGAGACATACAATGCTTTAGTGGCTTTACAAATAGAGCTGCACAGGAAGTACACTTCACACTACACGAAGAGGCTCGGCCTTTATGGCAGTAAATAGCGAAGGCGATTATGACATGCCGCTTGATGTAGCAGCGGCTAGGAAGTCCTACCCTGTTACGAACAGGAAGTTTAGCGAGGCTCTTATCAAGCTGCGCTATGACCGGATGGATAGAGAGACTCAGATCAGAGCTGAGAAAACCCTACTCTCTCTTAAGGATGGGCGGTATTGGAAATGACTAGAGCTGTGAAGCGCAGGGTCAAAAGGAAATCTAAACCCAAGACCAAGACCTCGGCTCAGTTAAAGCAAGAGTGCTACAAAGCTGTACAAAAATTAGCCAGATTGGCAGCATCGGACGACAACGGATACTGTTCCTGTGTGTCCTGCGGAGTGACTAAGCATTACAAAGATATGCAAGGCGGTCATTTCATCCCGAAAGGCAACTCTTCTTACTGGGCGTTAGAGATAGAAAACGTCCACCCTCAGTGTCCTGCGTGTAATATGTGGGGCATGCGACACGGTTCAGCTGCGCAGGAATACACCCTGTTCATGGAGGATATGTACGGTCGCCCCTTCGTGGAGGAGATGATCGCGAAGAAGTCCACCCCTGTGAAGAGGTACAAGGCAGACTACGAGGAGCTTCTTGCGGAGTTCCAAAAGCTAATTGACCACCACGAGAAGAGGATATGCTAGGGGCTGTCACTTTTACAAAAGAACATCTAAAAAAAATGAGGTCTTGCCGAGGCGGGTTTTGCAAAGCTCAAATTGATTTGTGTAGGAAAATAATAAAAGAATTAACTGGCAGTGATAAAGGAAAGCCATCCAAGCTTGTTGGGTTAAAGATAGACCAAAGCATGATTAATCTTTTGATTAACACCAGAAACCAAAGTCTTCAGGGTTACGCTCCTAAAAAAACAAGAAAAAAACAGAGGAGGCATAGGTCATTCAATAAACCTCAAAGCACTCAAGAAGCAGAAAGATCGAAATTAAAATCGCAAGCCATACCAAGTCAGCTATTCTATAAATCGCGACAGTGGAGGGAGTTAAGAGTTTCTGTTCTTGAAGAGTATGAATGTAAATGTATGATGTGTGGTTGTAGCCCAAAGGAACACGGGATTGTAGTTCATGTAGACCACATAAAACCAAGAAGCACTCACCCTCATTTAGAGCTAAAAAAAGATAATCTTCAAATTTTGTGCGAAGATTGCAACCTTGGTAAGTCTAATTATTACATCACCGATTGGCGGCCTTTCAAATGCTCGTAACACTTAACGAAAAAGAACAAGAGTACTGTCAAAAGATAGGGTCTGATAGATATAATTTATGCAGACAACAAGGTCTTAAACAGTTAAGGATTGACGACTCACCGCTAGATGTAGAAACACTAGGAGTAGAGGGAGAGTTTGTCTTTGCCAAGGTGTTTGGGTTTGACTACCCCACGGCAGAGGGCGCTGATGGTGGTGTGGACTTCGAGGAAGGAGGTCTGACCATAGATGTTAAAGCTGCATCTCAAGAGCATTACAATCTCATTTTCAGAAGTTTAGAGTCGTTTAAGTCTGATACCGCTGTCCTCGTGGTCAAAGTCTCAGATAACACCTTGAGGCTTGTAGGTGTAATCTCTAGGAAGAAGTTTGAAGAGATAGCAGGAAACATGCCGAGCAGACCGGAAAGCTACATCGTCAAACAAAAAGATTTATTTCCTCTCAAGAACCTATGGGATGAGATAGGCAAGCGGAGATTTAAGAATGGATGACGAGCTAGTATTTGTCTTTCAGATGATGAGTCTTGACGAGCTAGACGACTGGGTTAATGAGTTCGTCACTGAGTCAGAAGGCAGGGATAGGAATGCTATCTGTACTATGACCTTCGCGATGGAGTCCATGTATTCCTTCATCGCAGACAGCGAAGAAAGAATGAACGAGTACAAGATGTTTAAGTCACAGTTTAACCCCGAGCAGGAGTTGTTACATTGAAGTCTACCGATTACCAAGTGGCAGGCGACCACTACAAGAAGCTAAAGATTCAACCAGTAGAGTACATCCTGGCTAACAATCTAGGGTTCTGCGAAGGGGCTATCGTGAAGTACATCTCTCGATGGAGAGACAAGGGGGGAGTCGAGGACTTGCGGAAGATTAAGCAGTTCTGTGAGTTCTTGATTGAAGAGGAGTTAAAGAACAAGCCCCTCCCCACGATGGAGGAGAGGCGTTTGCCGAGGGGTTAATTATTGCTGTTGAGATTTCCACGCAGCTTCAATAACGTTAAAATATTCTCCGCTTGCTTTCTTGAAGTTTTCCAATTCTCCTTTAGCTGCAAGCTGTCTGTAAAGAGCAGCCTTGGCTGAAGGAGTTCCTGTTCTAGCAATTCTCATTTTTTCTGATAGATCAAGTTTAGCAGCGTCTTGCCTTGCGCTTTCTATCTGGGCAGATCGTGATACAGCCGAAGTTGCAGGCTCAATTTTTTGCAGTCCCTGAGCAATAGATTTTTGCGCTTGAGTTTGACCTGCAAGTATTAACTGTCCAGTTTCACTTCCTAAAAATCTTCCAAGCGGAGCTAAAGAGGCTAGACTTATAATTCCTCCTATTCCTCCTCCTGTAAAAAATCCTCCTGCTGCCGCCATAGACGCATATAAATAAGCAGGTCTTCCTTCTTTCGGGCTAACAGAAGGCATCAAGTCCTTAACTTTTTTAAGTTGATCTAAGTCTTTTGTTAATTTCACCTGTACGTCATTATACTCTTGAACAACGTCATCCATTCCGCTTAACTGTGCTTGTGTTTGTTTTTTTGCTAAAGCCTTTGCCTCTCCCTCTAGCACCCCTACAGCAGAAGCTATTTTTGCTTTTTGCAATCTAGCCGATGATTCTGCTGCTTTTTGTGTCAAAGATTTTACTTTTGAGGAGTAATCATTTAACTCGTTAGCTTCTTTATATAATACTCCTTTTCCTGCCGCAAATTGTCTAGTTCCAAGATTTTTGCTTAAAGATGAAAGCCATTCTTTTGCGCTAAACGCTCCTTTCGCACCTGACCTAGAGGCAGCAGATACAGCATCCCTTAAGGAAACAAAGTGCTTATAATTTTTTATATCTGAGTCAAATTTTATTCTGTCTGACGGATTTAATTTAGCACGAACAGTCTCATTTACTTGATCTAAAATTTTTCTGTTTACTAAAGAGATGCCAGCTTGTCTTGGATTCTCGAATGAAACTGATTTTGAGCTAATTTTATTACGCAAAGATAAAATATCTTCTCCAGAAATCCAACCCTGCTTATTAGTATTTCTTTCTAAAAAAGAACCTATCGCAGTATCTACGTCTTTTTTACTTAGCCCGTAAAGATCAAACGCATCATCAAGCTCTTTTGCAACTTTGGCTTGCATCTGATCAATAAATTGAGTTTTATTAATTTGAAAACTTTTTCTATTTACTACTTCAAATCCTTTAGAAGTCCAGTTATCAGAAAGCTCAGAAAAAGCCTCATTTACATTTTTCTTACTAAGAATAGATGCTTCAGTTTTTTTACTAATAGAAGAAGGCAAAGATAAAGTAAAGGCTTTTTTACGGAACTCATTCTCAGCACTTATAACAGATTGATTAAGTTTTTGAGTTCTTGCCGTTAAAGCCACATTTCTTCTATCTATTATTTTTGCCTCGGCATTTGCAGTAGCTTCTTTTACTCCCTTTAATTGCAAATCTTCATTTTTTTTCAAAAGAGCAGTAGAAAAATCTTCTTGATTCTTTAAATACTTAGTCATGCCAGATGTTTCTTTTATAAGATTCATTCTTGCCTGACCTTCTGCTACTTTTGTTTCAAATGGAGCTGCATATTTTTTGTTTTGCTGAGCTATCAATCCTCTTGCTACAGGAAGGTCTTTTACTATTCCTTTGTATATATTCTCTAAAGCCTTTCCGTCTTCTGACATTGAAAGACCTCTAAACCCTTCTTCTGTTCTTAGTTGTCTGGATACTCTTTGGTCTGAAGCAGCTCTTACTGCTTTACCAAGTCCTTTTAGCGCAACTCCTGTTGTCACTGAACTTATCATCCCGTCAATAGCAGACTGCCCTAGGTCTGCCCCTTGTTGAGAATAACCAACTCCTGATAAAGCTCCAATAGCAGCCATTTCAGCGACAGGAGCTATAGGTGAAGAAAGAGCCGCTCCTCTTGATAAAACAGAAGAAACAGAAGCAGGAACTCCAGAGGCGACCTGAGATATTGCTTTTGTTGCTGTAGGAGCAGCAGAAGCGGCTCTTGACGCTAATGTAGTAGCGCCTCTCGCAATAGCTCCTCCAAATGGAGTTACGGCAAGACCTCCTGCTAAATTTAAAGCTAAAGAAGCTTCTGGAAATTTTTCTTGGTAAGCATTTCTTTCAGCCTCCATTTCCATGACTGTATTTTCATATAGAGAAGAATAGCTTTCAGTAGACCCTGTTGCCAATTTTGTTGCTGCGCTTACTGCCGAAGCTATTTCGTCAGAAAACCCAAAAGTAACGCCATCTAAAAACATCATGGCAGCCATCGTTGGGTCATCATACCAAGACTCATCTGACAAAACCGATCCGCTTAACAAAGCATTCATGCCTTCTGGTACATATTGCTTGCGAGTTTCTTGTTGCTCGGTTGTGCCTCGAAGAATTGCTAACGTATCTCCAGTGGCATAAGTTTTTTTACTTTGCTCAGCCATAACTTTGCACCGCTTTAATTAATAGATTCAATTTTCAATTCAGTAATAGGCTCTTCAGTATACCAATTCTCTTGCCCGTCTTGACTTATTTCTCTGAAGTATATTCTTCCATTTAATACTTTAACATCTTGGTATGTTGATAAGTTAGTGTTAAGTCTAACTGGTAGATTTGATTCAGCCCCAAGCTCTATTGCTAAGAAGTTTGTATAATGATTTTCAATCTTTTGCAAAGCATCTAAAATCAATTCAGGGTCTTGTAAATTATTCAAAGAAGCTACTGTTGATTTCAGTAATGCCAATTCTCTATCTGATACGTTGCCTAAAGCGCCGCCTGTTTTTGATCTTCTTCTCATTAACTCTAGCCTATCAAAAGCCAAATTTGCTTCTAAAGGCTCAATAACGGCGTTAAGATTTCTTTGAGGTTGCAAAAACAAAGCTTCAACAGGAGCAGAGCCAAGAGATTTGATAAGCTCTGGCACTTGCCCTGCAGCTCTTGAGCTATTTTCTAGTATATCTCTAGCCTTATAAATTGCAGATATGTTGTTTTCATATTTAGAAAGAGCAGAAAGCCCTTCTTCATAAGGAACAGCCCCATAAGTTTTTCTTGTTGCGCTTGTTTGAGGTTCAGGCGTAGCCTGTTGAGGCTGCAATATTGCAGGAGGCTCTGCATTTGGATCAATTTCGCCTTGCTCGCTTATAGTGCCTTGACCTGCAATTGTAGAAGAAACAGTCTGCCCTGAAATTAATCTTGGCAAATCACTAGCAGCAACATTAATAGCTACTGGATTGTTTGGGTCAGCCGTTAATCCGACTACTCTTTGAACTCCGTTAGCATCTGTAGTTTGTATCCAATTTTGAATTCTTAAATCTTCAACAGGCTCAGTTTCACCAGTTGAAGTGTTTAAAATTCTTCCTCCATTTACAACAGACCACCTAGTCTGATTATTTCTTTCATTTTGAGCAAGAGCGTTCATTACTTGTTCTGCTGACAATTGCCTTCTTAAGAACATATTTCCAAGAAGAGGGTCTTTTTCCATAATTGCTCTAGCAGTTGTTTCTGCTCCTGCATTAGCTAAAGCCCTATCAGCAGCATTTTGTGTTAAAGCTTCTGTTTGAAGCTTTGCTTGTTCTAATTGTTGAGTTTGCAAGTCTCGTGACAGCTTTCTATCTTCAGCTTCTTTTGTTTTCTGAGCCGCAGCTTGACGCAGAGCAGCAGCGCGAACAGGATCAATAGACTGCAAAGCCTGGGCAGCTTGTAACAAGCTATCAGGATTCTCAGGGTCTAAGTCCTTAAGTTGTTCTGCCATCTTCTCCCCAGTAGTCCGAGGATCAATGCCAATCATAGGCTGCACTGCCCTGCGGAGGTCTTCCTGACGCTGTACGCCAAGCTGACCTGCTACCTGAGCAAGAGGGGCTAACGCTGCTGCACGACCGCGAAGACCTGATGACAAGAGCTGACCTTGTACCATGCCCTGTTGGAGTAGTTTTTGTTGACGCTGTTCAGGAGTATCAATGATGTCCGCGAACAGGCTTTGAATGTTTATAGCCATTAGCTAGAGCCTCCACCTGTGTTAACCCAATTAAAAAAGTCATTCCATGTAGTTACATCACCGGAAGGACTGGCGTTTTGTGCTGCTGTGCGATTACCCAAACTAGTTGCCGCTGTCGCAGCGTCAGTAATAAACGATAAAGGATTGTTGCTTCCCGAGGAGTTTTGTTGTCCTGTTTGCTCGCCCTTCAACAAATCAAACAGACCTTGGAACTGCTGCTGACGTAGAGCGTTGGCTAGCGCTGCGTAACCTAGCTGAGACTCTAGCGTAGACTCTGCAAGCTGAGTACCAAGACCTAGACCTGAAGACTGTAGCGCAGAGGCTATTCTTGAGGCTTCTAGCTGTGGCTCTAATGTCGCGAGTAGTTGTTGTTGTGGAGCGTAACCTGTTGGGATAGCTGACAGACCTAGCTCGCCAAGGAGTCCTAGTCTTGCTCGTGTCTCACCCAAACCCTGTAGAGTCTGCTGTGATTGTAGAGCCTGCTCCTGACGAGCCTGCTCCATAGCACTAACACCAAGACCTGCTTGCTGTTCTGCTATAGCCTTTTCTAAGGCCAACTGCTCAGGCGTACCGCCAAACATGGCAGTCCTAACCCCTAACCTACCCTGGCCTGCTAAACGCTCTTCTAGCCCTAACCTTGCACGTTCCTGCTCGGGTGTAAGAGTAGCCTGTAGGCGACCGAATATCTCCTGCTCGCGAGCAGCTCGTTGAGAAGGGTCTTGAGTCAGCATACCTATGACATTGGCTTGCTCCTCAGCTCTTGCCGCAGGGTCGCCCAACATGCCAAAGGCTTGAGTGCCAAAGCCTAAGAGGTTTTCCTGTAGCTTCTGCTCAGTAGGGCTAAGGGCTGTGCCTAAGCCTCTTTCACTCATGGTAGCTCTAGCCCCTGTAGGTGTAGTTACCGTGAAAGGCTTGAACTCAGACTGACGCTGTATCTCGCCTAAGATGCCGCCTTCATACTGAGGAACGGTAGGCTGACCAAAGACCGCAGCGACATCCCTTTCACCGAGCTTCTCGATGTCAGAGATAATCTTCTGTTGCGCGGCTGCACCGCCAATACCCGCTAAAAGATTCCCTGTTGAACTTCCGGGAATGCCTTTTAGATACTCCATTAATTCTTCCATTAGTAAGTACCTCCATCAATCGTGTCGAACGTAGACGTACCACTAACAACTAGGTTAGCCGCTGTTACTGTTCCTGTGAATGTTGGCGAAGCCGTGTCACTCTTAGTCGCTACGGCTACTGCGATTGCGTCAAATTCAGCTCCGACTTCAGAGCCTTTAACAACCTTGGCAGGGTTGCCGCTAACCAAAGCGTCCTTGGCTGCGAAGTTAGTAAGTTTGGTATAGTTAGACATTAGACTATCCTTCCCATCAGAGCTTGAATATCAATTTCCTGCAAGGCAATAGGGTTGCCTTCCACTGTGGTTTCAACACCTACCGAGACAACTGTTCCTTGCCCCGAAGCGTTGATCTTCTTGCGTTTAATCAATGCAATAGACGATGAATACTCAGCGTCTGTGTTGAATTCTGAGATGTTGTACTGAGCAACATTAGACTGAGGCAGTACATAGGCTTGCTTCCTGTAGTTACCTGAGAAGTCATACGCCCAATTGAGTACGACCGTGGCCTCAGCACCATCAAAGGTAGTGAGGTTAATCTTCTTTAAGAACTTTAGGCTTGACGTACTACCAAAGCTCAAGGGGTGACTGAAGTAACTTAGCTGATAGCTTGTACTGTTATCTTCGTACCCTGTGTACTCACCAATCCCATCTGCTACCCCGAGGTATAGCTCCTCAGAAGAAGTCTCCGCGAAGCAAAGAGGGTTGATATGCGACCAAGTAGTCGCCCTGAAACTCCCATCCTGTAGGGGGAAACGTGTGTCAAAGGCATAGACCACACCTAATATTGGGAAGTTTAGTAACACAAACGCCTGTCGTGGCGAGTAGTGCATACTGATATTCCCTGTCTCTGCCGCGAAGAGAGACTTAATATCATTGTTGACGTTCTTTGAGATGTCTCCAATAGGGGCTGACTTCTCTTGAATTGTCCTTGACAAACTACGAACACCTGAGTCGTCTAGGAATATCAGGTCTTTACCCGTGGATACTAATGCGTCCCTACCTACACAGCCTACGTTAGAGATTGTATCAGATAACGTCATACTAGCAGGGGAGTCAGCGCCCTCGTAGACAAGGATGGAGTTCCTGCCAAAGATGATCAGAAAGCCGTTATGAGCCGCCAGGGCTGTGATAACGTCATACCCTGTAGGCCATACGTTAGTTACGTCTATCGAGCCTGACGAGCCTCCTGACCACGCTGTGCCGTCTAGCAGGTCAGACCAATAGATCGTAGACTTGTCATCGTCAAAGTCTGCCACCCACATACGACCAAACGCAGCGATAGCTACATGCCCCTCGGGAGGAGTGCCTGTAGCGTGGGAGTGTGTAGACATTGGCACAACTACGCCCGTGTGGTCTGCATACACCAAAGGCTCATAGCCGCGTTGGAAGAAGTACATATGGTCGTTGAAGTTGACCATCTTCCAATTACTCTCTGTGATTGCGTAAGACGCAGGAGTCTCATCTACCATTGTGGTAGTGCCTGAGAATATCTTGTTGTTACCTGCTGAGAAGAAAGTCACATCCCCATCAGCAGCAACAAACTCGCCCATAGATTCTACGCCGTCAGACGAGCCAAGAAGATCGTTACCATTCAGGAGTTCATACCCCTTCCTTGCGGCAATACGACCTTCCTTGTCAATCACACAGTTATCCGCGACAGCAGAGAAACTTGCGTCCTGTGCTAACGGGGCATCTTGAGTGTTAATACCCGCAAAGCCCGGAGCGGTAATGGTGATACTTTGGAGTTGTTGTGCCATCTATACCACCATAAATGTAGTTTCATCAGGGAAGCGGTTAGCGTCCATCGCAATAGCATCTGACAAAGCGGTAGAGGCTACAGCAAATTGCTCTGCTGCTGACTGACCGCCTGTCTCTCCTCTTTCCCGTAGAGCCATAGCGTAGGCCATCTGAACCACAGGGTTGTAGGGGACTTTGATCTTAGTAGAGTCTTCAGTAATAACACCCTGCCCTTTCGCAAGGTCAAACCGAAGGTTGTATATACCGTCAGGCTGAGGGTAGACCTTAACCTTGAGGTCGTCATTATCATCTACACCTGAGACGTAGTAACACACAGGAGTCCCCGAGGTGACATCTTGGTTGTAGTAGACGTTGTTAAAGAAAGCCGTAGTTTGTAAATCCATAAACCTGTTGGCTGTGTCATTGACTACGCCTTTAATCACACACTCCTGACCTGAGCCTGTGATGGAATACTCTGACGTCCCCGAGACTGTAGGGATAACCGTAGTCTCTCGAAGAGCAGCCCAATTCCATGAGTTTTCTACCGTCCTCTTCGCGTCATTTAAGAAGTCTCCAATCAATGCGGAGTAGTCAGACTCTAGCGCGGTAGAGGCTTGGTCTTCACGCAATCTTCGTAGGACGTTATTGATTGCTTCAAGATATGTCATTGTTGCCTCCTGCGGCTGAAAGGAACTGACCAAACATTCCTTGCTGTACGTTTTCCAACTTAGTAAATTGTGTTGGGAATAAGATAGATTCTGTAATCGGCGCTTCGTTCAAGATGTTTTGAATCAAAGTAACGCTAGGCTTCTTGGGTAACTCAGGAAGTATGGTTGGCGTAATCGGCTCAGGAGTAACCGGAGTATCTAAGATAACCGTTTCATCACCAACTACAGTTTCATCATCATCTGATATGACAGTTGCATCACCTCCGTTTGCAACCTCTCCGCCTGTAACCTCTCCGGCTGTAACCTCTCCGTTTGTTACTTCTCCGTTTGTTACTTCTCCGCCTGTATCACCTAAGCCTTGATTTTCAATAGCAGTGCCTGACTCCGCAGCGGCTTGATTGATAGACTCAACCGTATTTCCTGTTGCGATAGCTACATCTCCTACTGACATACCTCGATCATTGACTACATCCACAACATTTTTAATTGCGTCACGGTTGTATACGCCAAAGATGTCTAAGGCTTTCTCAAGGATAACGTCAAAGTCTGCGCCCTTATCTACTTTTTCCCACTCTGATTCCATAGCAGCTTTTGCAATTGCGGCCGCGTCTTTATCTACAGGAACTACAGAAGGGTCAAGCATGTCTACTTGCGTTAAATCGTTTTCTAAGCCTGTAGAAAAGTCTTCAGTCTCTTGAGATTCTAAAAAGTCAGACAGCTCTTCGCGGATGTTTTGTTCTGTATCCGGGTCAAGCCCTGTAAGAGTATTGTATTGCTGCTGTATCTCCTCGGCAGGAATACCTGTTTGTTCAGCAACTTGATCTACAGTAACAAGCCCTTGGTCTAGCAAACCTTTAACATAGTCTGTCTCAAACCGATTAATTCCATCTGCAACATTAACGGGTTGCAAAGCGCCTTGTACCGAAAAAGGCACAACGCTAGGGACACCTTGATCTTCAATAGCAGAAATAATACGATCAGTGTACTGTTCGTTTTCAAGCATACCAAGCTCAGGGCTTGCGCCTTTTTGAGCAAGCCCACCAAGAAAGCCGCCTAGACCTCCAAAATCCTGTCGAAATACATTGTCACCCATTACACAATACCTTTATCAAAGTTTGTGGGTTTAGCGCCTGAACGCATTGCTGCTGCTACACCTGAGGAAACATAAAGACCGTTGCCTGTAATGCCGCCCGACCAACCATTTTTACCAAAAAGAAAACTACAAACTTTGTCTCGAATATCTACAGGCAATTTGTTTAGCATCCAAGCCTGATCTTTTTGAGAGGCGCTATAAAATCTTTTAAGTTCTAATTTAAGATTTTCAGCATTAACCATTACTCGTCCTCATCTACTAACAGGTTATTCGTGAGGGCAGACTTATAAGTCTCCATCAAACCTATTAGGATTATAGGGCTAACGCCCTTTTCAATTTCTGACTCGACCCAATTCCCAAGTTGTTCCATTGAGTCTTCTATTAACTTGTCTGTCTTGTTGTCGGGAAACTCTACAATCATGGGCATACATCCGGTAAAAGTATTCCTGTTGTTGTAAAGATTACTGTTCTGCCTGCTTTGCGAATATGAGTCACAGGAGCGGTACAATAAATCTTAAAGTCTTCAACCAACCCCTTAGTGATGTCACCACAATCATACCCGTCTGAGAGGTTGTCGGTGATGGCGCAGCTCGGCAATACTAAGGTGCATATCATTAACCATCTTTTCATACCCACCCATCGAATGATCTGAGATTGCATCGCCTAGTCCAAAGTCATTGCTGACGTAACCCTTAGGGGGATTGAAGAACACCTGCCCCCAATTATCAAAGTATACTAAGTCTTGGTTTGCGTCAGGCTTGTATCCGATTTTAGGGATACGACTCACAACATCACTGCCTGAGACGTAAGACACCTGTACATCGTGGTTCATTTGCTTCTTAGAGCCGCGAAGGAAAACCCGTGGCTTGCCAAAGGTAATCATTGTAAGGTCTGTGAAGTCCCTACAAGCCCACGCTGACAGCTCAGCTAACGCCCCGCCAAGAGAGTGTCCGGTAATAACAGTCTTCTTGTGAGGAGTTAGTAAACGCCTGATTCTTTTCCACACCGACTTGTGTGCCATAGCGAACCCACCGTGAGTCCACCGTCTGTTGTAGTACGCAGGGAAAGCTGACAGGTTAAACAGCCAATCCCCTAAAGAGTTAGTTCCGCGAAAGACAACGTAGTCGCACTCAGGCGTAGATTTAACATACGCCACAGTAGAGGTTAGCTTATTCTCTATCTTGATAGCGCCAACCATGTCATCTTTGTAAGCGTCTAGTGACAGCTTTGCGGCAACCTTTTGCATTACTCTACACACTCGATCTGAATAGTGTTAGGTGCGACTACATCTGCAATGGCTTCGCGGTTAGCTAGTCGTTGAGTGGGTGACAGCTCGCAGTATTTCTCCACTGCGCCGCCAACCATATCTAGTGACGAGCAAGACGCGAGGAACATAACGGGTACGATCAGTAGCTTTTTCATAGTTACTCCATAAATCCAAAGAAAGCCGCAATACCTGCGGAAAGTAATATCCAAACAATTCTTTCTGTTGCCATCGAGGTAGCAATGTTTTCTGCCATAGAGTCCATCTTCTGCTCCATGCTGTCTACCTGTGACTCGATCTTAGACTGACGGTTGAAGACCGTGACTAACCTTTCTTCTACTCTAGCTAGAGAGATAATGGCCTCCTGTAGAGAGTCTATCTTCTTTTCTACTCGTGAAAGTCGGTCTTCCATGCTGCACCTATAGCGTTAAATCAGCTACCTTGCGGCTGCTTCTAAGTTGATAGATATGGCGTAATGCTTCACCGCCTTCCCTATGGAAGACTATTTGGTGCATCGCTGATGCTGCACCGTACCCTGCCCCTGCATGCCACGAGTCAGGTGGAGCTAGGGTTGCAAAGGATTCTACAAATACACCGTTGTCTGTCTCTAACAGAGTCTGATGGTGTATATGTCCTACTAGCCATTTGCGGTAGTTAGTAGACGACCACTGCTCAGGCAGCATCTTGGGCAACAGGGAAGCGAGTTTAGGCGCTCTAACCTTATCCCCGTGATGTACTGCTATTAAGTTCTTGCCAAACTGTAGAGTGTGAAAGAACCCGTGAGGGTCTAGTATTGTTACTCTTGGTTCGTTGGCGTAGTAATACTTTAGTATCAACGCAAGGGCTATGGCAGTGTCGGAGTCGTGATTACCACGAGCCATAATGACTGTAGCCTTCTTGTGCTTCTCTAACATCTTCGAGATGGAGTACACAAAGGTCTGAGCTGCTACGTCTAAGACCACTTCAATCCGGGTATCTACATCTAGCTTAGTGCCGCCAAAGGTCGTACCACCTGAGCCGTTAGCGTGGATAAAATCTCCCACGTTAACTAACAACGCATTCTCAGAAGGAGGCGCTAGGTCTACTAAGTAGTCTATAGAATCCCTCATAGACTCTGAGGCTATCTTGGTGTCATAGTCTCTTTCCTTAGTCTCTCTCGCGTCAGCCCTCATGCCGAAGTGTGCGTCACCAATTACAATTGTAGGCAACAGGTCAGCGTCAAACTTCTTAATCTTAGGCTTAGCTTGCTTCTTAGCTTTGGGCAGGTCTTTAGTTAAACCTTCCACGAAAGCCTGTATAGCTTTGTCTCGCTCGGCCTCTTTCATTGTCCTGCGAGTCTTTAACCAAGCCTTGTTGCCTTCATCGTCCTCACTGTAGATGCTGCGACCAATGACTACCTCGCCCTCAGGAACGTGACGAGTCGCATCCCAACTAGATGACAAACCGCGTTCAGCCGCACAATTTTGAACGGCTCTAACGTGCTCGCGAAGAGTAGACGGAGTAATGCCTAACATCGCCGCAGCTTTAACGGCAGACTCACCGCTTTCTTCCCAAGCTCTTATGGCTTCGCGCTGTCGTGCTGTCTTAGCGTAATCAATTAGATTCAAAGCACCGCCCCTACTATGGCTAGAACAGAAACAAGTAACACGCCACCAATGAACACAAAACCTATAGTGTCAATAATCATACGTTTCCTAGCAGCTCTTGCTTTAGCCGCATCAAGTCTTTGCTTTCTAATGACCTGACGCTGACGCATCATCTCAACGTAAAAGTTTTGGCCTACCGTTAAGACGATTAACTCACGGAGCTTCTTTTCCATCTCCTGAGTCTTGTGCTTTGCCATTGTGATTTGCAGAGCTGTGGACTCTACAGACCCTTTCGCAAATATCTTAGACACCGTAGAGGCATTGTTTATCTCAGCCTCTGCTTCGAGTATCTTGTCTTTACTATCAAAGAACGCACCAAACTTATGCGCTAAGTCTTGTATCTCGTGTCCTTTGTTTACAGCTTGGTTTATATAATTAAACGCCTTACCTGCTGCGTTTACTGCTGCGATAATCTCTATCATCAATAAGCCCTCACCTCTTCAGGGTTTGCTACTCTTGGCAAACAATAGGCCGCGAGGGTTATCTGTCTTGGTTCTGCTTTGATCGTTCTTTCTACCTTGCCCTTGACTATTGCATTGGCAAAGTAGTTACACCGATTGATGTCGTAAAAGTACATATCAGATGACTCGACCTGCCCGTTGACCAAGACCATTAGCAAGAACAGGTGTGTCATTGATGATCTTCTTTATGGAATCTTAAATCGGTTTGCAGAATCAACACATCCTTCTGCAATTGTATGACCTGTTCTTCCAACGTTCTTATATCAGGGAAGATATAGTTGTTCTGATTACCTCTCAGGTTTCTAGTCTCCTGAGCGTTTTCATCTATACCTTCACTGACTCTAGCGTACCCCCAAGTGGTAAAAGCCACTATTGAGATGATCTGTAATAACCAAACTACACTGATCGTAATTTCTGATTTGTCATTTAACTTTGGGGCTGACATTATTCACGCTATGGTTTGACAGGCCAGTCTGCTTCTTCCAAGTTCGGGAAGTTAGCGTGGCTAGTAATGTCACGCAGGGCTTGCCTGTAGTCTAGCCAAATCGTTGGCACTTGAATGCCAAGGCTGTCTTGGGCGTTCTGGTCTACTGCTTTGACTGTTACCCAGTCTGATTCGGCGAGTAGTTTATCACGCTGTGTTCTGACAGCATCCGCAGCCTTAGCATCCAGATCAGCCTGATAAGCCGCCTCATGCTCTGCCTTAGTGGTAGTTACGCCGTCCTCTGTAGTGTCAGCAAACATATCCACTACTGTCCAAGCCTGTACCCAGTTGCCGTTAGCGTCCTGTGTAGCGCCGTTACGGACTGCTTGAGTGTAGCCAGTAGTGTCGGGCTTAGGAGCTGCGAGTACAGGGTCTATGCCAAGAGCAGCGCAGACGTTAGCGTCCCATACTTTAGGCAGTGAAGTGTTGCTGTGCATTCTGCGTAGCTCGCCTTGACTCTTTAGCTCGCCCGTTGATTGAATACGATATTCCATTATGTCACCTATGCTATTGCTAAGAAGATGTATGTTTCGCCACTAGCGTTTACGTTGCCACCTGAATTTACAATAAACCCACTACTATCAGGCTCAATATCTATGCCTGAATCAGTAAATTCGGCAATAGTTGAATTTAGATAAAGTACAGGGTCATTATTTACCGTAATGCCTCTTTCGCTATCGAAGACAACCCAGTTTGAGCTTAGTGTTGTCCCTTTAATTAGTACAAACCTAGCACCTGCACTAAACCCACAGTCAATAGTTTGATTAGAACCATTACCTGTGTAGCTGCCTACTTTGCTTACTCCTGCTAGTGTGGCGAAGAGGTAGGCTATGTAGTTTCCTGTAGATATAACAGCACCACTACCGCCTGTTGTAAACGTGGTAGATGTCACAGAGTCAATGTAGCCATCTGTAGGAGAAGAAGAACTAGTTAAATTAAGTTCCATTTGAACAAGAGTTCCACCAAAATTAGAACTCCACGTCCAGTTAGCAGCACCACTTCTTTTTTTGACTATTACTGCCTCAGGCGCTACTCCCAAGTTATGGTTTGTGGTCAATGGCGACCCTGCCGCAGTATAAGCCACCACATCAAAAAAGCCTGTGGCGCGTTTGAATGCCCATCCAATATCGTTTGAGTCTCCCGAAGTGCTAGTTCCGTTTTGATAATCAAACTTAAAAAATGCGCTATCAGATGTTTCCGCAGAAGTAGAGGCAGATGACATATATTTATCACCAGTTAGCCTGCTTCCGAACAAAGAGCCTAAATAACCATATCTGTATGTTTTAATAAGTAAGTCTGTTGCAAAGTTTGAAACAAACCTTGGAGTACCGCTACCAGTTCCAAGTTGCGGACTAAAAACCTCAGTCCCAGACTCAGGCGTTTTCATTGGGCGGCGTATGGCTATGTAGATGTAGGTTGAATTAGAGGTTAAACCCGTTGCTCTCCAATTAATACCAGTTGCATTAGGAGATGAACCCCAAGGATTAGGTGAAGCTTCAGCA
>Ga0070746_10000692_pt1 | contig 20199 bp, 28 predicted proteins | sample VirMetDEL_Mar_21_FD_77016 | JGI IMG/M metagenome (GOLD analysis project Ga0070746, IMG submission 77016) | Aqueous microbial communities from the Delaware River and Bay under freshwater to marine salinity gradient to study organic matter... | ecosystem: Environmental > Aquatic > Marine >...
CAGAGGATGTCATTCCACGGTTGAATGTCACCCTTGGTTGTTTCAATCATTGATCGGGCGTGACCACCGGATGCCTTGCCCGCCTTGCGTTCGACAAGTTCAGCCTCGTTTAGCGTGGCAGATATTGCTCGCTGTTCAGCAGCCTTGCCAGCCTCATCAAGTGCATCGCCAGACTCATCGACAGCGTCGAGTACCTCGCCCCAGCTGCAGCCTGATTCTTTTTCCGGAGTCTTGGCAGGGGCATTGCCAGTAGACTGACCTTGAGAGTCACCATCCTGATCATCGCCCTGCTCGCCATCCTGTTGCTGTTGTTGCTTTTTACGCTGCTCTTTTTCAAGTGCCACATATATTTTCTCCGCAGCCCAGCCTGAGTATTTAGCATCAAATAGTCCGCCTTCAGGCAGCTTAAACCCTGCTTTAATCAGCGTGTCGTTTATCGCGTAGTCGCATGCGATATTCCATAACTCGTGGTTACGACCACCCTTCCTCAAGTGATGGCCGTGACCAACGTGGCTGCACTCGTGAGCTATTACGCCAGTAACTTGAGCGACAGGCAGCGTATCAACCCACGCGGGGTTGTAGTAGATACTCTTACCGTCAGTAGCCATCGTGTCGAAGTCTTCTGAGGCAACCATTTTGAGCCTATACAGGAGGCAGGCATAAAAGGGGTGATCAGTTACCATGCGACTCTTAGCTTTGTTTATTTTTACACTCATGATCGTGTCCTTAATCAAATAATCCGTTAAGTTTAGAAGCAATCTCGCGCGCAGTTTTTGCGGCGCTCTTGCGTTCAGCGGGGTCATCGCGCAATTTTTGCGGATCGAGGTCGCGCATGCGAGATAGCAAATCGTTTGCCACTTCAGTCAACGCGGGGTCATTGGTCAGGTTGATATGCGGTAGTGTCTCCGCGAGTTCTTCGATTGCAGTGACTGTTGTGTCACTAAACTTTGAAGCTCGCTGCTGTCCCTGAGCCTTGATGCCGTGACGATCCATGCCATCGATGAAAGTGTTAAGCACGTTGGTGACACGCTTGTGAATAGCCTTCATGCCTGCTTCCACGCGCTCGTTTGCATCAGCTTCGACATCAGCCTCGATCTGTCTGATCCGTTCAGCTGGGAGCCTCAGTTGAGCAGGCACATCATCGCCAGACGTAATCGGGAATAAGCTGTACTTGATACTGTACTTATCAACGATGTCTTCGACGTTAGGGTAGTCACTAGGCTTGAATGCATCGCCCAGTTTAAGTTGATCATCGCGGACGATGTTCAGCCATTCATTGCGTAATTCGATCTTGAGTTCCTCAAGTCTGTCATTTTTAGCCTTCAGGTCAGCTTCAAATTTTTTCAGGTTATCGACGACGACAAGGTGTTTGCCCGTGTCCCACGGAACGCACCACCTGCGAACGACCTGATTGCCAACTTGACCGATTAATTTGTTGAGTTCCTTAATCACTGGCCCCTTTGCTAGCGGTTTCATGACCTTGAGTGATCGAGCCTCAGCATTCTTGTCGCTGACGATCTCGACGCTGAGGTTTTTATCTTCGATAGTATTGAGCCACTTTGTGCATTCAACCTTCACGATTAGTGCGTTGTTTTGTAATTTGTCCATTGTGATTCTCCTAGATAACTGTTGATTGAGTTTCGATTTTAAAGTCGATATAAGCTTTCGTTGCTTGCAGATTGGGGTCACGATTAGTTGCAATCAAAAAGAATACTGATAGCAATTCCTCATGCATCCGCTTGATGTACCGCACGGCGTTGTCGATGTTCTTACTGGTCACTCGCTGCGCTAGCGTGGTAGCTATTGCATATCGAGTACCTAGCTCATTTTCGGACGGCACATCCGCATCGTCTGGATTCCTCAGGATCAGATTGGCATCCGGTAGATTGTTTAAAATCTGCAGGAACCCCGTGAAGGTGGCTGCAGGGCCAACGCCCACGGCCCCAGCTATGGCAACATGCTGCAGACGATGCGAGAGATTTGAATAAAGGATGTTGCTTACTGAGTGCCATCCTCTGGGTTGAGCAGCTGCGGTATGGCCCTTCGGTATTCCGCCATTCGGGTATTCGAGGAGCAGACCAGCCTGATCAATCGTGCCATCTCCCTTCAACGTTGGCTTGCCTTTCCAATCCATGAACGCGACAACAAATGGGTGAAAGCCCTCCGGCAGTTCATCGAGCCCCAGTTTCTTACGGAATTCAGAAACGCGATGATCGACAGGTGCCCTCACGGCGTATTCCTTCCACTCATCAGGGTCAGCGGTCACGTTGAGTTGAGTTTCAAACCGCGTCATCAACGCAGCGTCATGCCGACCGCGTACACCAGCCCCATCGCACGGACGGTTAGATGCCGCAATTATTCGCCAGCCAATCGGTAACTCGTAATCGCCCAGAAGCCCTTCAAGAAACTGATACAACGCTCGCTGAGTTGACTCTGAGCCCAGCAATAACTCATCTAGAAAGACGATGCCAAATTCCCCATCCCTCTCAACGCGGGGTAGCCAGTCTGGCGTTGCAAAAAATGTACGCCTGTCCTCAGTGTCGGGAATGCCTCGCGTGTCGGTGCTGTCTATCTGGCTGGCGCGAATCTCGATCAAGCCCCAGTTTTGACCAGTGGTTTCAGCGAGTCTTCCGACCAGTGCTTTAATGATTGCCGACTTGCCAATGCCAAATGGCCCGTGGAGGAAAATGGGCTTATTGCTCACAGGCAATAGTGCCTCGATAATCTGAGAAGCTTCGTTCAATGTGACTGTTTCAATGTTGCTAAACATAAAATTACTCCTAGTAATTGCAGTGGATTCTGCAAAGCCCCTGAGGGCTTTCACTGGGTATCCAGCCCAGATCATCAGTGCAGTTATTCATCGTTGTCTGTCAGCCTGTCGAGTAGAAACAGGGCGGTCAGTGACCCCCCTAGACAAATTCCAAATCCGATCAGGCATAGGTGAATTATCAGCATTATTCCTGTTCTCCAGATAGTTTGGTGTTGATGGGAGCTTCGTTGTAACTCAGATTGTGTAAGCCCAATTTTGATGGGCGAGAGTGCAACCCACCGTAGCTAAAAATGAGTTCATGATTTCGTTCATGGTCGTAGATCGTTTGCTTTTGAGATTGAGTCAGCGGTGCCAGTCGTTTATGTCTTTTAATCTGATCGAGGCGTTTGATTTCTTTTTCGGCGTTAGCTTTCCCCCGCTGCAGTCTGCAGACGTAATCCTGTAACAGCATTCTTGAATCGAACGAATCTCGACCTGCTCTCAACGCTCTGAGGCAAATGATCACTTCGAGCAAAGTTGATCGATTGGCTAGATGAATTGCTGCTGCGTCTTGATCGACTATGTCAGCAATCGCAATCGCCTTATTGATGATGGCCTCATCGTAATCATGGCCCATGATAATTTTCTGTAACTGCTTAATCTCAGAATTGTTCATTGGTATTGCTCCAGTTTGGTTTTCCAATACGCCTCGCGGCGTTTCATGCAGTGACCATCTGCAATCATCAGTCGGAATATGTGAGGTGATTTTTGATTGACCACTTTTCAATGATGGGCTGCCCGTATTCGTCCTCATCAACGACAATATCCACGACAGTTTTTTTGACGTTCGCATAACGCCAGCCTGATTCGCCTATGGGGTTGTTCCATACCCATACGCGGTGAGGATAGTTAACGACTGGCAAACAGCTATCGTCAGGACTGTTCGCCTCGTAATCGAATGACGTTCCATATTCTTTATTCTTGAACGTGCCGATAACTCGCTTGATAGCGTTAGTTGGTGCATATGACATTAGTTGTTCCCCTTATTAATGAACTTCAAATCGTCGGCGTGAGGGCAGAAAATGATTAAAAAATCTTCGATGTCCCCTTCCCAAAAAGTCTTGAACCTGTCTGTAACTCGCTCCTCAGCGATGATGTAGCTTCCTTTTATCGTGTAACGGTAGTCAGTATCTGCATGTGAGTCGTGATCCTGAGTCATCTCAGCCTGCTCGTTTGCTCTAATGAAAGTGTTGATGTTGGTTATTGGATTAGCCATTGCATCTGTGTTGACCGCATCGTTGCTCAAATATCCGGCGGCACCTATTGGATACCCATCATGATGAATGTAGGCAGTATGGCTACCTGCACCACGCCATTCACTGACGAATTTATAAGTCGCTCTTGTTGACATTAGTCGTGCTCCTTGTTGCAGTGCAACATAGTTGTGTTAGTCCCGTGGGGGAATTTGAATATCTCATATATACATGTGACATGCAACATGCATTGATCAGTCAATGACAATAAACATCGTAATCAGTGGAGTTCAGGCGTTTATTACTGGGGTGCTGTAAGTCGGTCACGACTGCTATGCATAACGTAGTTGTAGGTCATGAATAACCAGCTACATATAGTGGTAGATATTGTCCTGTCGTAAGTCATTGATATATAAGGCGTATTTGCTGTAAGGCGTTTTCTGTCATAAGTAGACCCATGATCAAGGGTAGTCTGAAAAGCCCTCAGATCGGCTCAGAATGCGTCTAATGCGTGTCAAGTATTAAGTGATAAATGTTAACTTGAAAGGCATGTTTGTTGTCAGATGTCAACGTTGACAAGTAGCACGTTTATGTGATCAGCGTTTCTGCTGATGTAGAATCCTGACATTAATCATTGACGGGTAAATGAACATGGCAACTAAACAACTAACGCCAAAGATGCTGCACTTCACTCGATGCGTTGCATCCGGTATGACGCAAGCTGATGCCTATAGAGAAGCTTACGAGCCCAGTGACTCAACCACGGCTGCTAGCATCCATACACTGGCGTCACGGCTCATGGGTAGGGTTGAGATAAGGTCGAGGGTGGACAGCTTAATTGCTGCTAGGGAGAGGGCTGTAGCAGCTTCGGCGGTCACTGACAGAGACAAGGTGCTGAGCAAACTTCGCGGATGGATGGACAACGCTGAGCCCACGGATACAGCCAAGCTTCGCGCTGCTGAATTGCTGGGCAAGGCTGCAGGACTTTTCACTACTGAGGTCAACGTGACCACTCGTGACAGAGATGCCAGCGAGGTAGCAGCTGAACTGCAGAGTAAGCTAACAGGGCTGCTGAGTCGCGACGATGACCGGCAACCAGCTCGCGAGGCAGGCGATGAGGTGCATTAAGCTGGCGTGAGGCAGGGCTCCTAGGCATACCCCCACCCCCCCCTGAGCGCGGGCCGTACCTGCTTCGCATATACATAGTAATACACTCATATAATTACCTTTTTTTCTGGTAGTATGCATGTCACATGTATTTTGTCTCCCCTTTTGTTTTCAGCTTTTGCGTCAGGAGTCCCATACCCCCAAAATTTTTTTCAAATTTTTGACTTCATAGTTGACTTGCTTGTCAAGCGGCGTAATATGCTAAGATCAAAGTGATAACTGCGTACTAAGTAGGCTACTAAGACGAAGTAGTCTAGGTCGTTTCCCTTGAGGGGAACGACACTAGGTATGCAATATCTTAGGAGTCTACTATTAAGTAGCCTACTAAGTATAAGTAGGCAACTAAGACTAAGTAGAGGGCTAAGTTTTAAGTATGGCTATAGAAGATAGAATAGATCCTAGTTTATTGCAGAACATTGATAAGCTACCAGCTAAGGATCAGGAAGAAATCTTACTTCTTCTTGAAGAGTTGGATGATGCTGAAAAGAAGCAAGACGCTAGGGATAGCTTTATAGGATTTGTTAATAAGGTTTGGCCTGCTTTTATTGAGGGTAGGCACCACAAAATAATGGCGGACGCTTTTGATAGGGTTGCCAGTGGAGACCTTAAGAGACTAATAGTTAATATGCCGCCAAGGCATACCAAGTCTGAGTTTGCTTCATTCCTTCTCCCGGCTTGGTTTTTAGGCAACTACCCTGAAAAGAAGATAATTCAAACGGCTCACACTGCAGAGCTTAGTGTTGGCTTTGGTCGTAAGGTTAGAAACCTTGTGAACAGTGATGACTATAAGTCTATATTCCAGAACGTGCTGTTGAGGTCTGACTCCAAGGCCGCTGGTCGATGGAGTACAAACAAGGGTGGTGAATATTTTGCCATCGGTGTTGGTGGCGCAGTCACAGGTAAAGGCGCAGACCTTCTTGTGATCGACGACCCTCATAGTGAGCAGGAAGGTCAAAGCTCAGACTCGTCCGTCTTTGATCGCGTCTATGACTGGTACACCTCTGGGCCTCGACAGCGCCTTCAACCCGGAGGCGCTATTGTACTTGTGATGACTCGTTGGCATAAACGGGATTTGACAGGTCAGATTCTCAAATCATCTTTACAAAGAGCAGGTTCAGATGAGTGGGAGCTTATAGAGTTCCCGGCTTTAATGCCTTCTAATGAGCCTTTATGGCCTGAGTTTTGGCCGAAAGAAGAGCTATACGCATTAAAGAATGAGTTACCTGCACCTAAATGGAATGCTCAGTATCAGCAGAATCCAACATCAGAAGAAGGCGCGTTAGTTAAAAGAGAGTGGTGGAAGGTCTGGGAAAAAGATAATCCGCCAATGTGCGAGTTTATTATTCAATCTTGGGACACCGCTTTCCTTAAAACCCAAAGAGCTGACTTTTCTGCTTGCACAACGTGGGGTGTATTTTACCACCCGGATGGATCTGGCATTGAACAGCCAAATATTATTCTTTTAGATGCCCATAAAGAAAGACTGGAGTTTCCAGAGCTTAAAAGAAAAGCTTACGATATGTGGGTTGACTGGCAACCAGATGCGTTTATTGTAGAAGCGAAGGCGGCAGGTACACCGTTAATCTTTGAATTAAGATCTATGGGCATACCTGTTTCTGAATACACCCCCTCTAGAGGTAACGACAAGATTTCTAGGGTAAATGCTGTATCAGATTTATTTGCATCCGGGATTGTTTGGGCACCCGAATTAAGATTTGCAGAGGAAGTGATAGAAGAGTTTGCGGCTTTCCCTGCTGGAGAACACGATGACTTAGTGGATTCCTCAACACAGGCGCTACTAAGATTTAGGCAAGGTGGATTCTTAAAGCTAAATAGCGACGAAGAAGACGAGCCGTTTTATTCCAAGAAGGCTGAGTATTACTAATGGCCTTCTTACAAAGTAACATTCCGTACTTTAAATGCTGGGTTAGAAAAGAATACACGCATAACAGCCAGAAGTATCATGGAGAGTTTTTGCATGCAATGGTTGTGGCTGTTACAACAATGCCAAAAAGATGCTTAAGCTTTCAGGTTATTTTTACTGGCGCTGAAACTTACGATGAGGAAGACCAGCAAAATGTTCATGGCGGGGCCATGTGGGCAAGAATGCCCATCACCGCATTAGTAGGCGACACTCCTTTTGAAGAGTGGCCTAAGGAGTTACCTGTCTGGGCAGCACAGCCTTGGGACTGTATGTCACATACCCATGCAGTTTATCAGATAGAAAGAGCAAGCCCAGCGCCTTGGCTTGCCAAAGTAGACGGAGAGTTTTACCCTGCAAAGTATTATTTTACTGTAGACTATACCGATAACGAAGTAGCGGATGACCCAGCACAGCACAAACAAAGTCATGTGCTAGAGCTGCTTGACGCTGGGGAGTACACAGGAAATATTGTTGCGCTGCCTAATAACAGGGTAAGAGTTACGCATCCAGCTTGGTTTGAGACTGGGGTTGGTGCGCCAGACTTTAGACCTAATCAACGAACCTACAACTCGAAAGATGATGTAGAGTATATTCATGACACAAAGCGAGTTTTTGACAACTTGTACAGTGAGGATTAAATGAAGAAAACTAAAGGTTACATGTCGGGTGGTAAGACCAAAGGCATGTCCAATGGCGGTAAATTAAAAATGACCACCAACAAACAGGGTAAAGAGGTTCCTTTCTTTGCTGCTGATGGCGTTGGAAAAATGAGTGCTGGTCGAAAAGTTCCGGGCACTAAGGGTTATTTTATGGGCGGCAAAACCAAAGGCATGGCTAAAGGTGGTAAGACTGGAGGCAAAACAATGGCTCGTGGTTCTGGTGCAGCAAGACCTCAAGTATTTAGAAAGGATGGCTAATGGCTATTGATAGAAGTTTGCGCTCCAATCCTTTAATAGGGGAAGGACAGGGTCTTGAGATTGAAATAGAAAATCCCGAAGCCGTTTCTATTGAAACAGAAGATGGCGGCGTTATTTTAGATTTTGATCCGGATGCAAGCACACTAGCTTCACTAGGGATGCTTCCTCATGACGCTAACCTAGCTGATGTTGTTGATGAGGCAGAGCTGAATACAATTGCTTCAGATTTAATTGGACAGTTTAAAGCAGACAAAGAAAGCAGGGCTGATTGGGAAAGAGCTTACGTTGATGGTCTTGATCTTCTTGGACTAAAGAACGAGGACAGAACTACGCCTTGGGATGGAGCCTGCGGGGTTTTTCATCCGCTACTATCTGATTCAGTTATTAAGTTTCAGTCACAATCCATACAAGAACTGTTTCCTGCAAGCGGCCCTGTAAAAACATCTGTTGTTGGCACGATTACAGACGATAAGGAAAAGCAGGCTTATAGAGTCCAGAACTATTTAAACTATTTGCTAACAGAAAAGATGACAGAGTATCGCTCTGAAACAGAGAAGATGTTGTTTTCTTTGCCCTTAGCAGGCAGTGCGTTTAGAAAAATTTACTACGATCCCGGTATGGGCAGACCCTGCAGTATGTTTGTCCCGGCTGAAGACTTTGTTGTTAGCTATGGTGCTTCTGATTTAACAACCTGTGAAAGAGCAACGCATATTATGAAGCGTTCCTCTAATGAAATTCGCAAACTTCAAGTGTCAGGGTTTTATAGAGACATAGATCTCGGGGCACCATCAAACAATGTTGATGAGATACAGGAAAAATACAACAGATTGACTGGCGATAGTGCTAGTTATGACCTTGACTCTAGACACACGATACTTGAGATTCAAGTTAACTTAGATCTTTTGGGATTTGAAGACGAAGAAAACGGCGAGCCTACCGGAATAGCCTTACCTTATGTTGTTTCTATTGATTCAGGTTCTAGAGATGTCCTGTCTATAAGAAGAAACTGGTATGAAGGAGATGATCTTAAGATTAAGCGAGAACATTTTGTTCATTACCAGTACGTTCCCGGACTAGGATTCTATGGATTTGGTTTAATCCACATGATTGGAGGATTAGCCAAGTCTGCTACCTCTTTGCTGCGCCAATTAGTAGACGCAGGTACTCTGTCCAACCTTCCGGGCGGTCTTAAGTCTAGAGGACTTAGAATTAAAGGCGACGATACGCCAATTATGCCGGGAGAATTCCGGGATGTAGACGTTCCGGGCGGTGCAATCAGGGATAACATTAGTTATTTGCCGTACAAAGAGCCAAGTAACGTTCTATATCAGTTAATGGGCGACATTGTAGAAGAAGGCAGGCGATTTGCGTCCGCAGGAGACGTAAAAGCAGCGGATATGAACGCAGAAGCGCCTGTTGGAACAACATTGGCTATACTAGAGCGGTCAATGAAGGTTATGAGTGCGATTCAGGCCCGATTACACGCTTCTATGCGGGTAGAATTGCGTATATTAAGCGGTCTTGTCCGTGATTTTGGCCCAGAAAAGTACCCATACCTGCCTGATAGCAACGATTTAGTGTCCGAGGACTTCGATGACCGTGTAGACATCATACCTGTCAGTGATCCTAACGCTGGAACGATGGCTCAAAGGATAATGCAGTACCAAGCGGCACTACAACTAGCTGCTCAAGCGCCTGAAATGTATGATATGCCATTATTGCACCGTCAAATGCTGGATATCCTAGGCATTCAGGATGCAGATAAGATTGTTCCTACAGAAAAAGACATGAAGCCTACTGATCCAGTCAGTGAGAACATGGATATTATTAACGGCAAGCCGCTTAAAGCGTTTATCTACCAAGATCACGAAGCTCACATTCAAACTCACATGAGCCTAACTGAGAACCCTCAGGTTATGGAGATTATGGGCAAGAGCCCTAACGCTAAGAAAGCAATGGCAGAAATGTCGGCGCATGTTCAAGAGCATTTAGCATTTAAGTACAGGCAAGAAGTTGAAAAAGAATTAGGTGTAGAGCTTCCTAGTCCAAATGAATCTTTGCCTGAAGATATTGAATACAGAATATCTAGACTAGTAGCGCCTGCGGCAGCACAAATAACAGGCAAAGCTGCAAAAGAACAGCAAGCAGAACAAGCGCAACAGAAGATGCAAGACCCTATTGTTCAAATGCAAATGCAAGAACTTCAGATTAAACAACAGGAAGTTCAGCAAAAGGCACAGTCAGAAATGGCTAAAATAGAGCTTGATATGCAAAAGGCAATGACCAAGGCTCAGCTTGATAAAGAAAAACTAGATCAACAAGAGCGACTAGAAACAGCAAAGCTTGGCGCAAAGATAGCCGAAACAAATTCTAGGGAAGAACTGGAATCAGCAAGAATAGCTGCACAAGATCAGCTTTCTGGCGCTAAGTTAGGCGTTGAAGTTGCAAAAGATATTATGGGTAATAAATGACAAAAGAAGTAGACATGTTTGACTATTTAAGGTCAAATGTTAACGATCAAATGAAAGACATCAATGACCACATAAGCAGTGGTGGATGTAAAGATTATCCGGAGTACACTAAGTGCTGCGGAATAATACAGGGTCTAGCTCAAGCAGAGCGAGAGATCTTGGACGCTAAGTCTCGATACGAGAGAGCGCAATAACGACTCTAGGCGTTTCCTAGTGCAAGCGACTTCGGGCGTTATCCCGATGCAAGGAGAAGATATGAGCGAAGCTGCTCAGCCAATAGAGACTGAAGAGTCTCGAAACGCAACTCAACTGCCTGAGCCTAAGGGCTACAAGATATTGATTGCGCTACCAAATCCTGAGTCAGAGTATGATGGCGGGATTATTAAGTCTATGAAGACTATTCAAGAAGAAGAGCTTGGATCTATTTGTGGCATGGTTCTTAAAATGGGGCCAGATTGCTACAATGATCCAAACAGATTTCCTTCCGGCTCTTTTTGCAAAGATGGCGATTGGATCATAATGAGATCTTATTCAGGTACTCGATTCAAAGTTCACGGCAAAGAGTTTAGGTTAATCAACGATGACAGTGTCGAAGCTGTAGTTGAAGATCCAAGGGGGATTGTTAAAGCATGAGCGAATTATTGGAAAACGAAAGTTCTGAGGATTCTTCTCATAGCGCAGAAGATAAATTTTTCGGCATAAAAACTACGCACGGAAAAAAGAAAGAAGCTGATACAGGCTCTGAGTCTAGCGAGTACGAGTTTGAGATAGTTGATGACCGTCCTCAAGAAGACAGGAGACCTGCAAAAGCTTCTCAATCTTCTGAAGATAGTGATGAAGAACTTGGTCAGTATTCTGACAAGGTTCAAAAAAGACTTAACAAGCTTAAGTTTGATTATCATGAAGAGCGCCGTCAGCGAGAGTCCGCAGAAAGAATGCGGGAAGAAGCTGTTAAGGTTGCTCAGCAATATGCAAGCAAAGCTCAAGAGCAAGAGTCTCTTATTACAAGAGGTGAAGCCGCTTTAGTTGATCAAATTAGAGAACGAGCTCAGCTGCATCTTGCTCAAGCAAAAGAAGGGTATCGTAAAGCCTATGAAGAAGGCGATACGGATGGAGTTGTAAATACTCAAGAGCAAATGCTTAGGGCTCAGTCTGAAATTTCAGATATTGAAAAGTATAAAAACAACTTAAATGCTCAAGCTCAGAATGCTCAAGCTTATCAACAACAAGCTTATCAGCAGGATATTGCTAGAAGAGCTGCTCAAAATGTAGCTGCACAGCAGCAGCAAGTTCAGCCTCAAGTTACACCTGAAGCAGAACAATGGGCACAAAAGAATAATTGGTTCATGGCTGAAGGCTATGAAGATATGACTGCGTTAGCGTATGGAGCGCACACGCAGGCCGTTCGATCAGGTGTTGATGTGAGATCAAAAGAATATTTTGATTACATTGATAACAAGGTTAAGTCGGCATTTCCAGATTACGACTGGTTGGATTCAAGCGATACGAATGGCCGTAGCGCGTCCGTGACAACTGGTAGACCCTCGACGGTGGTAGCATCTTCCGCAAGGAACAACGGTGCTAAACCGCGCAAAGTACGGTTAACGGCCACTCAAGTAGCCCTCGCCAAGCGACTTGGAGTTACAAACGAACAGTATGCCCGACAAGCCGAGCTACTCTAAAGGAGAAAGGTAATGGCAACAGAGCGCACCCCCAGAGAAAACGACACGCGAAAAGAAGAACAGTACCGATCAGATGACAGTTGGTCTCCGGCATCTATTTTGCCTACACCAAAGGAACAGGATGGTTGGACATTTCGTTGGATTCGGACTAGTATTTTGGGTCAATCTGATAACACAAACGTTTCTAGATCAATGAGAGAAGGTTGGATTCCTGTAAAGGCAGAAGATCATCCAGAACTAGAACTTGTGTCAGATCTTAACTCAAGATTTGTCGGCAATGTTGAAGTTGGCGGTTTGTTACTTTGTAAAGCTCCTGCGGAGAAGATCAAGTCACGAACTGAACACTTTGAAAGAGTTGCAGCAAATCAGATGGAGTCCGTTGATAACAACTTCTTGCGTGAAAATGATCCTCGTATGCCGCTTATGAAACCTGAGCGAAATACGAGAACAACTTTTGGCAGAAGTTAATCTCAAAAAGAGAGGCTTCTAACAAGTAAGGAGGCCAATAATGGCTACTACTGCAACCCCTATGGGTGCCGAACCAGTTGATACTTTGAGTGCGAGTGGCTCGTTTACGGGCAAAGTTCGTCATATCAAAATTGCAAGTGGTTATGGTACTGCTATCTTTTACGGCGATTTCGTAAAGTTAGTTGCTGCTGGCACTGTTGAAAAAGCCGCTGTAACAACTTCTGTTGTTGCTGGCACCGTTGGAATCTTTGTAGGTTGTGCTTACACAGATCCTAATACCAACCAGAAAACATTTGCTCAATACTTCCCAGCGTCAACTGCCGCTTCGGATATTGTTGCGTATGTTGTTGATGATCCTAAACTGCTGTTCCGCATGCAGGCTGACGAAGCAATTGCTCAGACTGGATTAGGCAACAACGTTTCAGCAGTTAGCACTGCTGGATCAACCTCAATCGGTCGGAGCAGAAACGCGCTAGATGGCGGCTCTATTGCTACGACTAATACACTTCCACTGCGTATCGTTGACTTCGTAGATGGCCCGACCAGTGCTGTAGGCGATGCCTATACTGACTGCATCGTGACTTATCTGCCTTTGAGTCACGCTTACGAAACCAAGCTTGGCGTATAAGGAGAATTAAGTAATGGCTATTTCAAGAGCGCAAATGCTTAAAGAACTCCTGCCGGGGCTTAATGCCTTATTTGGTTTGGAGTATGAGAAGTACGAAGATGAACACACTCTCATTTATGAGACAGAAAGTTCTGATCGTTCTTTTGAAGAAGAAGTAAAGCTGTCTGGATTTGCTGCTGCACCAGTTAAAGCTGAAGGCTCTGCCATCAGTTATGACTCTGCACAGGAGTCTTTTACAGCTCGCTATAATCACGAAACAATTGCTATGGGCTTCAGTATTACTGAAGAAGCAATGGAAGATAATCTTTATGATTCGCTTTCTGCTCGCTACACCAAAGCTCTTGCTCGCGCTATGGCATACACGAAGCAAGTTAAGTCGGTATTCCCTCTTAACAATGGCTTCTCAAATAGTTATCAGTCTGGTGATGGTGTAAACCTGTTCACTGCATCTGGTGACGGAGTAACCGGAGGTGATGGTCACCCCTTGGTTAGTGGCGGCAAAAACAACAACCGTCCTGTGACGGCTGCTGACCTTAATGAAACATCTTTGGAAAATGCAATTATTGATATTGCAGCATTCACTGATGAAAGAGGTTTGTTAATTGCTGCTCGCCCTCGTCGTTTGATTGTTCCGCCCGCTTTGATGTTCACAGCAGATCGCTTGCTTGAATCTACTCAGCGAGTTGGCACAGCAGATAATGACATTAACTCTATTCGCAATATGGGCGCAATCCCAGAAGGTTATAGCGTTAATCATTACCTCACCGACAGCAACGCTTTCTTTATCATTACGGATATTCCTAATGGTATGAAGCACTTTGAAAGAACCGCACTTGAAACTTCTATGGACGGTGACTTCGATACAGGTAACGTGCGCTATAAAGCGCGTGAACGTTACTCGTTTGGAGTATCTGATCCACTTGGAGTTTACGGGTCTCCCGGTTCAAGTTAAACTTAAGGGGGGCATTAGCCCCCTTTTTGTTATAATAATTCCTGACAGATGTTTCACATGAAACACTGACAATCCCAAGACAGGAGAAATCACATGGGAACTACTACTTTTTCTGGCCCAATTAAGGCCGGAACTCTTAAAGATACTACCGGATCTACCGTTGGCACTGATGTGGCAAACGTGGGATCTGTTGTTATGGCTCAATCAGCCGTGCTAGATATTATTGGCGCGGACGCTTTAAATCAAGAGGTTGCTGTTGTTCCTGCAAACTCTCAAATTGTAGACGTTATCTTGAATGTTACGACAGTCAACAATGATTCCGGCACTGCTACCGTTGCTGTTGGAACTTCTGCTGACGGAGATGCATTTATATCTGCAACTAACGTTAAGGCGCTAGCCACTACTCACGGTACTCTTGATACGGAAGCTACGGACGTTGGCACGACAGACATTTATGTTTATGCTGACTTTGTTGCTGGCACTGAAGACGGTTCTACTGGAGCAGCTACAGCTACTGTCCTTTACATCCAAAACAATAACCTTTCTTAATTGTATAGGGAGCTTCGCTCCCTTTATTGGAGGACGCAATGGCTGATGCAGTAGCGACACAAACTATTCAAGATGACGGCAAGACCGCTATTTTTCGATTTACAAATGTTTCTGATGGAAATGGAGAATCAGCTGTCGTAAAGATAGATGCATCTTCTCTTTCACCAGACCCTATGACTAATGCTGCCTGCTCTTCCGTAACGATTCAGCAGATTTATTATGTGACTATCGGCATGGGCGTAAAGATACTTTTTGACGCAACTACCGATGTTCTTGCTTGGCAGCTTCAATCTGACTGGTCAGACACTTTAGACTTTACAGGATTTACAGGTATCCCTAATAATTCTGGATCAGGTAAGACTGGCGATATTTCGTTTACTACAGTAGGCGCAAGTAGTGGTGATGTTTATAACATTGTTATGCAGGTTAGTAAGAGTTACGGATAATGGCAGCTAAAAAAAAAGCGCCAGCTAAGAAAAAAGCTAAGTCTCGTGTTAATGAAGCAGGCAACTACACGAAGCCCGCTTTAAGAAAGCGATTGTTTAATCAGATTAAATCTGGATCTAAAGGTGGATCAAGCGGTCAGTGGTCTGCTAGAAAAGCTCAGATGTTAGCAAAACGTTACAAGGATGCTGGCGGAGGTTACAAAGACTAATGGCTCTTAAGAAACCTCAGAAGTCCCTTAAAAAGTGGACAAAAGAAAAGTGGGGAACCAAGTCTGGCAAACCTTCTACCCAAGGTAAGACGGCTACGGGTGAGCGTTATCTGCCAAAGAAAGCTATAAAAGCTTTAACCGACAAAGAGTATAAGGCTACTTCTAGAAAGAAAAAGTCTGACAAAGAAAAAGGCAAGCAGCATTCACCACAGCCAAAAAAGATAGCAAGGAAAACTGCGAGGCATAGATAATGGCTACTAGAAAGCCAGCAAAAGGAAAAGCAAAGGTTAAGGTAACTTCGACTGGAAAGAAAGTTAGCTACGGACAAGCGGGTAAAGCAAAAGGCGGTGGCCCAAGAGTTAAGCCGGGAACAAGCAAAGGCGACAGCTATTGTGCAAGAAGTTTGGGCATTAAGAAAAGACTGCCTAAGAAAAAACAGAACGATCCAAATACGCCAAACAATCTTTCTAGAAAACGATGGAAGTGTTCTGGGGCCAAGTCTAATCGAAAGTAATAAATTTGGAGAAAAGTAATGGGTTTAAAATTATCAGACATTTCGCCAGCTGCCTCTTTAATTAAAGGTGAAGGGCTTGGGCTTAGCGCAGGTATTATTCCTGCGATACTTGCTGAAAAAAGAAAAAAGAACAAAAAAAAAGAAGTAGAAGCTATGGAATTAAAAGAAACAGAAAAGTTAAAAGCTGAACGTATGGTTTCAGAAGCTTCTAAAATGAAAGCAGGCGGAAGAACAAGATCAAAGCCTATTGATGGGTTAGCTGTTCGCGGAAAAACTAAGGGTCGCTTTGTTTAATGGCTACTAGTGGCACATTTTCTTTTAACTTAGATCTTGGCGAAGCTATAGAAGAGGCTTTTGAAAGAGCTGGGTTAGAACTTCGTAGTGGTTATGATTACAAAACTGCTAGAAGAAGCATTGATCTGTTGATGCTTGAGTGGCAAAACCGTGGCTTAAACTTGTGGACAGTCAACTTTGGAACGCAAGCTTTAACTGCGGGCACAAACTCTTATACATTAGATGGCAAGATCTTTGATATTGTCGAAGGTTTTCTTAGAACAGATGCCGGAGATGTGCAAAGTCAGTTTGATCAAAGCATGTCTAGGATATCTGTAAGCCAATATTCTCACCTATCTAATAAGCTTACTCAGTCTAAACCGCTAGAGTATTACGTTCAAAGAACGCCGACAGGTGTTGTTATAAATCTCTGGCCTACTCCAGATGGTCAAGAGACGTACACTTTTGGCTACTATTATATGGAAAGAATAGAAGATGCTGGTAAGCCAGCAAGCAACAACATGGATATTCCTGCTAGATATTTGCCGTGTTTTGTTGCTGGGTTAGCTTATAACTTGGCTATAAAGTATCCAGAAGCAGCAGATAGAGCGTCTTTGTTAAAAGGAGAATATCAAGAACAATGGGACTTGGCCTCTGATGCAGCTAGAGAAAAAGCTTCTCTTTTTGTTTCTCCGGGAGGTTATCAGTTTTGAGTTATGCTAGCGGAAAGTATGCTTTTGGTTATTGTGATCGAACTGGGTTTAGGTATCCAAAAAAAGATCTAGTTCAGCAAATTGTAAACCAAAGACCTACAGGTCTGCTTGTTGGCAAAGATGTTTTAGATCGGGATCAACCTCAGCTGCAGCTAGGAAAAGTTCGATTAGACGACCCTCAAGCATTAAGAAACCCAAGGCCAGATCAGTCTTTGCAGGAAAGCAGGGAGTATTTTGCTTGGAATCCAGTTGGAGGCGGCGTATCAGCTTTGGGCAGCAGGACAGTTGGATTAGATATTGAAGGCCAAATAGGCAATGTAACGGTGGTGACGTAATGGCTTGGACGTTTACAACTCTTAAGCAGGCTATTCAAGACTATACTCAAAATAGCGAAACAACATTTGTTAATAATTTGTCTGTAATTATTACGCAAGCAGAAGACAGGATTTTAAAATCTGTTCAACTTCCAGACTTTAGAAAAAATTCTACGGGAACAACAACTTCTGGCAATGCTTATTTGGCAACGCCTTCTGATTTTTTAGCTCCGTACTCATTAGCTGTTGATAACAGTGGCTATGAGTTTTTGTTATTTAAAGACGTAAACTTTATTAGAGAAGCTTACCCAAGTTCTTCTACAGAAGGTGTTCCAAAATACTATGGGTTATTTTCTGATGCTAATTTTATTATTGGCCCTACACCCCAAAGCAATTACAATGTAGAACTTCATTACTTTTATAAGCCAGAGTCTATAACTGTTTCTTCTGACGGCACTAGTTGGTTAGGCACTAATGCAGAAAGCAGCTTGCTTTACGGGTGTCTTGTTGAGTCATACACGTTTATGAAAGGAAACCCTGAGCTAATGCAAGTTTACAATACCAGATACATGGAAGCTTTAGAAAATCTTAAAGCACTTGGAGAAGGTTATAGTACTACAGACAGTTATAGGTCTGGATCTGTAAGGGCTGCTAGATAATGTTTGACATAACAGTAGGAAACGTTGGCTCTGTTAAAGTACTAACAACCAATAACAAAGGATTTCCCATTGAATATTGGGCTGACAGAGCAACAAGCACTATAATATCGGTAGGAGATAAAAGCCACCCACTTATCTCTGAGCAGGCTGAAGTTTTTAAAAGCCAAATAAAAGATGTTATTTCTTTCTACATGAAAGAAGCTGTTAATAGCAATAAGACAACAATGATTGCAGAACTTGAATCTAAAGAATATCCGGAAATAGCAGAAATAATAAGGAGCCTATAATGGCTATTACTCAGGCAATGTGTACTTCTTTTAAAAAAGAATTGCTAGAAGCAAAGCACAATTTTACAGCAGCAAGTAATGTTTTCAAGCTTGCTCTTTATACAAGCTCTGCAAGTCTTGCAGCTTCGACTACAGCTTATACTTCTAGCGGAGAATCTAGTGGTAGTGGCTATACAGCCAAGGGTGCTTTTTTAACAAGCGTAACTCCTACTAGTTCTGGCACGACTGGATTTACAGACTTTAACGATCTTACTTTTAGTTCGGCTTCGGTTACGGCAAGAGGTGCTTTGATTTTTAACGAAGCAGCTTCTGGTGATCCAAGCGTTTGTGTTTTAGATTTTGGCGCAGATAAAACATCTACTGCTGGTGATTTTACAATTACCTTTCCTACAGCAGATGCAAGTAACGCCATTATAAGAATTGCGTAGAATATTTAGTGGCTAATGTCACTGTTGCGTTTCAAGGTTGGAACAGTTCTAACCAAGGTTGGGGCGATGTTGGCTGGGGAGAAAGCGTTCCTCTTGCTCAAGGATCATCTGCACTTGGCACAGTTTCGGTTTCGGCAGATGCAAATGTTTCTGTTACAGGATTATCTGGAACATCTGCGCTTGGTACAGTTTCGGTTTCAACAGATGCTCAAGTATCAGTTACAGGCGTATCTGCATCTGGAGCTGTTGGCTCTGTATCCATTACAGCAGATGCAAATGTTTCTGTCACAGGCGTTTCAGCTACTGGCGCGGTTGGTAGCGTTACCGTTTCTGCAGATTCAGAAGTTTCTGTTACTGGTGTTGCGGCATCAGGAGGAATTAATAGTGTTACTGTTACAGCGGGTGCAAATGTTTCTCCGTCAGGTCTGGTTGTCAACGGATCTATTGGTACGGTTTCAGTTTCTGCAGATGCAAACTGTAGTGTTACTGGAGTATCTTCGACGGGCTCCATTGGTAATGTTACTGTTGTCATTGATGCTGATGTTTCGGTTACTGGAGTTTCTTGCCAAGGACAAGTCGGAACGATACTTGTTTGGAGTGAAATAAATCCTAATCAAAACCCTAATTGGAATCCTATATCTGTAAGTCAAACACCAAATTGGAGTTCAATATCAGCGAATCAAACACCAAATTGGAACTCTATATCCGCGAATCAAACGCCAAGTTGGAATTCTGTATCTGTAAATCAAACACCAAACTGGCAAGAAGAGGCAGCTTAAATGGCAACGTATGTAAATGATCTTAGATTAAAAGAAATAAGCACTGGCGATGAAGCTGGAACATGGGGCACATCAACAAATACTAACCTTGAGTTAATTGGCGAAGCACTAGGTTATGCAACTCAGCAGGTGTTTAGTTCAGATGCTGACGCAACAACTACCGTTGCAGATGGTACTTCAGATCCTGCTCGTGCAATGTACTTTAAGATTACTTCTGCTGGCAGTTTGACGGCAACAAGAACTTGTACGATTGCACCTAATACTTTATCTCGCGTGATGTTTATAGAGAATGCAACTACTGGATCACAATCGATTGCAATCTCTCAAGGCTCTGGGGCTAACGTTACTATTCTTACAGGCAAAACGGCGATTGTTTATTTAGATGGTGCAGGCAGCGGAGCTGCGGTAGTTGATGCGATGGCCGGAGTTGACCCCGGCGTAACAGATACCCTGACAGAAGTATTGGTTGCAGGTAACACATCAGGCGGCACCAATATAGAACTTAGTACAACAGATAAAGTCCAGTTCCGCGACTCAGCCATATACATCAACTCAAGCGCAGACGGACAGCTCGACCTCGTTGCTGACACAGAGATTCAGATAGCGGCTACCACCGTAGACCTTAACGGTAACTTAGATGTATCTGGCACTGTTGTCGCAGGCGGCGTAGTAACAGCCAACGCGGGTGTAGTAGTAGATAACATTGCAATAGACGGTACTACGCTTACATCTACAGATGATTTTATTGTTGATGCATCCTCAGATATAAATTTAGACGCAGGTGGAGGTCAGGTAAGATTAAAAGGCAGTGGTTCTA
>Ga0070746_10000693_pt1 | contig 20199 bp, 27 predicted proteins | sample VirMetDEL_Mar_21_FD_77016 | JGI IMG/M metagenome (GOLD analysis project Ga0070746, IMG submission 77016) | Aqueous microbial communities from the Delaware River and Bay under freshwater to marine salinity gradient to study organic matter... | ecosystem: Environmental > Aquatic > Marine >...
CTTCATTTTATCATAGATTTGGTATATTAGATTTATACGATGAAGTTGATATAAAATATTTAAATAATTATTCTAAATCTGATGTAGACGCAGCTTATTATTGGACTAGTGGTAAAATAAAATGTCTAGCTCACCAAACAGAACAATTTGTTTTTCTTGATAATGATATGATTATTAGAGAAAAATTACCAATATGGGTTAAAACAAATGATTTAACTATAGCACATTGGGAAATAGGAAGAGGATATTATTATTTTGATGAAGAAAAATTCAATCAAGAGATTGACCATATGAATTGGATTGAAAATTATAATGTAGATGATTGGTCTCCTAATACTTCATTTTTGTGTTTTAATAATATGGATTTACTTAAAAAATACCATAATTGGCATAAAAAATTAGTTAAAACAGAACGTTATCATAATGTACCAGAATGGTATTGGTTATTAACAGATCAAGGTATTTTAGGGCATGTTATTAGAGAAAATGATTATCATGTAAATACATTAACACAAAAAATAGCATTAGCTAATCATAACACAACATTAGAACATGAAAGGTATAAAGGTAAAGCTGAAAAATGGTATTTACCTGTAAATTACACTAGAAATAAGGAAGTAAATTTTGATCATGTTTGGTTAGATAAAATTGGATGGAATATGAATCCTCAATTATATGATAAAACAATGAAAGGGTGGTTTGAAGAAATTGTGTATCATTATGGAATGGGTAAATTACTTTCTAATGATGTAAGATGGAAAAAATATTGGAACAAATATGGTAAAAATAGTTAGAGTCCTATGGGGTGATAGTGTTAATCATGAATTACCTAAAGTCCCTATATTCTCAGGTCAAGAAGTTGTTTATTGTTTTGATTATGAATCTTTTTGGTTTGCTCAAGATTTAGGTTATGAATGTAAATTAGTAAAAGATGATTTATTTCCTGGTAAGAAATTAAATAATTTTGGTAGAAAACTTCAAGCACTAGATTTAGCATTACAAGAATATGATGAAGTATTAATGTTAGATTGGGATTGTTATTTATTAAAACCTTTAGATAAAAACTTTTATGACTCATTAAAAGAAAAACCAATACAAATACCACTATATATTCAACATGAGGACACAGCTCAAGCTATAATAGAAATACAAGATTTACCTCCATCAAAAGCATTTATAGATGAAATGAAATTAATGGAAAAAGGATTTCATAAATATGGGTGGAAATGGGAAGAAGGTATAGTAGCTCCTAATTTTGGCTTTGTATATTGTAGAGATAAATCATTAGGTAAAAAATTAGTTGATATAGCAATTAAAGAAGATTTAACAACTGTAGTAGATGAATTTGCTACTTTAATCTATGTTGATTGTACTTTAGAAGAATATATTGAAAAATATACGCCTAGAGTACTTAAAGGTAGAAGTGACCAAAATTTAATTTATGATAATAGATTACATGATATATCAAGAAAATTTACTAAATGGTTAGATACTAAAATAGAAATATCAGAATACTTTGAACATGTCTAATATAAAAATAATCAGATCTTTATGGGGTTTTCGTGATCATACTTACAATGAAATACCTCCTATACCTTTACTTCAAAATGAGGTTGTATATGTTTGGGGTAGAGAAAATGAAGCTATGTTAAAAGAACGTGGTTTTGAAACTAGATATGTAGAAGAAGAATCTTCACCTTTTGCTTATGAAATATTAGAATTAATATACGAAAGAAAATTAATTGCTTTAGATTTAGCATTAAAAGAATTTGGTGAAGTAATTATGTTAGATTGGGATTGTCATTTATTAAAACCATTAGATGATGATTTTATGGAATCATTACGTCAAAAACCAATACAAGTTCCATTATATGCTCAACATAAAGACTGTTATAATGCTTTATATGATGCAATGCCTAAAAATCATCCTTTATTTAAAGATCCTACTGAAATTAATAAAGTAGAAGACCACCTAAGAATTATTACTAAAGGATTTTTAAAATGGAATTGGGAATGGGATGAAGGATTAATTAGTCCTAATTTTAGTTTTGTTTACAGTAGAGATGTAACATTAGGAGAAAAATTAATAGAAATAGCAGTAAGAGATAAAATGGAAGGTTGTGTTGAAGAACATGCTATGTTAGTTTATGCTAATTGTAGTATGGAAGAATATATTGAAAAATATCACCCAACTTGTTTATACGGAGTATCAAATAAAATTTTAGAAAGTAATACTAAAATTGGACGTATACAAAGAGAATTTAATTATTATATAGAGAAAAATTTAAAAATGAACATTTATTATGAGCACATATAAAGTAAAAGTAATATCATTAAAAAGACGTCAAGATAGACGTGAAAAAATGTCACATATGTTTCAACATATAAATTTTGAATTTGTTGATGCCTTAGATGGAAAAACATATGAAATGACTGAATTTGATAAAGAATTTGTTAAAGGTAATGATTATGAAAAATGGGGAGTACATATTCCATCTATGGTTTGTGCTCAATATATGCATTTAAATTTATTAGAAGAATGTGCTAATCAAGAATTACCTTATTTTATTTTTGAAGATGATGTATTATTAAATGAAGATGAAAAAGCACCAGATTTATATTTTGAAGCATTAGCTTCAGTTGAAGATTTAGATGCTTTTTGGTTTGTTCCAAATGAACCTAGTGTAGCAGCTTATATAGTATGGCCAGAAGGTGCTAAAAAAATGATTGATTATGTAAATAATGTTACTAAATTAAGAAGAGGATTAGATTGGGCATTTTGGGATTTAAGAAAAAACAAAGAATTCCGTGCAGACCAAGCAAATATTTCGTATTTTATCCATAACCCAGGTGAAGACTCTGATATTACAACAATAGAAAACTATGATATTTCATCCAACGGATAAAGAAAATATATTTAATCTAGCTCCTATACCTGTATATAAAAGAGTATATGAAGATGATATTATAACAGATAGGGTATATGATTTTGGTTTACGTGTATTAAACAAGGACCAAAAAAGAATGGGTCAAGAATTACCTGGACGTTATGATAAAGACAGACAAAAACACTATGAAGTAAATTATGATAGACAAGATGAGTGGGTTGAAAAACATGAATTACAACCTATAGGAAGTAGATTTTATGTTAAACCTAATAGTTTTTTAAATTATAATAATGGTGATATAGAAACAATTAAAAGGAGAATAAAAGCTGGTTTTAAAGAATTAATTAATACTAAAAAAGAACCAAAAATAACTGAAAGTTGGGTACAGTATTATGAACCTACTGAAGGTAGAGGACATAATGCTCATAATCATAATAGATGGCAATACAGTGAAGAAAGACCTAATATGTACTCAGGTGGTTATTATTTAAGTGATGGTGAACCAATTAAAGATCATCCTTATAGTGGTGTATTTGCTTTTCATATTAGAGGAGAAAAACATTTTGTTAGACCTAAAGCAGGGATGTTATTAATTTGGCCACATGATATAGTACACTCAGTAGAACCATTTTATGGTAAAAAACATAGAGCAGTAATTAATTTTAATATACAAGGATGAATATAATTTTTGAAGTTTATGGTGGAATAGGAAAAAATATTATTGCAACAGCAATAGTTGAAATTCTTAGAAAAACTTATCCAAATGATAATTTGGTAGTAATTGCTACCCATCCTGAAATATTCTATAATAATCCTAATATTAATTATTTAGGAGGAATGGACGACAAAACAGAATTAATAGAAAATTTTGTAGCAGATAACCAACATAACTGTAAATTCTTTGTAAAAAATGTTTATCAAGAATCAGAGTATATTAAAGGTGAAACTAGTATCTATAAAGTTTGGGCTGAAATGTTTGGTTTACGTTATAGAGGTGAAAAACCAAAAATATATTTAAGTAAAGAAGAAAAAAAATTATCTAAAGTTAAAAGTAAAAAACCAATTTTAGTTATTCATCCTAGTGGAGGAGGTATAGTACCAAAGGACCATCCTAGTTCCCAACCTTATAATTGGGCAAGAGATTTACCTAAAAAATTAACTCAAGATATTATAAATGAATATAAGGATGAATATGAGGTACATTATATAAAACATGAAAACCAACCTCAATACTATTTTAATGCAGAACCAGCAACTCAAGGAATAAGAGAAATACTTATATTACTCCTTAGATCTGATAAAAGAATTTTTATTGATAGTTTTGCTCAACATATGGCAAGAGCATTAAATTTACCTTCAACAGTATGTTGGATTGCTACTAAATCAAAAGTATTTGGATATGACTACCATAAAAATGTTCAGGCAAACGATTTTGAATATCCAACTACAATGCATGAATACCAAGGATATGCTTTTGCAGAACCTTTATTGAATATGCCTTATTCTAGTACTGATAAAATTTTTGATATTAAACAAATTATAAAATGAATTTAAATTATACTTTCGAACAACAACAAACAGATTCAATGAATTACTATTACTATGAACAAGGTTTTAGTAAAGAAGAATTAAGTAAAATTGAAGAAGATGTTCATACCTTACCTTGGAATGAAGCACAAACAGCTGGAGGTAAAAGTAAAGTTAGAAAATCTAACATTAAATGGATTCCTCAAAATGATGAATGGTTTTGGCTATATGAAAAATTGTCAAATATGGCAATAACGGCTAATGATGCTTTATGGAATTTTGATTTACATCAAATACCAGAAAGAATACAATACACAGAATATCATGCTCCTGCAGGTCATTACGATTGGCATGCTGATATAGGTCCAAGAGAATTATCATTAAGAAAAGTATCTATAACAGTCCAATTATCAGATCCAGATGATTATGAAGGAGGAGATTTAGAATTATTTAGAGGTGGTAGTTTAGAGAGTGGAGATTTTATAAAAGCTGAAAGAAATGCAGGATGTGTATTTTTATTTCCTTCTTATTTAATGCATAGAGTAACACCAGTAACTAGGGGAACCAGAAAATCCTTCGTATTATGGTTAGGTGGAGGACATTATAAATAAAATATGATAGATAATTTAGCGAAATTAGTTATTGATAATGGGGGTTCTATTGCACCCTTAATAATACCAGGAGATTTAACAGATGGTACAGGTTTATGTAATGTATCTGTTTTTATTGATGATAATGATGATATTATAGCTAATATTAGGCATGTACATTATTCTTTATATCATAGTGAATTTAACCAAAATTTCTATTGTGTTTGGGGTTGTTTAGCTTATTTAAATCCTGAAGACGATATAGTATTAAGAACAGGAAATCATTTATGTAAATTAGATCCTGATACTTTAGAAGTAAAAACACATCAAAAAATCGATACATCTAAACATGATATTAAACCAAAATGGACTTTTATAGGTTTAGAAGATGTTAGGGTATTTAGATGGAATGATATATTGTATGCTTGCGGTGTAAGACGTGATGTTAAAGAAGATGGTGAAGGCAGAATGGAGTTATGTGAAATAAATTGGTCAAACACAGTATGCGAGGAAGTAACAAGAGATAGAATTGAACCACCTGAACCAACTTATTTAGAAAAAAATTGGATGCCTATATTAGATATGCCAATGCATTTTATTAAATGGGCTAATAATTTAGAAATTGCTAAAATTGATCCTGTAAATAAAACAAGTGAAATTGTTATAACTAAAGAATATAATGCTAAAGTTCCTTTTGAATTAAGAGGAGGATCACAAGTTATACCTTGGAAAAATGGAAGTAGAATTTGTGTAACACATGAAGTAGATTTTTACCATAACCCAGGATATCATAAAGATGCTCATTACTATCATAGATTTGTAATATGGGATAAAGATTGGAATTTAGAAGCTGTATCTGAACCATTTAAATTTATGGCAGCTAAAATTGAATTTGCTTGTGGTTTAGCTTTAAAAGATGATAATTTTATTATAACATATGGTTATCAAGATAATGCTGCTTATGCATTAAAAATGCCAACTAAATTATTAGACAATCTAGGATGGTTAAATAGAAAGTCGTGGACAAATAACGGATTATAATGGAAAGACTAAAAGAATATTTACATAAATACATTCAGGATCCTTTAGACCCTTATATTAATGCTGAATTAGGTCAAGAATATGAAAATCTAGGACAAGGAGCTGCTGCATTATCTTACTTTTTAAGAGCATCAGAATTAACTCATGATACAGATCCATTATTAGCTTATAATGGTATTTTAAAAACTTGGCTTCAATTAAATAGAACTACACGTAGAAAAAATTACGAAAAAGGACAATTAGAAACAGCTATATCTTATTTACCTACTAGACCTGAAGCTTATTTATTTTTAAGTAAATGGTATGGTGAAAAAGAACAATGGAAAACAGCTAATTTATATGCTGATTTAGGTTTACAACATACAGGAAAAGAACCTTTAACTTATGATGTAGGTTATTTAGGTGATTGGGAATTAAAATTCCAAAAAGCTTATGTTTGTTGGTATATAGGACAAAGAAAACAATCAGAAGATCTTTGGTTAGAATTACTTGATAATCCTTATGTAGATGAATCACATAGAGAAATTGTAATTAATAACTGTATTAACTTTGATTTAATAAAAGAAAGACCAACAACAGTTACTTGGCATGATTTATTACCTTATAAACAAGAACAATATAAATCATTAAAAAGAAAATTTGATGGAGCTGTAAACATAAAAGAAAATTACTCACAGTGTTATCAAGATTTATTTGCGTTAACTGCTTTAAATGGTAAAAAAGGAGGTACTTATTTAGAAATTGGAGCTGGACGTCCTTATTATGGTAATAATACAGCTTTACTAACAGCATGGGATTGGAAAGGTGTGTCCTTAGATATAAGTGAGGAATTTCTTAAAGAATGGAAGAGACATAGACCAAATGATATTTGTTTAAATCAAAATTCTAAAACAGCTGATTATATTAAAATATGTGAGCAATATTTAGGGACTCGTCATATAGATTATTTACAATTAGATGTTGATCCAACTTTTAATACTTATAAAACATTGCAAAGAATACCATTTGATAAGTTAGAGTTTGGTGTTATTACATACGAACATGATTATTATTGTGATGATAGTAAAAGTTATAGAGAAAAATCAAGAAAATTACTTGAAAAAGCAGGTTATATTTTAGTAGCAGCTAATATATCTCCTGATAAAAATAGCCCATATGAGGATTGGTGGGTTAGCCCAAAGTATATAGATAACGTAAATATTGATATTAATAAAAGAGTGTTATTCGCTACAGATTATATGTTAGATACTTAATCTATATGTATTAACGTTGCGTTAATCGAAATTAACTAAAACAATTATTATGAGTTGGACCTACCAAAACCAAGAAATGGTCGATATTACTCAATTTCCAGAAAACACATTTGGTTTCGTTTATATAGTAACCCATAAACCAACTGGAAAATCTTATATCGGAAAAAAGGTTTTACAATTTACTAAAAAACAAAAAATCGGTAAAAAAGAATTAGCAAAGCTTGAAGGTGTAGTAGGAAGAAGACCTGCATATAAACTAGTAATGAAAGAATCTGATTGGAAAAATTATTATGGTTCCCAAAAAGATATAAAATTATTATTATCAGAAGGTAAAAAAGATGAATTTGAACGTACTATATTAAAATGTGTACCTAATAAAAAAGCATTAACTTATTTTGAAATTAAATATCAAATGCTATATCAGGTATTAGAAAAACCAGATGAATTTTTTAATGATAATATTTTAGGTAAATTCTTTACTAAAGATTTACAAGATATTAAATACGAAGACCCTTTGGAAATTAGAAAGCATTAATGTATATTACGGTGTTATGATAAACCAGTTATTAGTTACTTTAGTAAATTCTGTATTAGGCACAGGCAAACAAACTGCTCGTGGTAATATGGCATATCACTGTCCTCATTGTAATCATCATAAACAAAAATTAGAAGTTAATTTTACTGAAAATAAAGATGGTCACAATCCTTGGCATTGTTGGGTATGTAATAAGAAAGGTAAATCAATATTACAATTATTAAAAAAAGCAGGAGCACCACAAGATAAAATACATGAAGCTAAAAAATATGTTAAAGATGTTTCATATGTTACTAAGGAAAAAGTCACAAACACATTAAAGTTACCTAGCGAATATTTGCGTTTAGACCAGTCAGATAACCATAGTATTATTAAACGCCATGCCTTAGCGTATTTAAATAAACGAGGCGTTAATATGACAGATATTAGTAAATATAATATTGGTTATTGTGAAGAAGGCAAATATGCTAATATGATTATTATTCCAACTTATGATAAAGATGGAATTATAAATTACTTTGTTGCCAGATCATTTGATAAAAATTCATATGTAAAATATAGAAACCCAATGGTTAGTAGAGATATAATCCCAAATGAACACTTTATTAATTGGAGATTACCAATTATAATTTGTGAAGGATTATTTGATGCTATGGCAATTAAAAGAAATGCTATTCCTTTATTAGGAAAAAACATTCAAAGCGAATTAATGAAAAAAATAGTTGGTTCCTTTGTAAATAAAATTTATATTGCGTTAGATAAGGATGCAATAAAACAAGCTTTACATTTCTGTGAACAATTAATGATGGAAGGTAAAGAAGTCTATTTTGTAGATTTACAGGATAAGGACCCGAGTGAGATGGGTTTCGAAAATTTCACTAAATTAATACAAAAAACAGTTCCAATGACTTATTCTTCTTTATTGGAGCAAAAACTAGCAGTATGATAAAGAAATCTTACAACAGAATTCTAGAGATCAGTGACGATCACAAACAAATTACATTACCAGATTCAAGGTATTATAGACGTAATGGAGAATATTACCCCTCAGTTACATATGTCTTAAATTCCTATCCTAAAGGTAAATATTTTGAAGATTGGCTTAAAAAAGTAGGATACAGTGCAGATTGGATTGTTAAAAAAGCAAGTGAAGAAGGAACAGCTGTACATGAATTGATAGAAAGATATTTTGAAGGTAAAGAATTAACTTATCTAAGTGAAAGTGGTTATCCTAAAATGGATCCCTTAGTATGGCAAATGTTTTTACGTTTTGTAGATTTTTGGGAAACTTACAAACCAACATTAATTGAAACAGAAGTACATTTATTTAGTGATGAATTAAAAATAGCTGGTACTTGTGATTTAATTTGTGAAATTGACGATACATTATGGGTTATTGATTTTAAAACATCAAATCACTTACAAACAACATATGATTTACAGGGTGCTGCTTATGCTCAAATGTATAAAGAATGTTATGGTAAAGAAGCTGAACGTGTAGGTGTTTTATGGCTTAAATCTAAATCTAGAGGTGTAGACAACTCAGGTAAAAGATTAAAAGGTAAAAATTGGGAAATATATGAATCCCCAAGAACACAAGAAGAAAACATAGAGATATTTAAATCTGTAAAAAGAATATTCGATCTTGAAAACCCTAAACACAAACCTGCAACAACTTCATTTAAAACAACAGTAAAGAGAACCGTGTAAAAATTTGGCTACCCGAGAAACCTTTCGTATATTTACACCGTAAATAAGAAAAATAAAGGTTATGTTAGTTCTAAGTAAAAAAATTAAAAGTTTAAAGAAAGAAGGAGATAAATTTATCTTTACTTATAATGGTAAAGATTATGAATTTTATTGTCATTCAATTTCAGAAAGTTATGGTCCTAGTTTTTCAATTCATGAAGCTAATAGTTTTATGGGTAGATCAATGAATGTTGAAAAAGTTACTAAAAAATATATTACATTATATGATTACAACTTATTTTCAGTTAGATCAACATTTAAAATTCCAGTTAGTAAAATAGAGTTATGAGTAAAATAAAATGTGTTATTTGTGAAGGACCAATTAAAGGGTACGGACATAACCCAGATCCAATATCTAAAAAAGGTAGATGTTGTGATAGTTGTAATCATTTAGTAATAGTTAAACGAATAAGAGACGCTTATGCAATTTAGAAATTTATTATTTAAACCAAAAAAATACGATAAAAAGTGTATTGGGGCTACATTAGAATTAAAACCTAAAGTATTTCTTTCTGTAGTAGCAGGTCCTGGCTTATATAGCTTACCAGGTGGTTCAGTTGGAGCTGCTAAAAGAGAAGAATTTCCGGATTACCCAGATTCAAATTATTTTTCATCATTTGAAGTTGCTATCATTGATGAAAATGAACCTGATGAATTCCAAGAATGGCAAGTTAAAGGTTGGCAAACTAGACAAGATATTAATCAATTAATTAATGAATATGGCAAAGACGAAGTCACTGGATAAAGAACTAATTTATCTTAAGTTAAATGATATTTTAGATACGATAGAATCTAGAAAAGTATCAGCAAGTCAAACACAATTAGAAAATTTAATCCACGAAATAAAAATGGGAGTATATGATGAGTAGTGAAGAAATTTATTGGGAAGAGCAAGAATATAAACGCGCTCAGGAAATAATGCAGAAAAATGTAATGGAAGTTACTAAAGAAGAATTAGAATTTTTAAAGAAAATGAACATGATTTAAACAATCATATTTATAACATATGATAAGACTAGAAAACATACTAAATGAAGTAACAAACGCCGCAGGAGTAAATGCTGGGGCTATTGGAGGACAAAATAAACCTAAGGCAATAATTTTAGCTGGCGCTCCTGGTGCTGGTAAAGGATATGTTTTAAAAGGTTTAAATATTGGAGGATTTAAAGTATTAAATATAGATGATACTTATATTCAAAATCTTAAAAAAGCAAATGTATCTTTAGATTTAAAAAATGCTGGCCCTGAAGAAAGAAGTAAACAAGCAATAGCAATGGCTGATGCAAATAAAGAATTTAAAGGTAAAGTAGAAGCTACAATAGCAGGTAAAGAATCATTTATACTAGATGGTACAGCAGCTTCATATAAAAAAACAGAAGAATTAGTTAATGAACTAAAAAAAGCAGGATATGAAGTATTTATGCTTTATGTTTATACTGATTTAGAAAGATCATTAAAACAAAACGAACTAAGATTCCAGGCATCTAAAGGTGAAGATAGAAGTTTAGCACCAGCAATTGTATTAAAAACATGGAATAACGTAACCCAAAATTATGGTCCTTATAGAGCTTTATTCGGTGATGATAATTTTATATCAGTTGCTAATACTTTAGAGGATGAAAAATTAGAAGATTTAGAAGCTATAGTTGATAAGTATTTAAAACCATATGCACCTAAAAATACAAAACCTAAAACAGCAGCAAGACAAGCATATGCTGATAGACAAAGAGAAAAATTAAATAATGAAGTTAGAGCATTATTAAAAGACCAAGGTGTTAAAGATATAATTGATAATTCTATTTCAAGAGAAGAAGCCCAAACAGCAATATCAAAATTTTTAAATAAATAAATGAGTTTAGTTAAAGATATAATTAAAGGATTACTACCAGAAGATGAAAAAAGAACGGTAGCAGTTTATGGAGGAGGTTTTAAACCACCTACAGCTGGTCATTTTGAAGTAGTAGAAACTGCTATTAAGAAAAATCCTAATATAGATAAATTTATTATTTTAATTGGTGGTAAAGAAAGAGATGGTGTTACACCTGAAGAATCTATATTAATTTGGGACATTTATAAACAATATTTACCAGTTAATGTTGAAGTAAAATTAAGTCCTAAACCACCTATTCAGGCAGTTTATAATTATGCTAAAGAACACCCAGAAGAAGATGTTATATTTGTAATTGGAGCTAGAGAAGGTAATGAAGATGATTTTAAAGATATAGCATTAAGAACTAAGTCAGTAGATAAGTACCCTAATTTAAGAGTTGAAACAGTAGTAACTCAAGGTGGTGCTTCAGGTACTGCAGCTAGAAATGCAGCTAAGGTTTCAATTGAAAAATTAAAACCTTTACTTCCTAAACAATTAAAAGACGAGGAAGTAGAAGAAATTTACGGTTATATAAGTGATACAGTTATGGAAGGTAGAAAAAAACAAATATTAAACGAAGTATTGGATCCAATTAATTTTGATTTTAATCCATTAATTCAGTCATTAACTAAAAGTATGGAAAATGATGGTTTACAATTAAAACCATATCCTAAAGTTAAATTTATCCATACTGATTTTAAAAATGCAGATAACTTTTTCGGTAAAACAGCGTATTATAACCCAAATACTAATGAAGTAGTGTTATATACATTAGGCAGACACCCCAAGGATATATTACGTTCGTATGCGCATGAATTAGTGCATGTTCACCAAAACCATGAAGATAGATTAAACAATATAGAAACTGATAATGTAAATGCAGATTCGGAATTAGAACAAATAGAAAGAGAAGCTTACGAAACAGGTAATATAATGTTTAGAAGTTGGACTAATAAAGATCCTTTTGGATTAGCTGAAGCAATATTTGAAATAGCTGAGGATGAAAATTACTACATTTATTTAGATATGGATGGAGTAGTAGCTGATTTTGATAAACGATTTGAAGATCTATCAGGTATGATGCCTCAAGCTTATGTAGATAAAAATGGTTTAGATGCATTTTGGGATTTAATAGATGAAAAACATAAAGTAGCATTTTGGAGAGGTATTGAATTAATGCCTGGAGCAGAAAAATTAGTTAATTTTGTAGAACAATATCCATTTGAGATGTTAACTGCACCTTCAATAAAAAAACAAAGTGTTATTGGAAAAGGCTTGTGGGTTAAAGATAAGGTTGGTACATTGTATTCAACCAAACCAAAAGTAACATATAGATCAGCTAAACAAAAACATACAGTTAAACCAGATTTAACAAAGTTTGATATTTTAATTGATGATAAAGCTAGTACTATTGATAGATGGAATGGAGCAGGTGGAACAGCTATTTTATATCAGAATGCTGATCAAGTAATTAATGATCTGAAAAAATTAGGTTTATGACCCAACTAAAAAAAGAATTTCAAAAGAAAGATGTTGAAAGAATTCGTAATCTCGTTCAAGGTAAATACGGAGAAAAAACAAGAGAATCAGTAGGTTATACAGCTCCTGATAAACAATATAAAGAAGGAGATATCTGGGAATCAAGAGATGGTCGTACTTGGACTATTAAAGATGGCATTAAACAAAATATTACTAAATTAGATAAAGCTAAAAAGGCACATATAATGCCTTTATTTTGTCCTAAATGTAAAAAAACAATGGATAGAAGAGTTGATAAACCCTACTATCATTCTTACAATTTCTGTTTAAGTTGTTATGCCAAATTTGAAGATAAGTTAAAAAAGGAAGGCAGATACGAGGAACATTTCAATGAAATTAATAATAAAGTAATAGACCAGCGAATAAAAGACTTTAAAGATTTTGTAAAAGACAAATTAGCTGAATCAAATACTGGTCATGTTACTGAACAAGGTGATGTAGAAACTTGGCATGGTAAATTAAATGTTGAAAAAGTTGATGAATATGTAAAAGAAACAGTTGAGTATCTAGAGTCACTTAAAAAATAGTTCTACATATTTATAATAAATTAAAGTAATGAAAGATAATTTTGATCATCACGCTTGGAAACTAAAGCAATTACAGGAAGATATCCGAAAGGATATTGAAGTGTATATTGATGGAATAATTCCGTTGATTAAAGAAATTGATTTCTGGTATACCAATTATGGTCGTTTATACAAAATTAAAGTATATGATGAAAACGGAGATGAATTGACAGTAAAAGATGAAGATGACTTTAGAGGAGCAAGAAGATTTGATAGCGATGATATTCGTTATGTAGCTAAAAAGCTTGGTATTCAAGTAAACAGTGATTTTGGAGGTAGAAATTACAACCCAGATTACTATAATGATTTAGAACAAGTATTCGATAACATAGGAATTAAATTAGACCATGACGATGCCATGGATGTAAGCTAATGGACAGAATAAAAGAATTAGTTAAAGAAAAACTTTGTAAAAAAGGTGAAGCTTACCGAAAGCGAAGAATGGCTGCTGGTGAGAAATCATCTGCCTACTTATCTGGTCGTGCTGTTAAAGTATGTAAAGGCCAAATGAGTGGTAAGAAAAAAAAAACTAACGAAATAGGTAGAGTACCTAGAAGAGGTATTATAAATAAATTTAACACTAACTTAGGAGTGGTAAACGATAAACCCCAAGTAGATTCCCTTACACCAGAAGAAAGAATAAAAGAATCCTTACGCGATTGGTTCAAAAAAGAAGATTGGGTAAGAATTAATACATCAGGTAATATCACAGGTCCATGTGGTACAATGAAAAAAGGCAAAGCGACTACAAGATGTCTACCAAGAAAAAAAGCACAATCTTTAACTAAAGCACAACGTAAATCAACAGTTGCTAAAAAAGTTAAAGGGAGTAAAAAAGGAAAGCAATTTGTGAAAAACACAAAGAAAGCTGAATTTAGTAAATAACCAAAAACCAATTTAAAAATGAAAAAATCAATTTTAGTATTATTGTTATCTTTATTTGTTATATCATGTGGAGATAAAAAAGTAAAAAAAGTAGAAAAAGTAGAATCTGATCCAGTAACAGTACAACTAACAGTTGTAAATAACACAGGAAAAGAATTACCAACTCATGCGACTTGGGGTGTAGACGCTAAAGATGTCAAATACACTATCCCAGCGGCTATGGGTAGTACTTATGTAATGAAATCTAATACTCATTCAAGTTCAGGTACTGTATTTATTTTACAACCTCAAGCTCCTGAAAATAAAGAAGGAACTGGTGTTTGTGATCCAGCAAATGGAAATGCACAACAAACTTATGGATATTGGAATGGAGCAGCTCACATTACTGCTGATTGGAATGTAAATGCTAGTAACCCAACACCAGAACATCATTATAATGGTCAACACTGGCAATTTAAAATTGACGTAGAAAATGCTGGTAACCCAATGACAGAAAAAGTTACTATTTCTATTATTGAAAAATGCGATAATTAATATTAATGAATAGAGGACCCGAAAAAATAGGTAGATTATTAGGAGCGATAGTAGTATTAGTATTATTTTTACTACTATCATCCTGTTCTACTTATAGGTTATCTACTATAAACCATGATCCAATTTATGGACCTGAAGATGTTGTAATAACAGTACCTTCAGATGTAAAAGTTGATACTATTGACTCGTATTTTCAATTAAGATCTAAATTAAGGAATAATTTTAGATTTAGATGGGATTTTGCTCAATATGCAATGCAACAACCATATTCTTGGTATTGGAATAATCCACGATTAGAAAATTTTTGGCGTCCATATAATAGATTTGACGTATATTTTTACAGCAACTGGTTTTGGAATGACTGGGCTTTTAATTATCCTTACCACAGTTATTGGGGTATGAATAGTTGGTATAGACCTTGGGGATGGAACAGTTGGAATAGACCTTATGATCCATGGAATAATTGGTATCAAGGTCCTTGGCACAATCCAGGTTATAATATAGTTTGGAATTCAAGTAGAAGAGGTGTAGCTTATGTTAATGGTACTAGAGGAAGTAGAATAGGATCTAATTCTATTATTCAAAGAGATAATAACATAAAAAATAATATAGTTAGACGTTACAATAAACCAAGAAATAATAATATAATTAATAATGTTATTAATGAGTTAAAAGAAAACTTTAATGTTAAACCTAGAGTTTATAGTAATCCTAACAATGTACCTAATAATGGTAGACCAATTATTAACGATAATATAAACAATAATAACATTAGAGGATCTTGGAGACCTAATAATAATAATTCTATTAACAATAATAATTCTAGTAATATTTATACTAGACCATCAACGAATACTAACAACTCTACTGTGAGACCTTCAAGTACCATTAGTAGAGGTAACAGTAGTTCGAGAGGGGGTAATTCTAACAGAAGGAACTAATATTTATAAATAAAAATATACATAATGGACAACTTTGACTACAAAAAATACCTTGCATCTGGGATGATTCACAATTTCGACCAGATTAACGAGAAAAAAGAAGACTCGAAAAAAGGTAATAAAGAAGAGCAAAAACGTATGGAAGGAGCTATTAGAGATGATAGAGACCATATCAAAAACCTCGAAAAAGACATAGCTGCTAATGAAAAGAAATTAGCTAAGCTTAAAAAAGATTTCAAGAAAGATGTTAACGAATCTGAAGAAGTTTCTGAAAAGAAATATAAGCAAGGATACGATGATAGAGAAGATGAGTCTCTAGGTGCTCGTAAAGGTGCTGAAAAAGATAAAAAACAATCTTTCAAAGACCGTAGAGATGATTCTTATGGTAAATTTGGTAAAAGAGATGCTGAAGCTAAAGGTAAAGCTGACGGACCTGGAAAAAATAAAGTTAACAAAGAAGAATTAGAAGTTAACGAATATGGTAAGAAGCCAATGTATGATGAAGATGATAAAGATGCAATGAAAGAAGATGCTAGAACTGATGCAGAACAAGAAGGATACAAAGATGGTATGGAAGATGCTAAAAAAGACATGGAAGATGCAATTAGCAAAATGAAAGTATCTGAACTTAAAGCAAAAATCAGAGAAACAATTTTAGCTGAATTAACATTAGCTGAAGGTGGATTTGAAGCTGAAGATGCAGGTGCACAATACCATGATTCATTATATACTGAAGCAGAAGAAGATGTAGACGTTGACGTTGACGAAAAAGAAGAAGTAGATGTTGATGTAGATGTTGAAGATGAAGTAAAAGTTGATGCTGAAGGTGATGATATCGAAATTGAAAGACCAGCTGTTAAAGCAAAAGTTGAAGTTGGTTTATCACCAGAAGAAGAAATCGTTCAAGATTCTTTAAAAGCAGCAATGGATGCAGCAGATGCTTTAGGAAACGACAAATTAGCAGATCAGATAGGGAATACAATTACATTTTTCACTAGAGAATATGTAGTTGGAAGAAATACTGATTAATAAATGCTTACAGAACGCAAACTTACGGAAAGAGAACTAGAATCACGAGAAGTTGTCCTTCGGGGTTTATTAGATAATAAACAAAATCTAGTTAAAAAGTACGGTAAGGATGCGGAGAAAGTAATGTATGGTATAGCAACTAAAAAAGCTAAATCTAAAGTTGAAAGCATGAACAAAGAAAAAATCAAAGAACTTATTGTACAATCTCTTACAAAAGAAGCAGCTGTTACATCTGTTGAAAATGAAGACCCAGCTTATAAAGATTTTACAGATATAGGATTAGGCTATTTAAAAGGATTTAATAGACCTCATTCTTTAACAACTAAACAATTACAAACTTTAGGACGTAAAGTTGTAATGTCCCTATATAAAGGAGACCTTGATGCAGCAAAAGCTGAATTTATTAAAGAAGATAATGATCCATCAGGAGCAGATCTTGAAGGTGATCCTAATGAGTATGTTGTAGGTGAAGGTCATGGTTTAGGTCAAAAGGATTTAGATACTCTAGAATCACTTAGAAATCAAATAGAACAAGGAACACTAGATAGTAAAAAACAAGATGAATTCGTTAAAGTTCTTAATTTCTTAATTAAATCAAATATATTACAAGATAAAACAAAAGATTTATCTAAAGGTAAAGTAGATGAAAACGCTGACCAAGATAATGCTGTTTATGAATTAAGAAATATAGTTGACCAGATAGAAGAATTAGGTGATGAAGCTAGACAAATAGTAAGACAAAACTTCCCTAATGAAATGTCTAGAATGGAAGGATACGGGGTATTTAATTTAGCTTATTCAAATAATAGATATGATACTACATTAGGTAGTGAAGTAGATAGATTAGAAGGTGGTGATTATGATGATTTAGATGATGAAGATTATCCAATGGAAGAAGGTAAAAAGAAAAAAATGAAATTACCTTCTGGGTTAGTTAACTACATGGATTTTACAAAAAGTGTAGCTGAAAAATTAACTAAAAGACATAAAGTAGGAGACTTTGTAGATGATTTCCAAAAATCAGACGCAAAACAATTCAAAGGTAAATCAGATAAAAAGAAAAAAGAGATGGCTGTAGCAGCTTATCTTTCAAAACAAAATGACTAATGACAGCAGCAGAATTAAGAGAGAAAATCAGAGCATTAGCACTCCAAGTAGTTGGGGAAAAATCTAAAGCAGATGATGCTGCCGAAGCTTATGATGAGCTAACAAAATTCCCTGAATTAAAAGATATAATAGTTGCATTATTAACCCATGAATTTGATTCATTTTTAGAAGGAATTGATTGGGTTGCTCCCCGTCCATCAACATTTAGAATTAACTTACTAAACGGACAAAATTTCTTACTTCAATTTACTCCAAGAAGTTGGATAGCACAAGTAGAAGGTAAGAAATACTATTTATTAAATCTTGACGAAGAAGAATATGCTGCATTAGCTATAGCTCGTATATTACAATATGGTCCAGAAAGTGGGGCAGAAGTAGAAGGAAGTGAAACTGATTCAGCACCTGAAGTCGAAGATGAAGTAGATGTTGATGTAGATGTAGAAGCATAATGAATATATTCGATAAATTTTTTACTAAATTTTCATATAAATTTCCTAAAGGATATCCTGATATGGATGACCCTAATGATGTTTTACTATTAGAGTCGCTAATTAGTGAAGCTACTAATTTTAAATTTAAACTTGCTGAAGTAACTGCTTTAACTAAACGAGAATTAGAAAAAGATGCTACGTTTAGAGGAGGTGTTAAAGAACCTCGTATTAATATTTTAATAAAAAAAATTGAAAAGGATGAACCATTAACATTAGTTGATGGATCTGAATTTACAGTTGATAATAAAAAAGAAGTTATACAAGCATTAGGTAATCCCATTCCTACAAAAGGTATTGAATTAAAAGATAAAGATGGTAATATTATTACTACTTCTAAATTAGCTAAAACTGCTGAATTTGGTGGTGGAGGTGGAATGAGAGGAGGATCTGACATAACTAAAGCAGCTGAAAACGCTCAATGTATAGCAAATGCTATTAGGTATAGTAAAGGAGGAGACATTACCCCAGAAGATATTACTGAAGAAAATATTGAATCATCTAAAAATGATGTAGATGGAGATGGATTTGATGAAGGAAAAGAATTATTACTTGGAAACCCAGGATGGCTTAATTCTAGTGTTAATATTGCTAATGAGTTGGCATCAGTTTATTCAGGTCCATTTATTCAAAATAGAGGATCTGCATGGGTTAAAAATTTAGAGGCAGCAGTAAAACCATTTTTAAAAGATGTTGGGATTAAAGATATAAATAAATGGAACCCAGCAGATATTTGGATGGTAGCACCAAGTGAAATGGATATTGAATGGCCTAATAGTTTAGGTGAAATAAATGCTTTATTATTAGAAAAATATAATGAAGGAACAATAATAGGTGTCTCACTTAAAAAAGCAGAAAAAGCAGCTAAATTAAAAGTAACTAATCTCCAAAAACCAGATGCTGTTGAATATGAAGGTATAGCTATTGGTCCTAAAAGTGCTAAAGGTTTTATTACATTTAGTGATGGTGGGCGTATGGAGTTTAGAAATTTTGGAGGTGATACTGGATTTATGGGTGAATTAGAAGGTACTGGAGCAGCAGCAGGTAAAGTAGGCTATGGGTATATTAAATCAGTATTAGATAAATATAATATAGCAGTTTCTGATCCTAAAGTAATTAGAACTCAGGCATCAGAAGAAGATCCTAAATTTAAAGCTAAATTTAAAAAATTATGGGATGAAACTGAAGGTTTAGATATTAATGATTTTGAATCTTACTATAATGCTAAACCAACCCCTAAATCAAACCAAGCTTGGAGAATATCTAAGTATTTAGCTTTAGAACTAATTAATGCTATAGATGAATCAGAAGATAAAAATGAAATAATAGATGCTTTTGTTAGATATGCTTCATCTCAGGGAGATGAATCTTCTGTATTTGTTAAAGCATCTTAATATTTATAATAAAATAAATTATGTGTAACTGCGGATGTAATACTTGTGAAACAAAAATTAGAGGCCCACTCTTAACTGAAGGTAGGGTTAAAAAACTAGTATCTGAAAATCTCCAATACCACATTAATGAAAATATTCCGTTAATGGAAAGTGTATTTAGAATTGGATCAGATGCTCATTTATCTTTAATTAAAGAAGCAAGAAAATTATATTCTAGAGGCGTTCTTGATTTATGTGAAGAAGATCAAGGTATAATGGAAACA
>Ga0070746_10000694_pt1 | contig 20166 bp, 13 predicted proteins | sample VirMetDEL_Mar_21_FD_77016 | JGI IMG/M metagenome (GOLD analysis project Ga0070746, IMG submission 77016) | Aqueous microbial communities from the Delaware River and Bay under freshwater to marine salinity gradient to study organic matter... | ecosystem: Environmental > Aquatic > Marine >...
ATATAGACAAGCAATAAAAAATGCAGAAAAGAACGAGAACGTTACTTCTGCACTAGGAGACGGTGGTCTTCTTGACGGAAAACCACTTACACCAAATAAAAGTAAAGCTTTTGTCAGATATACAAAGCAGGGGTCTGATGGATTGAAAGTAACCTTAACTCGAGGATATTTTGCAAGATACACTAGTAAAAAAGTTATTAAACGAACTAGTGGAGAAAATGAAATGATTTTAACAAAAATAATTTCAACTGCAAACTACTTTTATATGTATGAAGTTATGAAAATCGCTTTACAAAACTATATTGATGCAGTAAGCGGTCATGGAGGTTACAAATCTTTTACAACTGGTAAAGATAGAAGTAAGTATAACTTTGCATTTAGAGGACGAGGTAGACAAATTACTCATGGTAAAACAAAGTTAGATGCAGAAGGAAATGCAGTAGTTAAAACCTACAAAGGAACTTCTACAACAGTAGCTGCAGTAACATATGCTACAAAAATGGATGGTGCTGTTAAAAGCATAATGAACAAAGAAAGAAATAGCATTACAAGAACTGCAGTAGGAGAAAGACTTTTTAAAGAGTACGAAGAAATACTAGAAAAAGAATATAAACTATCCTATTTAAGAAACTCAAAGGGTGGAATAAATAGAAAATTGACTGTAAATGTAGAGGTAGGTGGATACAACCCTGCTATGGCGAAGTATGATAAAAGCGGTATAGAAGCCTTCTTAAAAAAGCACGATAAAGAATTAGCAGAAAAATTAGGAAAGCAGTTAGCCTTAGACTTTGCAATGTTGGAAGGGTCACCTAGTATCGTTGCTGACATAAGTAATGTAGCTCCTCATCTTATCATGGATAAACTAACAAAAAGTGGAAAACTTGATAAAAGGAAAAAAGGAATAACAAAAAGTGGTGGTCTTGATATGAGAATCACTGCAAATAAAAACTTAGTAAAAGCGTACCAAGAAGCTTTAAGAAGTACTAAAACTTCAGGAAGTTTAAAAGAAAAAGGAAGTGTTAAACAAACTACGAAAAAAAGTAGAGCTGCAAGAGTAGGATTAGCATCATTTGGATCACAGCCTTATAGAAGTAGAGTTGATAGTGCCGTAGGAGAAAATCCACTAGCTTTAGCAACACTTATTAATAAAGCACTACCAAAAGTAGTAGCAAGTAAAATGACAAGTCCTGCACTAAATTATAGAACAGGCAGATTTGCAAATAGTGCCGAAGTAGAGAATGTTACAATGGGGCCAAGAGGGGGGACTGAAGTACAATATACTTATATGAAGTACCCTTACCAAACTTTTGAACCAGGGTTTGCACAAGGAAGCACTTATAGAGACCCAAGAAAAATAATAGGGGAAAGTATTAGAGAAATCGCACAAGGAATATTAGGAAATAAATTCCTTTCCACAAGGAGAGTATAATGGATTCGACAACAGCAAGGAAACATACCACGCGTCGCCGAGCCATAGTAGAAGCCTTAGCGAAAGAACTGGAACAAATTAATGGTACTCCACCTTTTAGAACTTCAATCGCAAATGTAGAAAGAAGACTAAAATTTTGGGATGAAGTATCAGAATTTCCTACAATACATGTAGGAGCGGGAGCAGAAACTCGTGAATATGATGGTGGCGGGTTTAGGTTTAGATTTTTAAGAATTACAATTCGATGTTATGTGTCAGATGATAATGATGTCATTGAAGCACTCGAAGAATTGTTAGAAGATGTTGAAACTATAGTAGAGGATAAAGATCCCTTAACTTACTATGATTCAACAGGAGCATCTCAGTCTACAGTACAGACAAATATCATTTCTGTAGATACAGATGAAGGAGTACTCGAACCACTCGGCGTCGGCGAAGTCGTAGTCGAGATTCGATATTAAAATAGGAGAATAAAATGGCATTTTTCTTTAGTAGAGATACCAAAGTATTTATGACCCACAGCTATGATGGAACCACAGCTAATACAGCTCTGTTTGAGATCCCTGTACTAGACGGATTTTCTTTTAGCCAAGGAACTAATACTTCAGAGGTAACTTTAAATGAAGCTGCTAATTCTACAGGCTATAGTAAAAGAGGAAGAGCAATGTTTACTGACTCTTATGCACCAGCTGAATGGAGTTTTAGTACTTATATGCGACCAACTGTGTCAGGAAGTAGCAATGCTGCTGTTTCCAACCAGCACGCAGGTAACGCAAAAGTATTTGCAGTAGAAGGACCTCTATGGTCAGCTATGTCTGCTCCAGGTGGAACTCAAGTAGCAACAAGTTATGACAAGGCAACAGGTGTATTTGAAAGTGCAACTCTAGACTTTGCTAACGGTGCTGCTGTTTATGAGCCAAAAGAGTTCAATTTTGCAAAGTCAAACCAAGTAACTTTAGGTGTATTTGATTTATACTTTGTATTAGGAGCTTCAAAAGATACTGATACTACTGAATTTGCGTCAGGAACAGACGGTGTTACCGTTTACAAACTGGCTAACTGTTCAATAGGTTCGGCTTCAATTGATTTTGACATTGACGGTATTGCTACTGTTGCATGGTCAGGTCAAGGACAAAAAATTGAAGAAGATATCGGTTCTGGAGAAGGTTCAGCATTGAACACTGCAGCATCTGGTACGACAGCATTAGGTTTGATTAATGAAGGTATAAGTTCTACATCAAACTATGTAAGACAAAAACTTACAAACTTAACAATGGTTTATGATGCAGCTAATACTACAGGAGTAAAAACAGGTTCTATGTTAGGTACAAGTAATAACACATTTAGTGGTATTACCTTAACTGGTGGTAATATTACCATTGAAAACAACCTTACATATTTAACACCTGAAACACTCGGTAGTGTTAACCAGCCATTAGGCCATGTCATGGGTACAAGATCAGTTTCTGGAAACTTTACTTGTTACTTAAATGACGCAACAGGTGGTTCAGCAGAACTATTTGAAGACTTACAAGAGTCAAGAGAGATTATTACAAATGCATTTGATTTGAAATTTAGCATTGGTGGTCAAGGCGAAAGCAACCACATTAATGTTCATGTTCCAAAAGCGCATTTAGAATTACCATCTCACAGTATAGAGGATGTAATTTCCGTTGATGTAAACTTCCACGGTTTAGCAACAGACTTAACATCAGCTACTGAGGCTAATGCGACAAACGAAGTTAAAGTAACTTACGCAGCTAGCTAAAACTAATTAAACTCGGGAGGGTGAAATGCCCTCCCACTTTAAAGGAAAATTATGACAGAAGAAAAGAAAACACCAGTATCACTGAAGAGTTTATTAACTCCAAGCAAAACTGTTTCTATAGAAATGCCAGGATTAGAAGGTTTCGAAGTAAAACTAACTTACCTTGCAAGAGAGGAATTACTCAAATTAAGAAACAGAAGTGTAAAACAAGTTTTAAACAAAAAAACTAGGGCATATGAAGAACAGCTTGATAATGATAAATTCTTAGTTGAATACTGCAAATCAATTATTAAAGGCTGGAAAGGCTTAAAGTATAAGTACTTAGAAGAGCTTCTATTAGTAGATACAAGCAACTTAGACCCTGAAGACGAACTTGACTACACTCATGAAAATGCAGAGTTACTTATGAAAAACTCTGGAGACTTCGATAACTGGGTTTCCGAAACTGTCGGAGAGTTAGAAAATTTTACGAAGAGCAAGTAGAATTAATACTTGCTCTTTTAGATAAAAACTTTTCTGACCAAATCGATTTAGCAAAGTATCTAAATGTATGCGAACAGTTAGGTCAAGAGCCTGACCCCGAAAAAATGCCACCTGGTATGGAGGATTTTCCTTCAGAAGTTCAGGAGGCATTTTTAATACATTCGTGTTTACCAGACCGTTGGGATGGTATGAGTGGAATGTTTTTAGGAAAAGATTGGTCAGCTCTTGGTACTTTATTGGATGTATTTGAAATAGAAGACAAAAGAACTGTTGTTATGATGTTAAAAGCAATTGATGACAGAAACTCAAATCATATAAATCAAAAACAGTCTCAAAGACAAAAGGCAGCTGAGAATAAGGCTAAAAGGCGATAAATGGCAGGAAAGAAATACGACGGCGGTACCGTTCATATAGAGGGTAAGGCCGATTTAAAAGACATAATTAATGAGAGTAAGAAGGCCGAGAAAGGGGTTGGTAAACTTGGTAAGTCTGCTCATTCCACTGATAGGCAACTAAAAGGAGCTGCAAGGGCTTCTTCTGGTGCTTCTAAAAACTTCTCAAAAATGTCACAAGGGATCACAGGTGGTCTCGTTCCCGCATATGCTACTCTAGCAGCGAACTTATTTGCCTTAGACGCAGTTTTTAGGTTTCTCAAATCATCCGCAGACTTTCGTGTATTAAAAGAAGGACAATTAGCCTTTGCGGCGGCTACAGGTGTTGCTTATATTAGTTTAGCAAGAGACTTGCAGACAGCTACTCGTGGAATGATTAATTTCCGTGATGCTGCACAAGCAGGTGCTATTGGTAGAGCAGCAGGACTTTCGGCAGGACAGTTAAAAGAACTATCAGAAGCCGCTTTCACAGTATCGGTTGCACTCGGTCGAGATGTAACAGACTCATTTAACAGATTGGTAAGAGGTGTTACCAAAGCTGAACCAGAACTATTGGACGAACTCGGTATCGTATTAAGACTAGAAGAAGCAACGACTAAATATGCGGCTGCTCTCGGTCTAAACAAAAACCAGTTGTCTATTTATCAAAAATCCCAAGCAGTTGTAAACGAAGTACTTGACCAAGCTGAAACTAAGTTTGGTAAAATCAATGCTATTATGGAACCACAAGCTAACTCTATTAGTCAATTAGGAGTAGCTTTTGAAGAAGCAATTGATAAGATGAGACCTTTTATAGCGTTTGTTGCAGAAAACATAGCTGATTTTGGTAAAAAGAATATTGATGTTCTTACATTTGCAATTATTGGTTTTGCGGGAGGTATTTTAAAGTCAGTCATACCAGCAACACATGAATTACGAGCAGCCCAGGCAGCCCAGGCAGCAGATTATGAAGCAAGATTAGACAGACTAAGATTAAAACAAGAAGAACTTCGTGAATCAAAACTTAGACTAGCAAATACTCCTATTGCTCAACAAAATCTTATGGGAGAGTTAAATACACAAGGTCTAATGTTTGGTGGACAAGTTGGACAAGATTTAAAATCAGGTAAAAAATTATCAGGACAGCAAATAGGTAATTTACTTTCACAACAAAAAAGAAATGTAGGAATCTTTAGTAAGATGTCCGACGCACAAAATAAGAAAGTCACAAAAATAATTCAAGATATGAAAAAGAATGGTGGTGTAATGACAAAAACCATGAGAGTATCTTTACAACAAGCAGGAGTTACACTAGATATATTTAAAGAACAAGTTGGAACAATGGCAGAAGGAGTAGGCAACTTCTTTAGTAGAATGACTTCAGCAGTTTTAAGATTCATAGGAGTACTAGGAGCAATTGCAGCAATTGGTTCGATAGTCTTTATGCTAGGGAAGGCACTATATAACTTTGCCAGAAAAGACCTTATAGAGAGAACAGAAAAATTTAATGAAAAATTAAAAACACAAACAAACTCTTTAGAAAGAATAAATGAAGAACTAATGAAAATGGCACAAGTCAGCAGAAAAGGGTTACTAGATACAGGCTCAGAAACTGATATATTCTCAGGAAATGCTTTAGAAAGTGCTGATTTAGATTCAAGAATTACAGCTTTAGATCAATTAAGAGAGCAAGCTGATTTAAATTCAGAAGGTTTTGCAAAATTTCAAAAAGAATTAGTATTTACTTTTCAAAACTTAAGAGACATAAATCCTGCATTTGATGGATTTGCTAAAGAATTACAAGAAACAGGAAACCTTAGCGAGTCTAGTAGGAAAAAGTTGAAAGCATTAAGTGATAGTATTTTAACTGTAAAAGCTGCACAAGAAACTTTAAACCAAACATCAGGAGAGTTAATAAAAGCACAAAATAGATTGACTCAATCATTACCAAAAGTTCCTTATCAAGACATAATAGAGCTATTAAATACACAACAAAGAGCATACAGAGATTTAGTAAATGAAGGTAGAGATTATGAATTACATCTAAAAAGAGTTGGTAATCAATTAGAAATCTTTACTATAATGCAAGAAAATGCAAATAAATTAACTAAAAAACAACTACAACTAGATGTTGATAATGCTGTACTCACAACTTTTGCGGGAGATAATACTTCAAGAAGACAACTAGGAGTTAGAAAGGCACAACTTGAGGTAGAAAAAGAAATACAAAAATTAAATAACCTTCAACTACAAATTAAAACAGCTGAGTTAAGTGGCGATGATGCAAAACTAACTGCACTTTTACAACAAAGAGATTTACAAGTTGATATGATTGTAAAAGCAGAAAAATTATATGATTTAGAAAAGAAAAGAGCTGACCAGATGGCAATGACCGTTAACACAATTTACGGAAATTTAGAAAAAGACTTAGGACAAGCCATTGGAGCAGCTATGAGAGGAGATAGTAGTGGTTTTGAAAAAATAGGTACAAACTTTACTAAAACAATGACTGATGCAATTGGACAGTTTTTATCAGAACAGTTTATAGAAGATATAATCCCCGATGGATTAAAACCTGTTTCAATAGGAGAAGAAATCGCACTTGCAGGAAATAAACATGCAGAAGAAGTAAAAGAAGCTATCGAAAATGGTGCAATATTTCATGGAGAAGTATTAAAAGGAGAAAATGCAACTCTAAATAGTATATTTGAAGAACAGAAAAGATTAAATGCCGCTATTGCAAAAGCAGACGCCGCTTCAACAGGTGCAGAAATAGCTAAAACACAGAAAAAAATTGACCAAGCTCAAATGAAAACTACTGCTGCAGGTATTCTTCAGTTTATGAAAACCGAAGACTTTAAAAAAGAAGCAATAGATTTTGAGTTTAGAAATAGAGGAGTAAAAGAACAAGCACGATTTGAAACATTAGGACAGAACGAAAGAGACCTTAGAGATAAAATAGCCTCTATTCAAAGCATGATAAAATCTGGCCCTAATGCAGGTAATAATATAGCTGTTCCGCAACAGACAGAGTATGATGCTAGTACATACCAAACTAAAATCATTCCAGCAAAAACTTTTAATGATTTACTCAAAGAAACACAAGACCAGTTAACAAGAAACATACAGGCGCAAGAAAATCTAAAAGGGAATTATTTGAAAGAATATGAAAAGTTCCTTGAAAATAATAAAACTCTTGCAATTGAAACAAGAGATAAACTAATAGATGCCAATGAGGATTTAAAAGTTACTCAAAATTTACAATTAAAAAGAGCAGGAATATATACAAAACCTGCATCAGACCCTAATGCTACTCCAGTAGACCCTAGTCTTATTAATTTACCAACTACTTTAGGGCCAGCACAAGATTTCCAAAATGGATTCAACATGACAGCTTTGAACAATATGGGAACAGCTGACCCAAATGGAACTCAAGTAATATTTAATCCAGATACAGGAGAAACTTTTATATCGTCTCCTAATTTAGCAGGAAGAATAAAACAATCACTTGGATTAGATATTGACAGACTTAGTGGAGAAGATACTGATAATAAAAAAATCGGTGGAGAAAAAGAAGATTACACTATGGATATGTTTAGTAAAAATCTAAATCAGTTTTCAGGTGTTATTGGAATGATGGGCGCACTTACAGGTGAAGAAGAAAAGACTGCAAAAATTATGGCAAAAGTAGCACAGATTCAATTACTTATCGCCATGTATGAAAGAGCAAAAATGGCATTTGACCCACTACAAGGTGGAGGAGGCGGCCCACTAAATATACTTAAAACCTTCTTCTTTGGCCCAGCAGGTAGACAAGGTGGAATAATGAGTGCTCCAGGTTATCGTTCTTATGCAGACGGTGGAGTTTCAACAGGGCCAAACTCTGGTTATGGTGCAGTTCTTCATGGTACAGAAGCAGTAGTTCCTTTACCAAATGGAAAAGCTATTCCTGTTGAAATGGGCAAAGGAAAAATGTCTACAAACAATACAACTATTAACGTTAATATTGATGATAGTGGAGCAAGTGCTGATGTAACTGCAGATGGAGCCGCAGAATTAGGAGCAGTAATTAATGCAGCAGTACAAAACGAGTTAGAAAAACAAATGAGACCAGGTGGAATACTAGGAGGTTAAGATGGCGTTAGGGTTTAGCACAGGAGCAACATACGGAAATAGAACAATAATACCTGATAAGGGTATGTCTAGAAAAAATAGTCCAGTTATTTTTAGAGCTGAATTTGGCGATGGTTATGAACAAAGAGTTGCAAATGGTATAAATAATTTAAAACAAGAGTTTAGTGTAGGCTTTGCAACTAGACCAAAAGCAGAAATAGATGATATCATTGGATTTTTTGAAAGCACTAATGGTGTAACTGCTTTTAATTTTACTTTTGCAGATACAAATGCAAGTGGAAATGAAGAAACAGTAAAAGTTTATGTAAAAGAATTTGACCAAAAATGGGATTATGATGATTACTATACTTGTACAGCAACATTTGTAAGGGTTTACGAAGCATAATGGCAGAAAATCTAATAACAAAAGACTTACAAAAACTTGACCCTGGCTCAGAGATAGTCCAGTTATATGAACTAGAATACTCTGCGGGTAGTTTTATATATTTTATGTCTGGTCTTGATGATGATTTAACTACTATTCAAATGAGAGATTATTCTAATAATTCTCAAATAAATACTTATACAGCTATACCTGCACAAGTAAAAGGTATAGAATATAAAAACGATGGAGCAATAGCAAGACCTACAGTAACCATAGCAAATGCTACTACTGCGTTTTCAGCAGCTATTGGTACTATTAATTATCAAACCTTTTTAGGATTAAAATTTATTCGTAGAACAACTCTTAAAAAGTATCTTTATGGAGAAAGTGGAGATGCAAGTCCGCCAGTAGAATTTTCAAGAGATGTATATACAATCGATAGAATTAAAAGTAGAACAAAACAATCAATTACTATAGAATGTGTAGCACCTTTTGATTTAGAAAATATAATGATACCAGCCAGAAATGTTTTACCTGATAGATGTCCTTTTATATATCAAGGAGCGGGAGACCATGTTCCTGAATATAAAAGAGCACAAAGCGGATGTACTTGGCATTTAGAAGGCTCAAAAACTTTTGGAATCGCTGGAGAAGCTAACGGTACAACATATACTAATATCTATGTAAATACAGACGATGAGTATATTATACCTAGTAATACAAGTTTTACAGCATATTCTTCAGGAGCTGTAACTGCAGACAGTTATTACAGCACAACAAGTACTTTAACCAAGTATCATGCAAATGGTACTACTTCTAGTGCAACAGTAACAAATTATTGGCAAGCAATTGCAAACCAGTCTGCACCAGGAACTCCAAGTGATACTAACTCTAACTTTAATAGAGTTCGAGTTTATACTACATACTCACATGGAACTGAATATTTTGCATATAGTGATGATAGACACAATGATTATGTTAAATTTACTGACAATGTATCTTCATCTGCTACTTACAATAAAACTATATTATGGAAAGTGAAAGCAGCAAGCGTAAGTGTAGCCCCTACAGCAAGTGAATATTGGGAAAGAGGAGATGGCTGTAGTAAACGAACTGAAGGATGTAAAAAACGATTTGGTTGGACACCAATCAATTCGGGAACTGCAACTTCAACAGGAAAAGCAAAGACTAATACACAAGCCACTCTTCCGTTTGGAGGGTTTCCAGCAGCGAAGGCGTTCTCATGATGCAGGAAATATATGAACACGCTGGTAGGGAAGCACCAAGAGAATGTTGCGGACTTGTTGTACAAGATGGAAATAATGAAAAATATATTCCACTTGAAAATATTTCCGAAAATGAAAATGACTTTATGATTGACCCAAAAACTTTCGTAAAATATCAACTCATTTCAAAAATAAAATATATAGTCCATAGTCACTATAACCAAGATTGTCGTCCAAGCGAAGTCGACAAAATACAATGTCGCGAGGTAGGAATACCGTATTTAATCGTTTCCTACCCTGACAAACAATACGAGATTTATCAACCATGACAAGAAACATATATCTAAAAGGAAGAATGGGAGAACTATTCGGAGAAGTACATAGATTGAACTGTAAGACAGTTCAAGAAGCTATGCACGCTATAGATACTATGAAAGGAGGACTTCGTACTTATCTTATGGATTGCACAGAAAATGGTGTAAATTTTACAGTACAGAAAGGAGAAGACTTCTTAGATATGGACACAGTTGGAGTGCAATTAGGAAAAGATGATATTATAATATCTCCTATACCTGCAGGTAGTGGAGGTAGTGATATTGTTAAAATAATTATAGGTGTTGCATTAATGATAGGTTCATTTTTTATAGACCCTAGTGGCCAATTTGCAACACAGATAGCAGCAGCTATGTTTACAGTTGGTTTAAATTTAGCACTTGCAGGAATTATTGGATTAACAACAGATGACCCCGACGAACTAGATGAAGAAAAATCAACAATGTTCAACGGCCCCATTAATAATACAAAATCTGGTATACCTGTTCCAATAGCATATGGCAGATTGGAAGTAGGGGGAGCAGTTGTAAACTTTGGATTTACAGATTACAGAATAAGAGGAAACGAAGGATATACTTTCGTAGGAAAAGGAACAAATAATACTACTGGATACATATCCACCTCAGAAGGTGGTGGAGGTAGTTCAGTATCACAACCAGCGAATAATGTTAATGTTAAGTTAGCGTAAGGAATAAATATGGCAATAGCAGAAGGAACAACATCAGCAACCTCATCCGAAGATACTAATGGAGTTAGAGTAGCAGGTACTCGTGCGCAAACCGCAGTAATCTATGATGTACTATCAGAAGGCCCAATTGAAGGTCTTGTAGATGGTGTTGCTAGTATTCGATTAAATGATAATCCTGTAGCAAATACAGTAAATAAAAATAAAATATCCCCACAAATTTCTTATGATGTAAATTATGTAGCTTCTACAGGAGTTGTTACTGACAATAATTCTCAAAATATGTTTGGGGGTGCGTCAACTTCAGATGGTATTAGACAAGTTCTTATAACAGGGGGCAAAAAAAGGTCAACAAACTCAATCAATACTGTAGCAGGAAATAACATAATAATTTCTTCCAACACTTCTAATATAGCCTTTGCAAGTTCAGATGAATACACAGGAAATGTGTCAGGGATGGAACCTCTAGTAAGAATTGATGGTGCAGGAAAAAATGGTGGACAACTTGTTGCAGGAGTAACAGAGTTTATTAATACTTCAGCAATACGAGTAGACACTACTCCAATGACTACTATTTCAAATACAGCAATCTATATGGATTATGTAGCTAATGTTTCTAGTTTTAGTGGAAATACTGCTACTATTACAGCTGGAGGACTAGATAGTTCTAATGTAACAGCAATACTTTCTAGTCCAACATACAATCCACATCAACAACCTGTTTATAACTATCAAAACTTTGGTTATGGATTCAGAACAGGAGAAAGAGAACAAGAGTATATGCCAACTCCGAAAGGTATTGGTAGTGCTTCTGTAGCTTTTCAAGTTTCTGGAGGTAATTTAGGCACTACAGCAGGAACTGGTTATCCAGGCCCAACTGGTGGTGGAAATAACTTTGATTTTAGTGGAGGTCACCAAGACTATACAGGAAATGCGCTTATAGTAACATCTAGTGAAATGGGAGTGGGTAACCCAGGAGAAGTAGATACATTAAAAGCAACAATTGCTTTTAATTCTATGATTTCTCAAAAAGAAAATGGCAGACTCGGTAACGGTTTTGCAGAATATAGAATTACTTTTGGGTATTCAAGAGATGGAGGAAGCACTTATACAGATGTTGTAAAAGTTGGTAGAGCAAATGTAAGTGGTAGAGCAAATTATAAAGCAAACGGTGAACCTAGAGGTTATTCAAATGGTAAAATAACAGCAAAATCAAAACAACCTTTTAATCAAGTTTTCACTATAGATATCAGTCAATATCAACCTTTTGATGCTTATAGATTAAAATTTGAAAGAATTTCAGCAGTTAATCAAAAAGAAAATTCATGGCAACAAACAAATGCTGGTGTAATAAAACAGATTGAAAATATTATTACAGATAAATTAACATATCCTTATTCTGCCTATGCAGCTATAGTAGTTGACGCTGAAGATTTCCAACAAATACCAAAAAGAGGATATGAAATTCGTGGAATGAAAGTAAAAGTTCCTACGAACTATTTTCCTTTTGATGCAATAAATCCACTTACAGGAGTAAGAGCTACTGTAGCTTCGTATACTCGTAATGTTATTACTGGAGCCGATACGGGAACAGTCCAAGATTGGGATGGTAATTTTAGAGGCGATAAAAAAGTTTTTACAGACCCAACAGACCCTAATTATGAATCAGTTTATTGTAGTAATCCTATATGGGTATTTTATGACTTGCTGACTAATCAAAGATACGGACTAGGTAAATACCTTGATGAAGATTTTGATTTTTCACAAATAGATAAATATACATTATTCCAATTAGCAAAATACTGTGATGAATTAGTACCAGACGGAAAGGGTGGAACAGAACCAAGATTTACTTGTAATTTATATATTTCTAAGTCAACAAATGCTATCAAGATGTTAAAAAACTTAGCATCTATGGTGCGTTCTATGTTAGTATGGTACAATGGACAAGTAACTTTAGGTTCAAATATACAAAAAGGCCCTGTATATGCTTTTAACAAATCAAATGTTATAGAAGGTCAGTTTGGATATTCTGGAACTGCAGGTCGTTTTAAGCACAATCAAATAGCAGTAACTTGGAATGACCCAGATAATGGATATAAACAAGCTGTAGAAGTAGTCGAAGACCATGATGAAATAGCTAGAACAGGAAAAATAAGAAGAAAAGATGTTACTGCTTATGGATGTACTTCACAAGGACAAGCTATAAGACATGGTAAATATCAACTTTATACAGAAAAGTTAGAACAAGAAGTAGTTAGTTTTTCAACTGGACTTAATGGCGCTATGCTAAAACCAGGTGATGTGATATCTGTTCAAGATTCAGACTTAACAAATATAACTGCAAGTGGAAGAGTTACAACATCTTCCGCATCTTCTTCAACAGTAATTAAAACAGATAGAGATATAACTAGCTATCTAAATAATGACGATACCTTTAGATTAAATTTAATATTTCCAAGTGGAGGCTGTTACATAGCACAACCTTTAGCTACTATTAATTCAGTAACATATCAAACAGGAGATGTAATACTCTTTGATGAAGATGGTAATGCTATCGATACTCATGCAAAAGCTTCTAATTTAAAAGATGATGCAGGTAATGTAGTTCAAACAGTTTGGTCAGATGATGTAAGAATCGAAACTCAAACTATTTCTTCCTTTAATGCAACTTCTGTAACAGTATCTAGTGCATTTAGTGCAGCTCCAAATGGAGAAGTTATTTTTACAGTTACAGGAGACCAAGTAGAAGGAGGAGATGTATCAGGCTCTACTAAACAATATATTATTACATCTGTAAGCCCAGATGATAAAATGATATACAGTATTAATGCTGCAGAGTATCATGTAGAAAAATATGATGCAGTAGACAGAGGTTGGGTAATTCCAACTTATGCAGATATTGCCCAAACTCCAAAAAGAACAGACCAAATTCCAGTACCTAGATCTGTAAGTTCAACTATTGTTCCAGGAAGTGCAGAAGGCGGTGACCAAGTAGGAGAGGGAGATACAATAAACGATTACTCAGTAGTTATAAACTGGGCTCATCCTAAAACTAGCAGAACAGACTCCGAGGGCAATGTTTTAGATGATGTTTATGAACATTTAGCAGGATATAATATACAGCATAATATTATAAGTCCAAATAATGAAGTGGATGCAAATAGAGAATTTACGACAGTACGAATAAACTCAAACAATAAAACAGACTTTACAATTAATCAAGTAGTTCCAGGAAACTACATTCTTCGTGTTCAAACAGTAGCAACTAACGGTCAGACTTCTGGTTGGGTACAAAAACTATGCGTGTTCAATGAAGCACTATTTACGATATTCGGAGCAGGTACAATAAATGCAGGACTTAATGGTGCAATTCAAAAAGGTGGGATACTAACTACTGTTCCTACTATCAATAGTTCAAATGGTACTGTTACTTTTGCAAATAGCACTTATGTATTTAGTCCACCAAACGGTGTTAGTTCTGTAATTGTAAATTCAGGAAATACAGCATATACAGAACAAACATTCCCAGATATGTCCGATGGCGATAATGCTTACTTAATGTTTGATTACGATGGAAATACTGCTAGAGGAACTGTAAGAAGTGACCCATTGAGACCTATAAAACTTGTAACAGAATCTACAGAAGATGCAGATGGATTTACAGTAAATTATCAGTATTTAGCAAGATTAGGACAATCTAATAATGACATTAGCCAAGCAAACGGTACAATTACAACTACAGCAGGAGAACCAGAAGTAACAGGTTCAAGCACTACTTTTACAACTGATTATGTAGAGGGAGATATAATGATTCTTGATGATGCGGGAACTACTCGTTTCATGGGAAGAATTATGGACATTACAAGTGATACTGTTCTAACTCTTGACGCTAGCCCAACTAGGTCTTATAGTGGTGCAAACACATTCAAACAAAATCTTCCATTCGATAGAATGAAAGATACTATTATTGGTGAAGTAAGTTTATCAGGAAGTACATATAGTTATACACCATTTACTAATAAGCAAAGAATTGAAGACGCATTAGAAATTGCAGGAAATACTATTACAAGCACACAGTTAAGTGGTAATGCTGTACAATCTATTCATATTGAAGCAAATTCAATAGGAGCTGCAGCTATAGTTGCAGGCTCTATAAATAATTCACATATATCAGCAAATAGCATTGGAGCTGCAAATATTATAGCAGGAGAAATAGATAGTTCTCATATAGCTGCAAATAGTATTGGAAGTGTAGCTATAGCAGCAAATGCAATTGGAGACTCTGAAATAGCAGCAAATAGTATTGGAACAGTTGCTATTCAAGCAGGTTCCATTACAAGTAATGAAATAGGAGCAAACAGTATTGGAACAGTTGCTATTCAAGCAGATTCCATTACAAGTAATGAAATAGCATCTAACGCAATTGGGACAGTTGCTATTCAAGCAAATAGTATTACAGCAGCACAATTAACAGCAGATGCAGTACAAGCATTTACAGTTACAGCAAACTCTATTACAGCAGTAGAATTAGCTGCAAACTCAGTGGGTTCATCAGCTATTGCTGCTAACTCTATCTCAGGAATAGAAATATCAGCTAACGCAATAGGAAGTTCAGAAATATCAGTAAACTCTGTAAATGGAACAATTATAGCAGGAAATTCTGTAGGTGGTACTCAAATAGCAGCAAACTCTGTAAACGGTATTATACTATCTAGTGGAGCAGTAGACGCTGCCGCTAAATTAGCAGATAACATTGTTATAAATACTAAAATAGCAGGCAATGCTGTAGATACCGCGCAACTATTAACAGGAGCAGTAAAAACTTTACAAATAGCCGCGGATGCAATTACAAATGCAAAAATAGCAGCTAATGCAGTAAATACTTCCGAAATTGTATCAAATGCAATTACAAATGCACAAATATCTTTTAATTCTGTAAACACTTCAGAAATTGTATCAAATGCAATCACAGGAGACTTGATAGCAGGAAATGCTGTAGATACTGCTCAAATAAAAGCAAACTCCATAACTTCAGCAGCAATAGTCGCAGGCGTTATTGGAAGTTCGGAAATGGCAGCAAATAGTATCGGCACAGCAAATATTATATCAGATGCAATTGATTCATCTCATATCTCTGCAAATAGTATTGGGTCAACAGCTATAGTAGCAGGAGCTATTAATAGTTCTCATGTTGCAGCGAATAGTATAGGTTCAGCAGCTATAATAGCAGGTACTATTGGAAGCTCAGAAATGGCAGTAAATAGCATTGGTACAGCAAACATTATAGCAGGAGCTATTGATTCATCTCATGTATCAGCAAACAGTATTGGGTCAACAGCTATAGTAGCAGGAGCTATTAATAGTTCTCATGTTGCAGCGAATAGTATAGGTTCAACAGCTATAGTAGCAGGCTCTATTGGAACTAGTGAAATAGCAGTGAATAGTATTGGAACAGCTGCTATAATAGCAGGATCTATTGATTTATCTCATGTCTCAGCAAATAGCATTGACACGAATCAAATTGTCTCTGGAGCGATAGACAGTTCACATATACAAGCAAACTCTATTAATTCTAATATGATAGTTGCAGGAGCTATTAATAGTTCTCATGTTGCAGCAAACGCAATTACAGCCGTGGCAGTTGTAGCAGGAAGTATAACAAATAATGAAATTGCAGCTAATACAATCAATAGTGTTGTAATCGATACTGGTGCTGTTGGACAAAACCAAATAGCAGCAAACGCAATTACAAATGCAAAAATTCAAACAGGAGCTGTAAATAATGCAAGTATTGCATCAGGTGCCTCAATCAGCTTTGCAAAAATAAACGCAGCAAATGCGATTACAAACGCACACATTGCATCTAATACCATTAAAAATGCACAAATAAGTGCTACAGGGGGTATTTCCTTTGCAAAAATTAGTGTGGCAAATGGAGATATTGACGGTGCGAAAATAAGTACAAATGGTAATATAAACTCTGCAATGATTGGATCAGTATCAAATACTGCTTTAGTAGGAACTATAACCTTAGCACAAATTGGAGCAAACTCTATTAATGCAGCAAAAATAGTTGGTGGAAGTATAACAAATGCAGAAATAGCAGGAAATACTATTACAAATGCAAATATAGCTGGAAATACAATTAAAAATGCACAGATAAGTGCAACAAGCGGAATTGATTTTGCAAAAATTAGTGTTCCAAATGGTTCAATTAATAATGCTGTATTAGCAGCAAATGTAATTACAAATGCTAAGATATCTTCAACAGATAATATGACAATCACATTGACTGACGGAACAGCAGGTGGTTGGAATGTAAATGCTACGGATATTAGAAGTGCAACTGTTGTTGGAGGGGGAGATGGTGTAAACACAACTACAGGTCTTATATTAAGTTCTGCAAGTGGTGGGTTTATTTCAGGAAAAGAGTTTACAATCGATTCTTCAGGTAATGCTAAATTTAATGGAACATTGGAAGGAGATGATGTAACTGTAAATGGAACACTTGTACTACCTTCAGATGGTGGTACTGCTTCAGGATTATCTATAGGTGGTTGGTCAACAAATACAATGGCAAACAAGCGTCTAATAGAAATTGGCTCTGGTGCTGGCTTCTATCAAGGATATGTAAGACTTGTTGGTAATACTGACCATGTAAAAACTGTAAGTATTCAAGTAAGAACAGGAACATCAAATACATCACAAGGAACTTTAGTATATGAAACTCCACAACTTCACCAATATACAGCAGGAAACTTACTACATGATGGCGGAACAAGAATATACTCCTCTGCCCAAACAGCAAATATGCCAATCGCATTTTCTTACTCTGGAAGTTCTGCATTGTCAGTTTACATTAGAGCACAGGCAGATACAGGACTAGATTATTTAGGAACATGTGAAGCACGATTCTTAAAATTTGGAACAACAGACCCAGTATTTGCTTTTGCAAACCAAGCAGGAGCAGCATTAAGTACCGCAGTATATTCAAATACTCAAGTTACTGGAGGGTTTGCAGGAACAAAAACAGTAAACATAACAAATACTTCTTTTACAAGATTTAAGATTGATAATGGAAGTTTTGGAACAGCAAATTCACAGATTGCAAACGGAAGTTATATTAATGTTGAAATTACTTCAGCAGCAACTAATTTAACTACTAGAAGTACCACAGTTACTATTGGAAATACATCACAAGATTTTAATGTAACAACTGGAGGCACTACTGGCGGCGGAGGTCTTCCAGGCGGAGGCGGAGGCGGAGGTTGTTTCGTACAAGGAACTCCTGTCGTTATGGCTGACGGAACTACAAAAGCAATAGAAGATGTAACTGCTGGAGAAAGTGTAAAATCATTTAGACATTCAAGTTTATCACTTGATGAAAATGCTTGGGAAACTTGGACAGCTTCAGAGATTGCAAACGGAAGTTTTGGTACTTCAAATGTTGTTGAAGTAACAGACCCTCACTCATATACTAATTACTACTGGATAAATTACAACTTAAAAGTTACAAATGAACATCCAATGTTATCATTTAAAAATGGTGTATTTAAATTTGTAAGAGTAGAAGATTTAGTAATAGGAGATAATTTAGTAAGAGAAAACGGAACACTAGAAGAAATATTTGCTATACCAAATATAACAGAAGCTTGTATTACACATAATATGGATGTAGAAGATGATGATACTTATGTTGTAAGGGGTGGGAATGGCACAGGCTATATTGCACATAATGTAGACATAGGACAGAAAGCATAATGAATTTTGAAATACAAACAGGAACAGATAGCGAAGGAAACGCAATAACAACAACACTAGATGTACAATTTACTTTTACTTTTAGTTTACTAGGTCATGAAACTCAAAACTATGTAAATATGAATGTCATGCCACAAATAAGACAACACGATATGGTTAAAAAAGTAAAAGTAAGAATTTCAGGAACAGATAGTACAACAGCAAATGCTATACACTTGGTAGAAGGTCAGGCAGACCAAACTTATGTAGAGGATGTGGAAGTTCCATTGCCGTGGAGGGCAAAAGCAAATGGAGACATGAGTGGATTTTTGACTCCTTACGAAAATGTAACAGAAACTATGATGATTAACTGGGCAAAAGATATTATTCTAAATAGTCCAGATAATTATATGGTACTAGAGCATGGATGGGCTACAAACCTATATGGTCGAGATATTAATAACCCAGAACCAACCGAATAGATTTTACCAATGCCTCTCAAAAATAGTTCTTGACATCACCTCATATTTTTGATATAATTTAGCATATAGGAGTATAAATATGGCAGCAGGAAATTATGATATAGTTATCGATCAGGGCGCAGACTTTGCCCTTTCTATAGCTTTATCTGAAGATGGAGAAGCTATTAACTTAAATTCACACACAGTTTCAGCACAACTTCGTCCCACTCCTTCCTCCAATACTCTTACAGCAACTTTTACTTGTAATATTACTGATGCAGCTAATGGCGCTTTCACTATGAAACTCGGTTATGCAACAACAGCAAATATTGCAGCAGGTAAATATTACTATGATACAGAAATTTATAACTCTAGTTCAAATACAATTACTAGATTGATTCAGGGTGTAGCAAGAGTTACACAAAATGTAACAAGATAATGGCAACAACGATAACTATTACTCCTAGTACAACTACCCTTAATGCTACATCACAGACTACTACCCTAACAATTTCATCAGCAATTGGTGGAGATGTATCAGACGCCGGTGTTATTACTTTTAATAACCCAGTCGGCACATTGGCAAATGAAAGCACTGTAGAAGGCGCACTTAACTTTCTAGCAAATCAATTCTTTGTCGCAACATCAGCTCCTACTGTAGGTACAACAGACCTTGCAGAAGGAGATTTATTTTATGATACTGATGATAATCAGTTAAAGATCTACCGTGAGACATCAAGTGGAACGTTTGCTTTTGTTCCTATAATGATAGGTAACGATTCAGCGGACTCAGATACGGTAGACGCAGGGAGCTTTTAAGCTCAATAGGATATAACCATGGCACAAACCATTAAAATCAAAAGAAGTAGTAGTACCGCCGCTCCTACCTCCTTGGGTCAAGGTGAGTTAGCGTATTCGTCTAATTCCAAAAAGCTCTTTGTAGGACACCCAAGTACTTCAGCAGTAACAACAATTGGTGGAGACTTGTATGTCGAAATGCTCGATCATACAGCTGGTACGCTTACAGCAAGTTCAGCAATAGTCGTAGACGCTAATAGTAAAGTTGACCAACTTAAAACTGGTAATATTGTAATTACTGGTTCAAATAATACTATCTCTACAACTTCAGGCAATTTAAGTGTTGCAGCAGCAGGTCAGTTAATAGTTAC
>Ga0070746_10000695_pt1 | contig 20159 bp, 20 predicted proteins | sample VirMetDEL_Mar_21_FD_77016 | JGI IMG/M metagenome (GOLD analysis project Ga0070746, IMG submission 77016) | Aqueous microbial communities from the Delaware River and Bay under freshwater to marine salinity gradient to study organic matter... | ecosystem: Environmental > Aquatic > Marine >...
ATCCGTTTTCCATATCATTTACTGGAATACCGTTAACAAGTACTGCAACGTTTCTCTGATCAAATCCTCTAATATTAATTCTAGAGTCTCCAATGCCTCCGCCTCTCTTTGTAGCATAAACAGCTGGAGTAATATTTAAAATTTCGGGAAGTTCTCTACTTCCGTAATTCTCACTGATCTCTTTAGGCTGAAGTCTAGAAAAAGCTACGGGAGTTTTTCTATCAATAGCTGAAGAGGCTACTATTCTTATTTCCTCTAATGATATATTGCTAGATGCTAACTCAACTATACCGGGATATGGTGATCGGATAGTATCCGTAATATACCCCAAATGGGATACTATTAAAGTCTTGTCGCCAGTCTTTAACACAAACCTACCTACAGCATCGGTAATAGTGCCAGCTGATGTGTTTAGCGTTGATACTGTAGCACCTATCAATGGCTCTTTAGAAGTGCCATCAATAACTTGCCCTTGTATGGTCTGTCCGAATGACATGACTACAACCATCGTCAAAGCAATGATTGTAAAAATAAATTGTTTTACCATGAATATTTAAATTATTAAAAAGTTATAAAAAATTAGTTAGTTACTTAAAGTGTCTTACCTTGTTTAAGTACAGCTTCAACATGCGTCTTAGCTTGATTCCAATCAACCGGACCTGTCTCATCTGCATACTTAACCGGGTCAGGCTTACCTATTCTAATAAAAGCCTCTATTCTTTCTACACTTGATGCTGATTTATAATCTGAGTACCAAACACCATTATACTCTAATGGTTTGTAGGAAGTATTAGTTCTTTCGAGTATCTTATTAAAGTCTGCTACAATATTTGAAGAACTAAGTGTAGCACAATCATCTTCCAACCCTCTTAATATACCGGACTTATCCATGTGTAAAAAAGGAGTATAATACGATACCTTATTTGCATCCCAGTTACCCTCGACAAACGCCTTATAGTCTACATCTCTAAACTCCTGTCTACAGTCTGGATATATTTCATGATCACCAGCATGTATCCCCATTGCGATTTTTACTTCAGCACTTACCTCGTTAGCCCAGGAAAGTGCAACAGATTGTAATATAGATGCAAATATCTTATTACGGTTAGGCACTACAGTCTCTTTCATATTACTGGATTCATAGTGTCCTTCTGGGACATCTTCGCCACCCTGTACTAGGTTTGAGTTAAGTAGTGGTGCAATCGACGACAGGTCAACAATAGTATGACTCTTTATCATCTTATAGAACCTACTCTTCGTTAACTTATCCTGATTTGGTCCGATGGAGTCTAGGTACTTTATAAGGCTTTTAGCTTTCTCTAACTCTACAACGTGCTTCTGTCCGTAATTGAAAGAGAGTACTTTTACCTCATAACCTCTTGCGAGAAGGTGAACTAATAGAGAGGATGAATCCATACCTCCACTTAGTGCTAATACCGCTCTTAGCGGTTTTTTAGATTTACTCATAAAAATTAATTATTAAAATTCATTTGAAACGTATTATTTTATATCCCGATTAGTTCCGTTAACCGGCTTTTTCTATCTCAAAGAAACTTTTTTGAAAAGTCCATCCATGCCATAAGTGACGTTATCGTACTTGTGTTATATACATAATCTTTTACCTTACTCCTCTGTTTCGGAAGAGACTTCTTATAGTACTTATTAACCATTTTACACTCTGTTATAATAGCTCCGGCATCTACTTCCGGTACTACTTCATGTACTACGCTTCCTATCTCTCTATAATCCTTTATATACTTAGAAACCCTATCTTGCGGATTAAGTCCTTTTAGTTCCGGATAGTCCACTATATACCCCGGATGTCCATTATATATTTCATACCTTCCACAAACCTCAGCAGGTATTATTCTCAACCATCCGTGAAGAGTTATTATAGGGTTTTCAAACGTGTCAAAAATAACAGTTAACTCTTCCGCTGTCGGCTTATTAGAGACATATACAGTGGATGATTCTATCCTAGAGTTAATCTTAGGAATAGTATTATCTCTATGATTACCTATAATAAAGTTTGGGGAGCGATTAATTGCTGAACTAAGTTTTAGTATCTCATTACCGGTTTGGCTAAACATGGCTATCCATGGTCTCTTTTTCATACTACTGTTTTAATGTTTTTCTTAGCCTAGATGTAAGTGAGTAAAATACGCCGTCGATAAGCTTTATATCTGTCGCTCTTATTGGATTAATGTCGATTCCACCTCTCCTACTATATAGACATGCTACCATTAGCTTATCTGGACTAAATCGATCAAGTAAGTGCTTATAGACCATCTCGGCAATCTCTTCATGAAAATGTGAAACCGTTCTATGACTAACAACATATTTAGCTAAAGACTCTAGAGAGGGAACTTCTTTACCTTCTATGTGTATGTAAATATCCCCCCAATCAGGTTGATTTGTGACTCTACAATTAGATCGTAAAAAGTCAATTCTGGTTTTTAAAAACCCCCCGTTACCGGTTTCTAATTGATTTTTATCTGACTTATACGTGTCGAATTTGATAGTATTTAAATCTATCTGTGATTGGATAAGGTCATAATTCCAAAAAGGATCAACTGATGTTGATTTAGGGAAAGGCGGTTCTACAGAGTAGTCCGCTGTCGATCCGGTACTAACATCGTACCCGGTTTCGTCATTAGCGTTATTAAAAAATTTCACTAGAACGGGAGAGTCTAAGAGTTCAGATAAATCCTCTGCTACTCTGCGTTCAATTAATTCTATACACTCTTCTATAGTATCGCCTAACCTAGTCATATTAAACGAATTTAAGTATAGTTTTATAGACTTAGATTCTACGTGATACTTCGATCTAGCATTACATACTATTTTTAACATACCTGTAACGGGACATCCTTTACTAGTCAATGCTGACACTTCGTATGCATTCCAGACATCAAAGCCACAGAAGGGTAAGTCTTTTTCATCTATACCGTAAGCCTCTCTGTTTAATTTTCTTGGAATTGCTACAAGAAGCTTTGGATCATAGGATGTACTATAACCTTCTCCTCCTTTTTTACCTAAATGACGAGCAGCAATCTCTGCTACTTTCTTTTGATTATTCTGCATAATTTATTTTACTTCTTTTAAAATCGTTTCTAATCTTTCCTCAACTGTACCGGTCAAGTATATGAGTTTAGGATATTCTCCGGAATCTCCTTCATCATAGAGTCTGTCTGTATCCCAGTTTTTGGTTAGTATATTAAACTTATTCTGTATGTCGTCTAAAAACTCTTCACTAGTACTTCTGACTCCGTCATCCTCTAAAGCGAACTCTAATTGAGCGATGAATATTATATCATATTCTTTCATATAATGGAAAGCAAGATGACATATATAGTCATGTACCCATTCGGAAATTAACCCTCTCTCCATGAACCGCTTAGTATAAGCTAATACATCTAGTAAGCACCTATCTGTAACCATATTATATGAGTCTGATTCAGAATTATAACAGCTGAACAGGTTATCTATATGCTTGTTTGCAATAACGAGTTGAGTTGTGTCTGTTCCAGCTTCGTTAATTGGAAGATTCATAGCTTTAACGCTTCTTGTCGACTCTCCGTAATGTGACCAGTTTGGTAATAGTTCAACCAACTTACCTGCTAAAGTCGACTTACCTGAACCCTGTACTCCTGATAGTGCTATTCTCATACAATTTCTACATTTGTAAAGTCATAACTTTGATTCCAAAACCATCTAAACCTCATTATATTATTTTTAACAATCTCAATTGAATCTCTATCTAAGTCTTCATTGATAAGTGTAAATAGTTTAACTGATTCTTTATCCCATAGCCCTTGATCGGTATAACGTACCTTTTTAATACCATGTACGCATGGATTTGATGTATCCATAGAATCAATAAAATCAAAACCTTCTTGAGAATTTTGAGAATATAGTAAACCTTCTTGCGGTAAAGCACAACCTAACAGGTGTAATTTCATATCTGAGTTTAAAAGCTCTTCCTTTACTAAATGCCGCAATAGGGTCGGTCTCCCTAACATTCTACTTACGTGTACGTTTGGATGTTTATAAAGGTCTGAATAGAAACTATAATCGAAAGATATGGCTATTTTAGGCATATCTAGTGAGGCTAGTGCTTTAAAACAGTTGGTGAAATCTTCTAAGTTCCTCCCTTGTGCTACCACTATCGGCTTTCCTGGTAGCTTATCTATAATCTCTTCCTTCCATCGAACAGCATTAATGTACGTTTGCATGCTATTTTCTAACACATCAGGAACGATGTACCATTCGGGTTGAAGTTCTTTAATAATCTCTATATACTTATCTTCGTCGAAAGCATGACCAAGTTCAAACACACTAGTATCTAAAATAATCTCTCTCCCCTTCTTCTTTGCTTCTAAAAACTTATCCCGATATGTACTATTTTCGTCATACAGGTGACAGAGGCAATAGTCGTAATCGGTCTTTCCCTGTACCATGTCAAATATGGATAGAGGAGCTTCATGGCTTATTTTAATCATAACTTTTTTATTTATTATCTATATACTTAAGATAAGCATAATGTGCCGGACTTACAACTTTTTTTTATTTTTTTCTGTATTATTTCTTTTAAATATAGAGCACTAATCCAGTCATCCTTCCGATACATCCTCTTCTTTTTCGTTATCTGGAAGTTGCTTATTTACAGCTGTGGTATTCATTTCGCCACATCCAAAGCATGTTGCCCAATAGATGTCGTTAAATAATTTTGCTTTAATATCTGGGTGCATAATATTACTGTTTTAATATAGTTTTAGGTTTTGAATAAGGACAGTGGCGACATCCGTTTTTACAACAGTAACCTCTTTCTAAGTGAAATAGTTCTGTAAACACTTTAAATCCGTTTTCAAAATAATAATATACTGTGTCTTTCATCTTAATTTAATGTTCTAAACTACTTCACAACCTCCTGCTCCGCAAGCAATCTCTCCTGCTAAATCAGTTTCGTCTGTCTCTTCTGTTATCTTAGTTAAATCTACTGCATGTAGTGTGCCTAGTAATCTCTCGTACTCTTCTTTTGTGATATCTTCGAAAGGCAGTTGCTTATAAGAAGAATCAGAATACGGTAATACAGACAAACCGTTGTATGAATCTCGATTTTCCCAAAGCCAAGTTCCAGCTAATTCCCAATCTTCCTCTTTAAGTGATATTGTTGCAGAAACGTTATGTGTATTATCTCCCTTTCTATGTCCTGGCTTAATCCAACTTCTATAAACTTTTTGAACTCTATTCAATAAGCTGAAAGGACTTTCGGTACGTAGAATAGATCCGTCAGGAGCTTTTTGAGGAATACTTATCACAGCAGTATCATGTGGGCGAAATGCTTCATCTTCGACTAGTTCAGGATGGTTATCGACTAGGTACTGATATATTGCTTCATTCTTGCCAACTCTAATTCTCCTTATATAGTAGTCGTTATGCCAAGCGTGGATACCGGAACTAGTACCTAACACTAAAGAGGTAGTACCGGCAGGCTTAACTGTTGTACATCTAGCGGCTTTATTAATTCCAATTAATTTAGCAACCCTTTCATTTTCCTTATTTACGACTTCAGTCGCTTCAGTTAAATCATATCCTAAGACTACTCCGGAACCTATACCAGTCATTGATACACCTATTAATGCGTCTTTCTCAGTCGTACGTTGCCATACTGGTCGTAGGTAGTGAAAGTCGGTATAACTTGCTTGTAGGGTTCCTATAAAAGCTGCTGCCTTAACTCTATTATTAAAGTCCTCTTGAGATTCTATATCTGATACATTTACTTCGCATAGGTTACAGAATTGATTAGGACGTAAGGCGATTTCACAGTTATGTGCCAATATTTCATTAGCGAAAAAGTTGTGGTTATCCTCTACTTCAATGTCATATACATCTTCTGTATAATCTAAAATTTCTATTGATACTAATTTTGCCATAATTATTTTACTTTTTTATTATGTTTTCCGTAACCAGGTATGTTGGCATATGACCATTTGCGTTTGCATTGACCTGAACAGAATTCTTTTTTTGTTTTTAGTTTAACTTTAAATTTAGTGGAACAGCCAAAACATATTCTTTCTATAATTGGATTGATTTTTTTAGCATGTTCTTTGCGTTTTTGGGATATTTCATTTTTACGTTGTTTCCCACGTTCTGTTTCCCAGAAACGTTTCTGAGCCTCAGAATTTTTACGTCTATATTCATCCGTTTGTCTTTTCTTTGCTTTTTTACGTATTAACTCTATTGTTTCTGGTTTATGTTTTTTACCATACATAGGATTATTTTCTCCTGATACATCCGATATGTGGTCATATAGTTCTATAGATTTATTAACCCATTTATCAATTTTTGAATCTAAATTATATTTAGTTATTAGAGCCCGGTATTTCCAAATGGTGTCATATTCAATCCCTAATTTGTTAAAATATTGTTTAAATTTGTCAATATACTGTAATGCAGTTTTTTTATCATCCAACCCTTTAATTTCCACAATTTTTTTTATTGTTGAATAAGTGTCGTCAAAAATAAAAAAATCAGGTTTATATCTAACTCCATTAATTTCATATGTACTACATTCTAACATATACGGTATTCTTTCTATATCCAAAACACATGCATAAATAAACTCAGCTTTACTACGCAAAAATACTTTTTTACCGTCCCAAGTTATACGATATCCAATATATCCTCTATTTTTTCCTGTTCCTTTTTTTACTTTTCCACCATTACTTGCAGTTTTCATAATTGCTCTGAGTAATTATGAAACTTTTTAAATAATTGAATTATATATGACTATATCGTCATCATGGGTTAGGTCTTTACATTCAATCCAACCTCTATTATTTGTAAAAAACCTATGGTCTGATGTACATTTAACTGAATACTCAACTCCATTTTCTTCTACTGTAAGTTTTACAATCGTGGCATCTTTTTTAGTTAATATACCAGCCTTTACTGTTTTTAATTCAATTTTACCGGTGTCTTCATTGTAAGTTTCCACTAAACAAGTTTCTCCTGCATTCACATTAGATACAATATCTTTAATAGTCATCGTACCAGTGTCAGTTTGTATATTAGTGTCACCAACAAAACAGCAAGGGTTTGTTCCCCAATCAACATTGTTTGTGAAGTATATGCCTGGTTCTCCCGCATTAGAATCCTCTACACGCTTCCACAGTTTCATAAAAAACTCTTCAGTGATTCTATGTCTAGCTAGTACTGCGGAATTATTCGCTCTACCTCTCTGCGGATTTAATTCCCACCAGTTTCCTGACTTGCAAGATATCATTTCATCGTCATCTGCTGAAAATAAACTAATTAATGCTGCACGACGTATGCCGCCTGCTAGTACAGCGTCTGCGATATGACATATAATATCATGTACTTCAATGCAGGTTAGTTTTGTATGTTGTTCCTTATTGTCTAATATACCTCTAATCTTAAGAAGGCATTCTTTTAACGGTTGAGGACCTGGAGCCTTCCCTCCTGAAGTGACGAGTAATGAACCTTTTACGCGTATATCGGAGTAGTCAAAACTGATTGTTGAGCCACCGTAAAAATAGGACTTCATTAAAACCTTAACAGCATCGGCCCATCCTTCAATAGAATCTCCTATTAAAAATCTTCTAGTTCGCTTTTCATTCGGCCGTACAATCTCCGGTAACTTAGCTACGTGGTGCTGTTGTACGCTATAGCCAACACCGGTTCCGCCTAATAGTAAAAACATTACTTCACTAAATACTCTCCAATCATCTGCTGGAACATATGCACAATTTCCAGTCACTAAACCTCCAGTTAATACAAAGCTGTGATCATCTTCGACTTCTAAGCACCATACCTTCTCCTTGCCGTATTCTTCTATCGAATCGACTTTCCAGTACGTATTAGGTCCGGTACCTATTGCTGAAGCTATTGAAAATGCTTTCTGGTGTTGCGAAATAGTTCCATAATTGGTTTTCTTACCTGCTTCAGAATATGTACGAGTTACGTAATACTTACACACTTCTAATGCGGTTTCTAAAAAAGCTACCGGTTCAGGTCTAGATTGCATAATACAACTATACGGTGATAGTACTGAGTTACGTCGGTGTTCGTCGTTTTTAGTTCCATCAGCGCAGAGAAACCCGTCCATAAAAGCTTCTATTAAAGATGTACTATCTTCTTCTAAGTCTGGGGTTGTTTTCAGGTAGGTACCGGTATAGACCATTAGGTCTCCGTTAATTGAAGAAGGAGAGGAAGATTTAAATTGACACTCTTTAAATCGATCTGCATACTTATTTTTATCTTTTCCACAAAGTCTAACCATTGAGTACTTATATTCTCCATTATCATCCTTCAACAGCCCTCCATCTCCATACACGTATCCATAGCACCAGTATAGTCGATGAAGTGGATCTGATTCATAGTAGTTAAATGGGGTTACATTAGGTGCGGGAAATAGTACATCTCCTTCCTTCAAGGAGGTAGTGTGTTCTCCATTTTTTAGAATCCACCTATGATTACCGGTTACTTTAACTTTTCTAGTAGACCTACCTCTCTTAAAAGTAACTAAGTTAAGTTTCTGTTTTCCGTAACACCTCACTATAGCATTCTTCCAATTTCCTTTATGAGTTAGAACAGTAGTTTTGTCCCCATGCTCAAAATCTTCAAAACTCTTCACTCCAAATTTAGTTACAAACCTCGTATCTCTACTAAAACAGTTAAAAATTCTAGCAGGATTTATTTCTACCGACTTGCCTGCAAATTGCATAGATCGCATTGATGGAAGTACCTTCTTATCGTATACAAATCTATATGCAGCATCTATTTCATCTGCTAGTTCTGGAAACTTCTTTTTATGCATTGATTTGTTCCTATATACTAATTCTTCCCAAGTTTCTCTCCTCTTTTCTTCGGGAAGATATTTAGCATATTTCATGTGAACAGTAATATCTGATAGTATCTGTGTCGATAAGTTTTGCATTTAGTTCTTTATTTTTTTTTTAAAAAAAGACAGTATATTATATGGGAGGATTAGGCTCCTCCTAAAGTACTCTGCTTTAAAATTTATGAAATTTTAGTCACAACGGATGTAATAATAAATAGGTAGAACGTACCTTAAGCACTCTGTTTTAAGTAAAAAATTCATTATATTTTTCATGAAGAATTTTCTTAACCTCAGCTTTACCTCTTTCCATTTGCTCTTTAGTATTCTTACCTTGTAGGGAATCTCCTCTATGCACTTTCATCACACCGGCGGCCGGGTCAAGTTCCATAGGGAAAGTAACTCCATCTGGTCCGAATCTATTTTTTATCACATGAATTCTACCCGTCTTAGTTAATTTATCTTCAGTTTTTCTAGATAACGATATGATAAAATCTGACACCATAACCTTATTATAAGATTCAGCAATCTTGTCAGCTTCTATTACCTCTTCTTCTAAAGAAGACCTATTCGCTTGACTGGCTGTCCAAACTGGGCATCCAAACTCTCCTCCTAATGCTCTAAGATCTTTATAAATTTTATCTAACTCTAATCGAGTCTCCTTAATGCCGGTACTATTTAACAAATCCGCGTAATCTACAATAATTACATTAGGCTTCTGTCCGACTAAGACACATTTTTCTAAATGAGCTCTAAGTGAATTTACCGTAACACCTGTAGATCCTTGAAAGTCTTTTACTAGTAAACGGCCTTCGCAGTTCTCTATAATATCCTTTACCTTATGTTTATTTACATCTAGGTTCTCATCACTTATACCGGTTAAGATAGTATCGTAACGTCTTGCAGTATAGAGTTCATTAAGCTCTAATGTGTAATGGTTAACTTGTAAGCCCATCTTAAAAGCATAGGCTCCAATAGCGCAAAGCATCCAAGACTTACCAGCTCCAGACGGAGCTACAACACATCCTAATTCTCCCTTTCCGAGTCCACCCTTTGTTATCTGATTGATGCAGCTCCAAGGAGTTGGAGAAACACTACGTAGATTTTCTGCGTATCGGTCTAAAATATCTGCAACGTAATCGTGGCCTATCTCTAAACTAACTCCAGCCGTTAAAGCCTTATTAACGACATCCCATATGCCATCATAATTTTCATCCTTAAGTAGGTCTACGGATTTGTATATTGCATTTTTTAATTCTTGATTTCTACAAAAAGTTTCTGTCTTATCCTTTACAAATTCTAAATCCTCTGACTCAATACTCTTCCAAATATCCTTTAGTACTAAGTTAATCTCCTCTACAAGGGTGGGATTATCTTTTACGGATTCCAATTGTACCTTAATTACATCTAAGGTGGGGGTACTCTTATATAAAGTATAGTAATCGGTTATCTGATCATAAAACCATTTACAGCCTTCATTTTCAAAATAAGATACCTTTAAAACGTCAATAACTTGTTTTAGAAAATTAACATCTTGTATTAAACTTGTTACTACTTTAACTTGGAAGAGGTATCCGAAATTAAAAAAATTACTCACGTATTATTAATTTTTATTTTTAACCTGCTTATACATTAAATATACGAAAACTTAAACCAAGTTTCAACTATTTAAAAGTCTTGCAACAACAGACTTATTAATCCAGTTATCAAAATACCTTACAGTTGATGTTAACCTATCTCGTATAAATAACTTTTTAAATTCAAAAAGGTTTAACGTATTGCTAGGTCTGTTAACTATATCGTTAATTGTTAATTTAGTTGTACCGGCAATGTCAACATCCTGTAGTTGCATTAATTTGTAGTTTCTAATTAATATGTCTTTCTGATCAAGTATCTTAGAGTAAACTTTTTTCCTACTGCCGTTTTCGATTTCCTCTTTACAGATGTTAAATGCCTCTTCAAAAGATATTAATGAATCGCTTGAATACTTTTCAAAAAGCTTTATTAACGTCTTGTGTCCTACTCCACTTACTCCGGTAATATTATCCGAAGCGTCTCCTTCAAAACATCTCCTAAATAGAAAGTTAGAGCTAGTAACTCCATAGTCTTTCTTAAACTCCTCTAAGCCATATAGTTTTTTCTTAACAGGCCTGTATATGGTTATGTTATCTCCGACAAGTTGTAAAAAGTCTTTATCACTACTTACAATTGTAGAATGTTTACCTTTTTCAGACCTTACGTTAGCTATATGTGCAATAACATCATCTGCTTCGATATTATCAAATGCCAATACCTTTACTGGAAGATGTTGTAAATATTCACCGAGCAATCTTAGTTGATAGACAAAGGAATCTTCTTCAGTATGGGGACTTTTAAGATCGGCAAATCTATTAGGAAGGATTTTATTTTTTCTTCCAGCCTTATAATCTTTATAAAGTTTCCTTCTCCGTGCAGATCCTCCTTTTCCATCAAATACAATAACTACTTCGGTAGGAGTAAACCTCTTAATGAGAAAGACTAGAGATCGGAGGAACCCTAAAGTCCCTCCGAAATGTTCGCCATTATCATTTACTACCGGTACAGTCGTAAAAGACCGTATGTAGGTGTTATGTCCGTCAACCAATAATGTAGTGTCAGGTCGATTAACCTCTACATTGTCTTTAAAGTCTTTATACTTCTCCGCTAATGTCTGATTCAAAGTCTTCTAGTTTTGTTGAATTCTTAGGAACGGTTGGAATTATGTCTGAGTCGATATCAAAATTGGTATCTAATTTCATATCATCTATTCCAATGTCTTCTAATTGTTCGTATGTATTAATTAATACGTTACATATGTCATCATAGATGGCTTGTTTAATTTCGGGATTCTCTTCAAGCTTCTTTTCGAAATCCTTCGATTGAAACTTAATAGACCCTAAAACCTCACCAGTCTCTTTATCAACATGTGTATACGTATGCCATGCTCCAGAAGTAGTTACAAGTTTATAATCCTTCATGGTATAAAGCCAGCTTCCGTAATTATCAATTCCAGAAGAGAATAGTATATCGTAATCAGCAGTTTTAAGTGGAGCTCCCATCCTATTTTTAAAAACCTGAGCTCTAGTCTTAATACCAATCACGGTCGGTCTTCCATTAATATTAGCTTTAATTTTACCCATCTGCTTTAGACGTAACCTAACAGATGAATGAAACCCGATAGCCTGACCTCCTGAGGTAGTGTAAGGATCTCCGAAGGAGACACCTAACCTTGTACGTAACTGATTTGTAAGTATAATACATATGTTCTGCCTTCCGAACGTTTGTGTTAACTTCCGCATAGCTTTCGAAAGAATTATTGCTTTCTGTGTCGCATAACCATCCTTGTCAAAATCAGCTTCTTGTTCTATTTTAGTCGTCGCTCCCATAATACTATCTACAACGATTGTAACTAGTAGGTCAGGACTGTTCTTCCTAATACTTACGATATTATTCTGAATTGCTTCGAAAATATCTTCTATATTTGAAAGAGCACAGTACACCATCCTACTCATATCAATTCCTGCTGCTTCAAAAAAGCTTTTAGAAAAAGCATTTTCAGTATCATAGTAAATCGCAACTCCTCCTTTTTTCTGCGTAGACGCTATAGCCTGTACGGCTGCTAGCGATTTCCCTGAAGCGGATAAACCGCTTATCTCTGTAATTCTACCGACAGGATAACCTCCATGCGGTTGATTTGATATAGCTAAATCTAACACATCACATCCGGTACTAATCCAGTCAGATACGTAAAATGGAGTGTCTGTTAAATCACTATCCTTATTGACCACGTACGCTGTTTGAGAAACAGTAGATTTAAATAACTTATTTAAATCGCTAGCTATATTCTCAATAACGCTACTGGTATCGTTTGCTTTATCTGCTTTAGCCAATCTATATGTCTTTTAAGAAATTCTCAAACATATCAGTTGCTTCTTCTACTGAAGTTTTAGGCATGCTCGCTTCTTTACCGACGCTGGCTGTCATCGCCTCTCCGTTTCCAGATGAATCGGACGATGAATTAGACGACTCAGCATCCTGGTTTGCATATGCTTTCAATATGTTTTCCAGTTCTTCAAAAGATTTCATTGGAAATAGATCTTCCATTGTAGGCATCTGCTTTATAAGATTTACTACATCTTGACTCTCTGTAGCTGGAGTTTGAGCTGGTTTTGGTAACACGGTAGTTGTTACGTCCCATGGCTTTCCACCTTCAGGTTTATCATAGTTAATAACGATGTCCCTTCCATTAGCTAAATCAGTAATATCTCCGTAATCATCATCTGCCATAAATTGACAAATCTGTTGATATACTTGTGATCCAAATCCCCAGAATTTAGGACCTTCGTCCTCTCTTCCACGAACTAAAATAGGTACGTAAACTCTCAATTTAGGTTCAATTACCTTTCGAGCCAGTTTCCAATCCTCATCGACCCCTGTACTCTTCAATCTCTCAGCAAAGTCGTTGATGGGACACTGTTGTCCATAAGTAACCCTAGATACTACTGGATACTTTGCAATGTTGTAATTTGTATACACTTCTAGGAAAGGATTTTCTCTCCGATGTATGTAGGGTAATATCCTGACTCGGTTAGTACCGTTTGTTGGTTTCCATAAGAATTTCTTAAGAAGTGATTCCGATGTACCGCCATTTTGATTACTCTTGTTCAGGAGTGCTAGCTTGGCTTTGATAGCTTCTAAATCTACTGCCATTTTAAAAATGTTTTTATATAAGTGAAAAAAAGATACGGGCAATACCTATTGCCTCAATAACATAATATAAATATAAACTACCTCTCTTTAAGAAGCAACTTATATATGCATTATTTCCTCAAAGTTTAAATAAATTATTCGATGACCATCGTTAGTCTCTTCAGTATCTGTGAGAAGTATACTATTCTCGTATAGGCCCCAATCTAATCTATACGTTTTATCTAAAACTCCATTATTGACTGCTTTAATTACTGAATTAAGAGCATTAATAGTATAAAGGGTGTTTGTTTCCTTCTTTCGATGTATACTGATTGTAGAGTCAGGTAGACCTTTTTGTAAGAAGTTCTCAACATTATATGTTATGATAAGGTTTCTAGGTCGATCTTCGTAACTTAGAATGAATAACCTGTTTCGATAAATATCAAAATACTCTAATAACTGATCTATGTCTCTATCTAGCGTGTGTTCTCTGGTAAATGTGCAAAATAGGTTGGATTTCATCGCTGCATTTTATCTTTAAAATTCTAAAAAGTATAACTCCATCTAGGAAGGCCATCTTTTAGTATTACTTTTAACTTAGTACCTACAGAAGCTACGAGTTTATCTGAGGGAATTATAGCGTATTTTCCGGTTCGATCATCCAGAAAAAACACTTCTTCAAAATCTTCAAGTTCTACATAATATTCAATTACTTTTTTAACAAAAGCATCTTCTGCTTTATCCATATCTATACTATCACCAGCTTGAAACTCTTTTAAATTGAAATTAGAAAAATCTAATCCAGGGTAAGCATTTTTTAACTCTGTATCTGCTATTTCTATCGCGGCATCTACCTTTTTCTCATCTATTTCCGATACGGCTTTAAATATAACGCCTAACCTATGTAAAGGCCTCTTACCTTTAGTGTTAACTTTAAGTGGTGAGTCTAGTATATCGTTTATGCCGTTGATAGTATTACCTATAAACAGTTTATCCGAATTTCTGCCGAATTGGGCCTTTTGTCCCATTGGGGCTGCTCCTCTATTCTTCACCTCTACACCTTTACCGCCCACATCTATATCACCCCTTTTTGTATCACCATTAGCGTCTGAAGTCATAACACATATTAAGACTTCACCTTTACCGGTAGCTACGTTACCGGAAGAAGGCTTGATGTCTAGTAGAAAGTCTAATGTGTCTTGAGAAATTATATCTTTAAATACTTCCTTTAAATTACCAGCAGGTTTTAAACCTGAATATGATATTATAGATGTCGTTATATATTTATGGTATGCTTGTATGTCTCCGTTTTCAATTAACGTATTATAGATCATTTTAGATACGGAAGCGACTGGCTTACCTTTACTATTGAGAAACGATAGGACTTCGTCTTGATAACGAAATCCAGATATTACGTTAAGTAGTGCTTTTAACTGATTTGGGGTAAAGTCCTCTTTGTTAAGTATTTCAATTAACTCCTCCTTATCAATCACACCGTCAGCATTGCTTGACTCAGTTACCAACTCAATACCACAATTACCCGGCAATATCTCATGTTCCGGTATCTGTACATTATTCTCTTGCAAAACGTTTTGCAACTCTTTAATTTCAGAATCAGAATAAGGAATTTGAGCATAACCTTTTGGCAATCTACTAAACCACTCTAATACTATTTCTTGATAACTTATATTATTCATAACTGGTAATTTTTCATATGATTATAATTTTCACCGGAGTGAGTTTTTACGTGCATTTTATTTTTAGTTAGACAGTTATATAACTCTCTCGGAAGAATTCCATCCTCATCAGGATGTACGTCAAATAAAAACGAATCATATGTATAAAGCATAAATTTAGACTTATAATTTTTAAGTAACTCTTTTAACCTATATATAACTATCATTGAGAAATCCGTTTCTATGGCTTGAATAAAGTAATTAAACGCTTTACTTTTATACATTTTCTCTTTACTATTTTTAGCAATTGCCCTCTTACTTATGGGACTCTGTAAGTATTTACTCTTCTTATAGGAATTCCATACGTATTCTTTTAGCTCATCTACTTTTATAAAAAACTGATTACTGTACCTACTGTCTACGGTGGAGTACATATTCTTAAATGTAATCTGTTTTGACTGTTGATATTCTTCATCTGATAAAGTATCGGTATGGAAATACTCTTTTCCAAATTCGGCATGTACTGAGTCTTCTTTAAAGCTGTAGTCCAACAACCTGCCGATAAGTCTAACATGATATGCATCAAAGTCAAACTCATATAACTTACCTTTTTCGAATCTACTTTTAATACACTGTCTCTGCAAACTGTCTTTTTTTAATGCGGAGAAGTTAACTCCATTAAAGGAATTCGACGGTCGTCCGGTTAACGTATGTAGATTGTAATCTGTTTTTAATACATCTACACTCTCCAACTTACCAAAAGCCTCTCTATATAACTCTCCATCTACCACTATTCCGGACTTCTCTAAAAACCTTAAACCAGGGTATACGGTATTTTGGTAAAAATCTAATCCTAATACATCTGTGCTTGGAAAAATGTCCTTAAACGCTCTACAGTACTCTAAATGCTTTAACGGAGATATGTACCTATTAACATCTTCATACGTATACAGTCGTAATAAAGCCCTATAATCATCAGGCATAGTCACATTATTTTCACAACCGTCCAACCACTTAGCAGTATTTATATCGTAAGAGTTTACAGCCCAGTGGGTTTCTAATAACTTTTTATCAGAAGTATAAACTACTTTATCTTTAAATGTTATGTAATTTTTACCTACATTAATCTCATCTACCATGTCAAAAGGTACAATGGTGTCCTGTACTCCATTACTTATGTACATTGCACATATGGAAGCATCTAAGTAATGATCTTTCCAATTGTTTGGTATAGGTATTACAAATAATTTGTCACCTTGTAGTACGTCTTCATAAGACGACTCTCTATATAACATAACTCTTTTTTAAGCTCCTTTGAAAAACTCTAGATAGTCTGTAATGTGTAAATCTAATCCAACAAATTTAGGATACCTATTGATAACATTCATTACGGCTAATTTATTTTTAGATTCAACATCTTCCCTACTTCCTAATATATACCAATATATGGAACTTCCTTGATAAAGGCCAGTAATTGCAGAATTTCCGTACTCAAATTGTCCTATACTGAAGTCCTCAGCTGATACTTCAGTAATTGTTCCGTAAGGTTTGGTGAGTTTTTGAACAAAGTACCTTGTAAAGCCTACAGTGGCGTAGTGGCGGTCATTTAATACGGGGACATACCTGTTAGGAGTATATCCGAACCCTTTTACGGGTATTCGACTTTTGACTAAAATGGGATTTACTTCTTCTTGAGTTAGCAACCTATTTCGTGCAACATTAAACTCAAGACCGCTAAAATATTTCCCTTTTTCGTAAAAATATAGACCCTTATAGGGTGTGCCGTCTTGGTTATATAGTTTTAAATCTTCCATTATAGTGAACTCATTACACAGTGAGCGGTAGTTGTCCAATCACCTGGTGCTTCTATTTGATCAATAACCTCCATAACTCTTAAACAGAGTCCAGCGTTATTAAACCAGTCTGGAGAGTTGTCGGATAGAAACCTATTGCCTCCTTTTAGAGGATATATACCTTCCATTTTTAAATCAGCAGTTAGGAAATGAGCGGCAGGCTTACTATATTGGGCTGCTTCGCTTGAGGGAGTTGTGCCGGTCATGTTATACGGAGTGAGGGCATTAATTTCCTTCAACGTACTAGCTGCTTGGGCAATCATATTAGGAGTTATACCGTTTACGCCGAAATTATTCCAAACTACTCCTAAACTTTTTATTTTTTCATCATAGACCGATGTATTGATTGAGACCTTTTGTTGAAGCATTGCTGTTTTATCTCCTCCGTTGTTTGAGAGGGTATATGATAGAGCAGCGTCAGCGCTACCTAAGTCTCCAAGTAGTTTAAAATCTAACGTACTACCGTCACCGGATCTCATATTCAACATCCACGGAGGACCTGATTCACCAAAAATTCTCCAATTTCTATCCAAGATTACGACATCTGCGTCTCCACCACTCTCTGCTCTAGGACCCACTGTAGCACTCTCTACTTCGTTAGAAGTGTATGTCAAGTCTATAAACCCTCCGGAAACGTGTTTTATTTCGCCGAACAGGTTATTCATGAAATCATGAATTCCAGTTCGATATTGCTTGTTACCTGGTTTTCCTGATTGTGTATTTTGATAAGAATCCCTTATGGTGCGATCGAATAGTCCTTTTATAAAGTGCACGTTAAACCACATTTTGGTGACGTCAAACCTAACATCACCATTACTATAGGCTCTATAGGCGCTGTTAACCTGGTTTGGGGTGCTTGCTTGGTTTGCTCTTGGAGTGTCAGCTCCAAAGTCGATACCGTGAGCATCGGTTTTATCTGGCGCATAACATGCAGCTCCTCGAGTACCTATCTCTCCATTAAACCATAATATCTTCCACGGATTTGCTGATCTAAACATACCCCCTGCGGTTAATGCGCTCGGAACATAGCAGAACTTGTTCTTAGCTGGCGTCGTATACCTAACTTTAGGTAATATCTTCTTTGTATCAGCGAATTCTCTCTGCTCTAAAGTTCGATTTATCCAGTGTAAGATAGTCTCATAATTTATATACTGGTATGGATTTGTATCGATATCCGTCTTGGTGCCTCCTAGCATGTCTAAGATAATTTTAGCATTACCTCCCTGGGACATGTTTATGAATCCTGCATCGTAGGTTAATCCAATGTGCTTAGGGCTTGCTCCTTCTGCAGTAGATGATAGCAGTCCGCTGTGTAGTATGCCATGGCCAGGAGTAATATTAGTATAACTCTCCCCCATGTTAGATAATGACTCAGCTATTGCTTTATTTAAATAACCTTTAACGCTATAAGTAAATTCACCCATTGCGTTTGTGTTGGTTATATTTTTTGCATTTTCAATAGTTAAATTTAAACTCTCTTCAGCAACGTTATCTCCTTTTGATTGACCCTTGCCTTTACATACATAACTATTATATTCGGTACTATTCCAGACTCCGGGTATTATCTGTACATTATCTAACCTATGTAACACTTTTCCCTTACCGTCATATGTTTCTACATTACCAAATTCTACTACTAAGTCGTCTGCGCCTTTATGACGTAGAAACACCGATGAGTATAATTCAAAATCTGCTTTTGTAAATACTTCAAATTCAAACTCTACTTGAACCGATAAGTTAAATTTATGAGCTTCCGCTCCGGTTCTTCTAATAATGAGTCGAGTTAACGTAGGGGTAGGTCGTTTATCGTCTCCAGGGTAAGTCGTTTCAAATGTATCCTGTCTTGTAGAGAGGGTAAGTCCTCCGGCTCTTACTTTAGCCCAAGAACTTAATCTTCTTATTTTTTTACCGTCGGGATTATAATTTGATCCAAACTTATTCTGAGATAGTCTTACACCAAGTCTAGACAGTACGCTTAAATCAAATGCTCTTTCATTATAATAGTCTGCCATACTATCGATCTCTTATAAGTTCATCTATGATTAACTCGTTAACTGGGTAGGGTATTCTAATCCTAATGCCGGGAGGTATGTTAAGAGTTCCTTTTCCTAAATCGTTTGCTCGTGCGATTACCCACCATAATGTATGATCGTTATAGTACTTGTCTGCAAGTAATTCTAACCTATCGGTACTTTTACTTATTATATACTGGTCTGAGTCTCTGTAGGGGAAATATGGATAATCGATAGAAGCATACCTTTTAGTATTACTTGAATCTATAAATTCTTCGGTTAATTCTTTATATCTTTGCATAATAGTAGTAATTTAAAGAACGGGTTTCCAATCTCCTCTTGATCCAGGATTGTAAGCATCGATCTCTGATCTCGGTCTCTCTTTACCTATCCATACAATTGACATATTAACTGTTGTATAGAATGGATTGCCTGCATCCCAAGGTGTTTCTGTGTTGTCCCAGTTATATTGTAACTGCGATACGTATCCAATCTCCTTTTGATATAATGCTCCGATGGTGAATTCTAAGAAATTTCCTTGAAATCCATCAGCTACGTCTCGAGGGTAGGTTGATTTCGCTAATTCATTTAACTTTAATTTCAAACCCAATGCTCTTTCATAATTACCATCAGCAATCGTCCTAAACTGTATATCTATCTCTCTTACAAATTTATTATATAATACCTTGTGATCGGCTCTACCAATTTCAAAAAACTGATTCCACATCGGACTATATCTATCGGTAACATTACTAATATATGCTGGAAACTCTATTGTGAATCCGCCCGGTACTACTCTAAATTCTAAATTAAGTAACTCCTGTCCGGGTATTGTAAATGGCATTATTTTTTATTTATAAATAGTTAAAAATTACTGTATGGTTGCTACCTTTCTGCTTAGTTTTCTTGTTGTATCATTTTCTAACGTTACTGTAGACTGTCTCTGTGCATACTGGCCGAGTTGCATAGCGACAACCTTTTGCTGAGCTATTAATTCTTTAAGTAGCTGATCAGTATAGCCGTTTCCGCCGCCTCCGCCGCCTCCGAA
>Ga0070746_10000703_pt1 | contig 20022 bp, 29 predicted proteins | sample VirMetDEL_Mar_21_FD_77016 | JGI IMG/M metagenome (GOLD analysis project Ga0070746, IMG submission 77016) | Aqueous microbial communities from the Delaware River and Bay under freshwater to marine salinity gradient to study organic matter... | ecosystem: Environmental > Aquatic > Marine >...
CTGGTAACGGTTGTTTATCTTAGTTTTACCTGTGCTGACGTAGTAAGCAAACGTGTTACACCGTGTGATATCGCGGAAGTAGAACTGATCTTCTATCGGCTCTCCGTTCACGACCACGACAAGCAAAAAAGCCATCATCGTGTTAACCAACCAAGCAATAACGCCAGCGTCATGGGCAAAAGAATTACCAGTATTCCAATGACGAAAGAGATTTCCCTAACCTCTTTCCAAAACTTCTTTTTAGCTGCCGCTGCTCTAGCCAACTCAAGCTGCTTTTGCTTACGGGCTTCCGCCATTGCCTGCATAGCCTCTTGGTATAGCTGCCCGTTCCCGGATACGGTAAACAGATCCTTAATTTCACGCATGGTTTCTTGGATCTGCTTCTTGGCTAGTGCCGCCTTTACAGCGTCCGCCTCTGACAGCTTTCCCTCGTTTTGGGCGCGTTGAAGCTCTACCTCAGCGCCGCCTAGAGCAGATAGAAATCCCGAGATGGATTGAATGTCGTTGGTAGTCTCAGCGATCTGCTTAATCGCACTTGTAGCCGCGTTTACGCCAGCCACGATAGCAGCGATTTCACCAATCATGGTCAGCCGCCAAGGAAGAACTGCGGCAGCGCCGCCGCTGCAATCAGCGCATACAGTCCGTATATCAGGTTTTCTAGGTGCTTAAACTTGGCAGAGCCTTCTGCAAGGCGCTCTTCGATACGTTGGTAGCGCAAGGCACACTCACGCTCATGCGCGTTGACTTCGTTTAATGCTTGTTCGCCTTTGTCGCTCATACCGATATATTCACTCTTTGGGTTGGCGCAAGTGGCTGCGCCTCTACCTTGTTGCCTTCTTTGGTGTAGACAGTCGGGATTATTGTTTCCACAGCTTCGCGCACAGTCTCACCCTCGGCACCCGTCCGCAGGCGCTCTTGCTTCTGAACCGCTATCTGCTTCCAGCTTACCTGAGCAGTGTCGCTGACTGACCCTATGTCCACAGGGTGCTACTTGTCTTCAGACTTCCAGACGTTGAAAGCGATGATATTCATGATCCGATATGCTTTCTTCGCCCATTCGTTGTTCGGCGGCGTGGTCGTGGCGCAGAGCACTGCTGACAGTGCTATGGCAAAGGTCACGCCATGAAATACGTCAATTAAGAATCCCATAATTAGCCTCCGTGTTGACCGTTGTATCGATCAGATTGAGAGCTTTGTCTAGCTCCATACACTTTTGCACAGTTTCATCCATCAACTGCGTATGGTTCTTTCGATACCCTACTTTCTTTCTTACGCTGTGCATTCCCTTCAAGCCATAAATGTCATCGTTTTCAGTGTACTTTTGCTTGATGTTATTTGTGTTGTGAATGAATCGATCCCATCCACAGAAATCATATATGCCTTTCAATGTTTGCGCTGTGTCTTCCACTAGATCCCTGTAAGACACAAACAGAAACCGACCACTTGTGTCTTGTTGTGCTGCATAAACACCCGCGAGCGGCCTCGTCAAAGGGTCACTGCCTGGATTAAATAAATCCCTTTCTAACTGTTCTGTGTAAATACCGTTTTCTTTGTACAGCTTCACAAACGATTTAACGATTTCTACAACAGGACGAACCAAAACGACTACCTTTGTATCCTTGCCAATAAACTCATCGACCATCTGCATGTTAGCTTTCAGCGTCCATGTTCGACACTTATCTACGACAATCCGTTCCTGTTTTTCGTTCCTTTTGTAGTAAGAGTGAGGCAACTGAGACACTATGTCGTGGACACAATAGAACCTGTTGTTTGCCGCTATAGCCTCTTTGGAGGCATCTCTGCATGAGTTTTGAGTGTCCCACATAATCTGACAAAGCGTCGAATTACCTTCTGCGTGTATTGCAGGGTTCTGCGACAGCAGTGCAGAAAGTAAACTAGAACCCGTTCTAGGCAGTCCACTCAAACACACTAATTGGTCAAAAGACTTAATCACCCACCTCCACCCAAGAGGTGGTGTCTTCGTCCCAGATATAGTCCTTTCCATCTGTTGGATGCGTTGTAGGCGGGTTCCACAAGCAGGTATCTTCGTTCAGCAACCAACTGGCAAACGGCTGGGGAGGAATAAAAGCATCGCGCACAGAGTCGTATGTGAACCCAATCCCAGCGTAGTTTTTGCGTAACGCCACACCACCATCAGGCTCTAGGTCTTGCCCTAAATGCACCCCACCTCGCGTGTTATAAGAGGTTTGAACCCAAGTACCTTCTTGCGTATCAATGAAGTCTTGTTCAGCAACAATTACGTTCTCAACAACACCATCAACAACTTTTGCAAAATGTGCCATGTCTTATCCCGACCCTGTGTTAAATGTGCCGGAGCTTGTAAAGGTATGATAAGTAAACCCGCCTACTGATGTTACCGTTCCACCAGTGCCTCGCTGTGAACCTTTGTATCTAAGAATGACTACACCGGATGAACCATTACCGGCGGTTGCATGATACGAACCAACAACCATTCGTGCGCCACCACCGCCGCCAGCGCCTCTGTTTGCAGTAGCATTTTGCCCATTAGCTTGAACACCGCCATTAGATGCCGCGCCGCCATCTCCGCCACCGCCAGTACCACCGTCGCTTGCTTCCATGTTGCCGTAATCAACGGTTCCGAAGCCGCCACCACCGCCGCCAGCGTAGGCAGTTCCGTCTAGCCATGTTTGACCGTTACCGCCATTACCACCGCCACCGCCAGCATAGTTTGCTCCATTGCCTCCATCTTCTGGGCTTCCGCCATCACCACCACCGCCACCGCCAGCGCGAACGTCACCGCTTTTATAGGAAGTACCGCCATCGCCGCCTTGAGATCCAGTTCCTCCAGCGTATCCTTGAACGTTGGCACCAGCACCACCACCGCAAGCGCCATCTGCGCCACTATAGGCTTCCGCTTGTGCTTGACCAGCACCACCGCCATTCCCAGTGGTTGTCGTTATGCCAGTACCAGATATTACGGAGTTGGCACCTTTATTTCCGCCGTAAAAATTAAAGGCTTGTGCGCCACCCGCGCCAACAGTGACGCTATAATTGGTGCTAAGGTTGGGAGTAATTTGGGAAAGCGTTTGAAAACCACCAGCACCACCGCCGCCTCCAGCGTAATAATAGCTTGCACCACCGCCACCACCACCCACTACTAGAATGTCTATGAGATAAGGCGGTGTGCGGCTAGGAAAAGAGCCAAACCCGTTTACGTTGTAACCAAAACCCGACATCAGTTACTCCTTATGCGTCATTAGCTGCGTCAGTGGTAAAGAACAGCTTGATGCCGAGCAGTCGAGCATCACCTGATTGGCTGTCTGCCGATACATCACGCATGATCTGAAAGTAAGTTTGTGTATCAACGGCAGCGTTGGCAATCGTTACTGCGCCAGACGTTGCCGATACAGTCATGTCATTCGACGTTCCGCTAAAGGCTTTTGCCGTGGCAACCACGTTTGTACCAAAAGCGGTATTGATGCTTGCGTCATCTGCAATACAAACGCCCGATAAGCCCCAAGCAACTGTACCTGTATTGGTGCCTGTAACCGTCCAGAACGCCTGAAATGTCACTGTGCCTTCGTTCCAAGACTTAGGAAAACACACGGTAAACTGAGCGTTCTCATCAGAGCTTGCGTCAAAGTCCAAGCACTTGAGTTCTGGCCCGTTGGATAGTTCCACCTGCTCCAAGTCGGCACAACCGTTTGTGCTGTTGGGGTACATCGCAGCGGCAGGTACATAGATCGTTTCGGTTCCTGCAACCTTAGCTTTTGCCCCGCCGACATCAAGGGCACCCGCTATCGCTACGTTTGTTGTGCCCGTTGGGATTTCGATTACGTCAGCGTCAGCATCGTTTTTGATCGTGACATCGTTTGTGCTGCCTTGACCCGTGAGGATCAAGCCCTCTGCTGCTGTATAGCCTATCGCAGCGTTATCTCCAGCGGCTGTATCGCCATCAGCGTTTAACGTACCCGCAGTAAGATCTCCAACAATATCTACGTTGGTGGTGCCTGTAGGGATCGTTAGCACAGTCCCGTCGGCGTCGTTCTTTAACGTGACATCTGACGTTGAGCCTTGCCCAGTTACAATGATCCCTTCCGCACTTGTAAAACCAAGCGCAGCAGTATCCCCAGCAGATGTATCGCCTGTTATGGTTGGCGTATCAAGAGTCTTATTCGTAAGCGTCTGCGTAGCTGCAATACCTGCCAAAGTGTCAGTAGACGCAGGTAGCGTTAGGGTTACATTGCCAGAAAATTCACTGTGCGCGGGAGCTTGAATCTGTGCGTAGTGCGCGTTAGAGCTTTCACAGTAAAACTTGATCGTGGACTGCGTACCGCCATTCTTAATAGCAATGTCGCCTTGACTAATAACAACGCCGTTGGTTGCGTCTCCAGCTACACCAAGGGTTCCAGCAATCGTTGCGTTTGTCGTACCAGTTGGCACCTGCAAGACAGCGGCATCTGCGTCATTCTTAATCGTTACATCGTTAGTAGATCCCTGCCCCGTAAGGATGAGTCCCTCTGCGGAAGTAAACCCCATTGCAGCATTGTCGCCAGACGAAGTATCTCCAGTCGCTTCGACAGTAGCCCCTGTGATTACGCCAGAGGCAGTCAGTGCCGCTACAGTTGTTGTGCCAGTAAGATCAAGATCTACCAAGGCATCAACTATCGCAGCGCCTGATCCAGCGCCATCTGAATAGACTGCTTTGGTCTGACCAGTAGGGATTGTGACATTCGCACCAGAGCCTTGACTGATGATGATGCTCTGTGACCCGCTGGTAGCATTCTCAATGAACCACAGCTTACTGACCGTGTTTGGCCCTATCGTGATCGTGCAAGTGCTATCTAGGGTGCCAGTATACTTGAGGAACAGCGACCGGCCCGGATCAGTAGAACCATCAGCTATCGTCGTGGTGTGGGTGTCTGCATTCGTCGTGATCGCTTCTGTGCCAAACGAAAATGCCTCTGCAATCAACTCAAGGTTGGTATTCGTACTGGTGCCCCAGGTACCTGCCTCATCGCCGGTAGATATCTCTTTGAGCCGTAAATCGTTAACGTAAGTTGCCATCTGTTTTCTCCGACTTTTAGTCTTGGGCTTTCTCTATTCCCTTAATAACTTTCTTTACTCTCTGAAACATCAGAGCACCTCTTGCCACCCAGGTGTTTGACTTGTGTCTACCAAGCTCCAAACATTAACAGCAGATACTGCTCCTGTAGCTGAAACCCCTTCTACGACAACCACTTTTGGTATTGCGACTGTTACACTTCCAACTGCCCCAGTTCCTGCAACACCTGTTGCAACAATGGTTTGTCCCAGCCCAACAGTAACTGTTCCAACAGCGCCAGTACCTGCGACACCCGTAACTGCAACAGGGTTTACTTCGCCCCATGGGCCTGCGCCCCAAGTACCTCTGCCCCATCCAAATAGATCTGCCACATATTACTCGCTATGCGATGCGAATAATCGCATTTGAGGCATCTGCTGCGGGAAATTGAATAGTAAAATCCCCTGAATTTGACGTTTTATCAGCGCCAAAATCTAACGCACATACAGCAGGGTCGCCAGATGCAGAATCATTAAAAATCAACGCGCCTCGTGCAGTAATACTGCTTGAGCTAAACGTAAGATTAGCAAAGTCTGTGAACGCTGTAGTGCCTGAAGTAGTAGGATCAACGCGAGTTAGCGCGGCGCCTTTAGCAGTGTAACCCGTGCCAGATGTTTCGTTTGACGTTGTGTACGCTGTAGTTCCGGCGCCTAAAGAAGCGGAGCTTGTGTACAACGCAAGATTAAACGTGCTGCCACCTGAGTTTTTGAAGTTATGCACTGCCTCCATAAGCTCTTTCTTGAAGCTAGTACACATTGCAGTTGTTATCGCCATTACAGACTCCTGATTATGTTCGCCATGTCGCCATGGCCTTGACGTTCTAGTTCGGCAATCAACGTTGTTCTATCGCTCTTGATCGCTTCTTTAATGTAAAAACTTACCGTTGTTTCCACAGACTGCTTAAAAGCTTCAGCTTGCTGGGCAATCAAAGGATGACAGTTTCCACCGACACTCACAATTCTATCTGATGCCGTCTTTGCCCAAAACTCTGGGTCATGCCCTTTGTTCTGAGTTGTTGCCACAACAACGTTGCCAACCTCAAGAGTAGATGCTTCAAACAAAGCCAATGTTACCCCCTAGCAATATCGTATCTGAATTCATCTCTTGCTCCATAGCCTTCTCCAAGCTTCTTTAGCGCGGATACAGCAGACAAGAAACGTTGCTCATACTGAGCAGCTTCTTCAGGTATTTTCAAAAAAGTAGCCGCTTCAACTAGCGTGCCATACAACATGGCATCTGGCGCATTATCTGAAAGCCAGGTTGTGCTTGATCCTGACGTTGTTGTCAGAGATGCAGGACGATATTTGTAGTGCAGTTCATAGTCGTAATTAGCTGCAGGTGTAGGCGCCAAAATGAACGTGCTGTCATCAAACAAAGCATAATACTTTGTTGCCCCAGTCGTTGATGGATTTGGCGTGTAGTCTCTAATAAACGATACATGTTTGAACAATGGATAGGTGTAAACACTGTCGATGATCAGCGCCAAACTGTATGTGGCCAAGAAGTCTGTTGGCGTGCCTAGGTATGGAGAACTTGAAGTGCCGTTGCCTGTAACGTTCTTTCTGAACACAGGAAGCTCCACATTCTTCAATATGCGCTCTTCTGCCTCTTGGATAAACGTATCTAGCTCGGCAACAAAAGTCGTTTCTGCAGTCTCACAGTAGTCCTGAACCGTAGATTTTAAGCTCGCTAATGTAAAACTCATGTTGTTACCACCGTTACTGTTCCAATGGAGCCGGTTGCGCCATCAATGCTAAAGGCCGAGCCAATAGGGTCGCCAGTGATAGACATCATCTGGTTAGCATCAATGGTTCTAACAACGCCTTCACCAGCTACAGTGCTTGCCGCCCGATTCGGCCTAGCAAACCTCAAGCCCTCTGGATCAGAAACGTGCCTAGGCGGCTCTAGTTGAGGGTGTTTTGGTTCAAAGCATTCATTACAAACGCGGAACCCAGTCCACTCTTCTTTAAGTTCTGTGTATTTATACTGAAAGCCACATCTGTCGCAGATGGCAATCGCATACTTGCCAGAAGCAAAGGCCATTACGCTATCCTAGACCTCATGCTAGGCGCCACCATCAATGACGCTCTGCTTTGATCTTGATCCGCAGCCCGAGCAAACTCTTCATCGTACAAGGCTTTAAGCATCTGAACTCGATCAGGCGCCTTCTTCAAGGCTATGTAGTAAGACAGCCCTGCTGCCAGACATGGGTAAAACCTAAAAGGGACATCTACTGTGTTGACACCAGCGTCTGCGTCTTCAATACGAACCAGGCGGTTAATGATCAACTGGTCTGTAGAGTTTTCAGATGCAGGCCAAATATACAGCCTTGGCGTTATTTGTTTGTCTAGAAAGAATTGAGTCGGCCTAGATTGAGTGGATTTGTCGGGAAGATTCCAGTACTCAGACCGCCCGATCTGCTCCATAGCTATATCTGTCGTGTTGCTGCCGTCAGTTCGCCTAACAACAACATCAAGCACATCGATGGTAGTAGCCGTTAAATCAATAAACTCATCGCCTTGAGATAGGGTGGTGGTACTATTGGTAACAGTCCACTGGTTTAACCCTCTGTTTGCCCAATCAGCAAACAAAAGATTGAGTGACCGTCTTGCGGTCACCCCATCGTAGCCAGTACGGTACTCAAGGCCGCATCGTTCAAATGCTTCCTCAACGTACTCCGCAACATCTGGCTCGAAATCAGAGCTTCCTGAGGTTGCCATTAGTACGTCTTCAATACTTCAACGATTACGGTGTAAGTGTCTGTGTTGCTTGCACCGATTGTGGTGAACTTCACATCACCCGTCTTTCCAGATCCAGCATCATTTGGTATCCCAGAAAACGGTGAATAATCATGGAATCCATTTGAATCAGGCGACAAGCCGATGATCAGAGTATCTGTGGTTGCATCGTTCAAAAGCTCAACCCCCATGCCGACGCACTGCCACCAGATTTTTGCAATCGCAACCTCAGTGCAAGCTGCCCCAGCACTGTTAGCCGCAAGAGCACTTACGTCAATCTTGGTAACTGCTGATTCGCCACTTCCATCACTTATGTTTGTAAACTTCAGTACGGCCTTTCTCTCGCCATCCTGGATGGTTTGAGATGTTACTGTATCAGCCATGCTTTTCTCCTAAATAGAGAGGGCTTATGCCCTCTCATTGAAGTTAATCAATATATTACTGATCAGCAAACGCAGGCGCAGTAGTACTCGTTACATTTCCAAAGATCTGATAGTTGGTCGTGTTCAAGCCAACAATGGTTACCTCAAAGCCAGCAGGAACATTCAACTGAATGCTGCTGTTGGAATTGCCATCAGAGAAGACTGAACTAACTTCGTTGCCGTCTGTATCTAAGAAGGTAACACCGCCAATGTAAAAGTTAGTGTTGCCGGGAGTGACAATAATTGCATCCGTGGCATCAGCAGCGCCGCCCGCGTAAACAAACTTAAACACAGAACCAGCAACTGGTGCAGGTAGAGTGTAAGTGTTGTCTTGTCCGCCATCTGGAACAAGCAGAACTCGTCCACTGTGAGTGGCGTTGGTAAGCGTTACGTTGCCGTCTGCTAGGCTAACTGGAGCGCCGCCATAGGTAGTGATTTCAGTAATTGCGCCAGTAGTGGCATTTTTGCTGATAGCTTTGAAGGTGCTTTCAGATCGCACCGCACCCGAAAAAGTCGTATTCGCCATGAGTATCTCCTGTCGTGGCTAGTGTCAGATGCGGTATGCATCTGTCAGGGATAGTTGTTTTATACAGCACAAAAAGAAAAGGGGCAACAAGTGCCCCTTATCTCATTGTTCCATGTGGAACAATTAAGCGCCTTGAGAACCAAACACGGCGCGTGGGTTACTGAAGCCGAAGCTGTAACGCTCACGGGCCTTGTAACGCACGTTGCCTGTGTCGAAATCACCTTCCATAGAAGTTGAAATCGGGCTTCGCTCGAAGTGCTTGAACCCATCTGGGCAGTCGGTCTTAACAAACCAAGCATCAGTGTCAGTCAAGAAGTGGTTCACTGCATAACCTTGCGGCAGCATGCCCATATTCCTGATTGCATTGATGTCGTTGTCAGCCGTACCTACTCGTCCGGGGGTGTCTAGAAGACGATCCGCCACAAACTGAAGCTGTGGTGGAACAATCAACTTAACGCCCTGCAGAGCCAAGATCATATTACGATCATCTACAAACGTAGAAATGCTGATTAAAGCATCTTCGAGTGAGGTTTCGTTCAGATCTGAGTAAGCACTTGGTCGGTTTGAGAACGTACCACCGCCAGCAAGGGGGTGTGCATCGTCAATCAACTCGACACCGTCGCCACCAGCAAAGCTAGAGTTGAACGCATTGTTCAAAACGTTAGCAGCTTTAACTTGCTTTGAGTGTGCCATGCTGCGCGCAAGAGCCTTCGTATAACGCGCACCGAGGCGGTCATACAAGTTGTCTTCCACTGCTTCCTCGGTCAACGCGAAAGCAAGCGCAACGGTTTCGTGAGTGTAACGAGAAGTGAAACCTTCAGACGCAGAATCGTAACCGACACTTTGTCCTTCAGACTTATCACGAGCGTTACCAAAGCCTACGATCAGCACTTCTTCTTCAAACGCTCGGTCTGAAGATTCAGTTTCAAAGATCTCGGCGTGCTCGTTTTCATAACGAGCGTATTCCATGCCAAATAAAGCGTTGAGACCAGGCTCTAGCTCTTTGGCTAATTGTGCTCTTGAAATAGCCATTAGTTAGCCTCCTATGCTAAACCGGCGCCTTTTTGGCCGTAAATTGAGTTCTGAATAACAACAAGAACGTTGGTATTCGCCGTAGCAACATCTGAGTTTTCTGGGTCGCCAGAAATATCAATTGCTTTAATTGGCAGGCCTGCCGTGGTTGCACCCGTGGTCACATCTAGCTCAGCGCCAGAAATGCCAGTTACAGTGCTTCCAGAACTGGTGTACACAATATCGAAGTTACCGAACAAGTCGGCAATCGGGAACGTGTCATCAGCCTGGATTTCGTACACAACATTCGGATCATCAATGATAAAAGCAATGATGTCTGAAGCATTAGTACTTGCAGGATAGAAGTTGCTGTAAACCTGTTCCTTAGTAGTAGGATCGGTGTACTGACAACCGTTGAACACACCAACGATAGGCACAGTGCCTCCGTCAGCGTGGACCTCTACCGTACCACCAGTAACCTGGGCAACCATATCTCCTTGGAAGATAGCAGTTCCATAGTTAGCAGCGATCCGATATCGGCTTTGTCCACCAGTATAGGGGGCACCGCCCACCATACGCACTGGACGCATTCCAAAAGCGGCATCTTGGTTCGCCATTTGGGATCTCCTAGTTAAACACAATCAAAAATGAGGTCATTTCTTCCCTCGGCCAAATGATACCTGCGTCTTTCTCTCGTTAGAGATTGGCATAGCAGGGTGCTCATCTTTCATAAGATCGTTATCAACAGCATGCATCTGTTGATCCGTTTGCTTAGCAAAATAAGCATTTCTTTCTTCAACCGTTTCTTCTGGGATTTTTGCAAGCATCAATCCGCCAACACCCACAGTGCCGGTATGGTTGCCTTCGTCAATGACGGGCAAGTCATAGCCTGCGATTTCTTCAGGACGTACAGGTTCGTACCCCTCACGAAATCTCATGTGAACATTGGTCTTGTCTGCTTCCCCACGAATATGGGTTCGCAGCCATCGATACTTCATCCCCGGAGGCGGTTCAGGAGTTTCCAACGCTTGAGGCGGCTTCCATGGTTTACGGGCAGCTTTAGCCTCTCGGCTTCCACTGCTTCTTGGCGTTCTATTAGAACCCTTTATTTCGTCACTCATGATCGTTGTAGCCTCATTTTCTGTTTTGCGTATTCTTTGAACGGTACTCCAAGCTTCCTAGCTAATGCTTGTTCACTTGTTGTCAGTTCAACTCTACGAGAGTTTTGATTGCGTCCAGTTCCAGTCGTGCGCGATCCAGAGACAACAGTTTGGACGGGTTGTTGGTTGTCTCCCGCGTTAGTTTGCTCGTTAAATTTATGCGGCAGTTCTTGCCTCATACGAGAATCAATTTGAGCGTAGTATTCATCAGATTCTAAGTCAACACCGCTCTGTATTAAGTCGTTGTGTATGGCGAAAGCCACATTGGTCATGACAGTGTCCGTGCCGAACCATTCGTTTGCAGAAGCCCAGTCTTGGGCCTTAGCTGATGGCTCTTGATATGCAGGCTCTTCTTGGTAAACAGGCTGTTGCTGAGCAAGCTCTTGCTCTGCCTGCATATTAGCTTCTTGCTGCTCAAGCCAGTTTGCGTAATCAACTTTGTATTTCTCAAGATCTCTTTGATACTGAGAAAGCGCATTACGATCCGCTTCTGCCCTAGCCAAAAGCTGTTGAGCCTCGGCCATAGCGTCAGGGTCGCCAGACTCATACGCAGTTTTAAGATTGCGTTTAGCTGCTTCAGCTTGAGTTTCCACACGATTAGCAAACTCGTTGCTATACGTTTCCTGCATCTTCAAGTTTTGCTCAGCAGTAGACGTTTGAGTGCTTTGCAGTTGAGAAGCTAGTTCCTCATTCTGTTGCTTCAACTCTTTCGCGTACTGAAGCGCCTGCAACTCTCTGCGCTGAAAGTCTTTTGCTTGGCCAACAGCCTTGTTGATGCGCTCTTGTGCAGAACGAGCACGCCTTTCGGCCTCCGTAAGCTCTGGCTCTGCATCAGTATCAGGCGACTCAAACTCTTCACGAACAGAGTCTTCAGTAACCGGCGCAATGGATTCAGCTTCTTCTTCAGAGAACTCAATGTAAGTAGGTTCTTCCTGAACCTCTTCTTCAACACGCTTGTGTTCGGGAAGCGCAGCCTTGTTTATGTTGTCATCGTCAAGCTTTGATAAAGCTTCAGTCAATGTTTCTTCCGACATGTCATTTCACCTATGCAGACTTAATATCGTCTGGGTTAAGAATGGTTCCAATCACTTCATCGTCATTAATGATTCGCACTTCATGGTCATCCTCAAGGGAGAACCTAGCACCGGCATAACGACCAATAAGCACCCAATCACCGACTTCACACCATGGGTCATCACCAAACTTCTCGTAGTCCTGATAGGCAAGCGGGCCCATTTTCATGACATAACAAACAGAAGTGGCAAGGTTTTCCTTGTCGAGCGTTGATTGGATTAACTGTATACCGCCTTCTGTCATGCCCTTCCCTTTGTAAGGAAGTACTAACAAACGATAGCCAGTTGGAGTTGGCATTCTTTCAACCAAAGACTTGTCTAGCACAGACGGGTCTAAGACCCGATTTTCTTCATTCACATATGCATCCGTAACGGACGGTTTTGATGCGATGGAATCTAATAATAGATCACTCATCGAGGGGATCTCCTTCAATATGCAACGCTTCTTTCAGTTCATCACGAAGGGTGCGAAGCATTGATAACTCACCCATCGCAAATTTGTAGTCCTCCATATCCTTGATATTACCAGAGGTTATATAATCAACATGAGACTGCTCATATTGATCTAGTTTTTTGTAGATGTAGGCCGCGAGAGATATTGAATCCATTTATCTAACGTAGGACCCCATCGGATTTTCAAAAACATTGAAATCAACTCCAGGCGTATTGCCCGGAATGGCGCCTGGGATGTTAGAAGACATTACAGGCTGTGCATTAGGCTGCGGCGCTGGTTGATTAGTCTCAGGCCGTGGCACTGTTTCATAAATAGGATCAGGCCTTGGAATATACGTTGGAAAGAAGTCAGTTGGCATAGGTTGCGACTGAGCCATTCCTGCGTAAGGCGCTAACGCCTGCATAGGTGCTTGCTGACCGTACCCGCCAAAAACGCTACCCACTGGTGGTTCTGGTCGTTGTGGCATCACCATCATGCCCATGCCATTGCCTGCATCCACATTGGTTTCACCTGTGCCACCTGCAAAAAATCTTGCCGCAAAGCCTGGGTCATACGACTGACCAACGATGTTGCTTGGTATTAGTGAGTCAGGAGTGCCAAGGTTTGATGTTGGCGGCACATACCTGCCTTCAAACTTATCGGGCGTTTCTGTGGGAGGAGGCATAAATTCTGGAGGAAAAGGCTCTGTAGGAGCAGGCTCTGTAGGAGCAGTAGTCACAGGCGCGGTGCTGTACATCGCCCTTGATGGCTCGCTTGCTTCCCACTGCTTTAAGTTTTCTTTGTATTCCCTATTCGCCTTTTGATAACTCTTGCTTGCTGCACCCATGCCTTTAGGCCGTCTAGGTTGTACAGGCTTAGACCTCAACCAATCGATATAGTCTGACTCGAAAGATGCCCCATCAGGCTGGCTCGTGAGGACAGTTTCAGTCGCTATAGGCGCTGGAGGCATCGGCATTTCAACGGGTGCTTGCCCACGATTGTACACATCGTCTGGGCGAGGCATAGAACGACCTAGCATGGGATTATTAAACTTATCAGGATCATCAATGTAATCTTGACGATTGGGCGAATAGCCCCGAATGGGAAGCGCGCTCATTAGTAAATCCCGCTGAACTTCTTGCCGCGCAGTGCCGCACCACCACCTCGAGACTCACCGGCACCAAAAGGAGCGGGCTTGCCTGGAGTAGCAATGCTTTCAGCCTTCGCATAGTTAACGGTGCCCTGATCCTTAATAGATACCTTGCTATCGGTAACCTTGGGCTGAGGAAAACTTGTTTGACGCTTGATCATGACTTTTTACCTTTAGGTGCTGATTTGGGTGCGGCCTTAGCTTTAGGCGCGGCTTTCTTCTTGGGTGCGGCCTTTACTTTGGGTTCGACCATCGCCTCAACATTCGCTTCAGTTTCCGCAGAAACTTCTTCCACAACTGCCGGTTGGATGGGCTTTGGTTCTTCGCCATTCTTCAAAGCCTCAAATGCCTTGTTTGCGGCCTTCTGAACTTGGGCCATTTTCTGTCGTACTGAACTCATTGTAAATCTCTCTATCGATTACCGAAAAATTCTTTCGCCACGTTTTCTGCAGTTTTAGCCATTTGAGCAGATTTCTGCAAGTCGATTCTTTCCCTTGCAACACTATCTTTCATTTCAGCCAACTCGCGCTGTAAGTCCATGCGCTCATCAGCCATGTCGGCAGTGTTATCAATTCGCTCACTTTCCAGCTTAATTCTTCGATCAGCTTCCTCAGCTTTGCGCTGCAGATCCGCTTCTTTGATATCAAGCTCACGATCACGCAGATTAACCAGCGGGTCATCTTGTTGTGTCGGTGCAAGCTCTGGCGCCATCGCCTCAGTCAACTGCATAGAAATCTGTGCGACCTTGTCTTCCATGATCACCTGCATCTGCTGTTGCATCTGCTGCATTTGCATCTGAACCTGTTGCATCATCATCGGATCCATCTGAGCTTGCTGCTGAGTCTGCTGCATCTGTTGCTGCATCTGTTGAATCTCAGGGTCTTGCTGAGCCATCTCACGCGCTTTGAAATCAATGTGCTGATAAATGTGCGCTTGAATCATCGACATGCCCTGCTGTTGACCAGGAGGCGCTGCAGAAATAAGCGGTGTTTTTAATAACGCAATGTGCGAATCAATGTGAGCATCGTGATCTTGTTGAGCAAACGCCTGTGCAGGCTGCATCTGCAAGAACCCAGAGTTCTCGATTGCTGGTGACACAGGCTGTGGCTGTGGTGGTGGTGGCAACAACTGCTCAATCTGCTGCACACCCATCGCCTCGTACATACGGCGATACGCCTCGTACATGCCTTGTGGCCCATGGATCTGCGGGTTCGACTGGACCATTTGCATCATCTCTTGAGCGAGCATAACGCGCTGGCTCATGGAGAATATGTTCGGGTCAGACACAGGAATGATGTCGATACGATCATCAAAGTCCTGTGCCAACAACTGCTGCTGCCCACTAGCGATCTGGTATGGATACGCCTTGATCGGTGACTCTTTGATCACTCGTGCAAGTATGTTGAACTCCACACGCTGGCTGTAATGCATTCGCTTGTGTATCGCGCTCATCACTCGGCTACCGCGCTCAAGCAACGCAATCGTTGTGCCTACAGGCGCCTCTTGGTTGCCATCACCAATCTGCATATCACCAACAGAAGCGAAACGACGGCCTGCGTCAACCAACATGCCCAGCAACTGCAAGAGTGTGCCGCTTGGCTCTTTAAACGGCAGAGGCATCAACGCATCGCGCAATGACCCGCCAGGCGCATCCATGTCTCTGAACTCACCAGGTTGCAATGGAACATCGTTGTCTCGGATACGAATGCCACGAGCCTTAAATCCTGCAGGCAAGTTCGCCAACGTACCGGCATCAATCAACTGACGCAGAATAGAAGTGGCCGCTTGAGACAAGCCACCAATCATGTGGGTCAGACCAAAACCGTAAAAACCAACACCTGGCAGAAACTTATAGTGAACAAAATAGTCAATGCGACGGCGCATAGCATCGTCTTGCTTGTAGTTCCTGCGAACAGAAAGGATAGTGCTCTGCTTCGGTAGTAGCGTGACGATGTACGGTAGTTTGATACCCGTTTCTTCGCCTTGAGCATCGACATCTTCAAACCCTGGAATGTCCAACTCAACATGAACCTCCATAACCTCGGCGTCGTAATCGTTTGAGCTACCAGATGGCTTAACGCCTTGTAGTTCATCAATCTCTTCCTCAATGTCACTAGCTGAATATGTCGAGTCATCAGACTCGCCACTGACCTTTGTCTTGCGATAAAAACCAGCCTGCTGAAGCTTGCGAACCTCGTTCATCGACATGTCAATTACATGCGTGATACGAACCGCATCATCAAGACTCGTAGTGCCATAAGGCACAATCAGTTTCTCAGACGGGATGAAACGCGATACAGGACGGCCTAGCGACTGATCAAAGTGAACCTTACGAAACGCACTGCCAGACAAAGGCAAATAGAAAAGTAGTTGGTCTGTCTCAGGATCGTATTCTTTCATCTCCTGAGTGATCAGATAGTTCATGAACTCCTGCACACGAGCAGCCTGAAGGTCAGTCTGGGGCGTGCCCATACCCATGACCATCGTCTTAACAGGCCCACCAGAAGGCAACATCTCTTTGTAAGCTTGTGCTTGAAACTGCGTGACAGACTCAGCCAAGAGGGGGTGAATGACGCCAGAAGCCCCGTCAAAGGGTTCTGTGCGATCTTCAAACTTCATACCTAAGAACTTCAAGCCCTCGGTGTACTGATCAATCCACTCTTTGCGCGATGACTTATCGTCATCAATATCACCCATCAAGTCAGAGTAGATTCGACCTAGATCCGCTTGATCAATAACCTCTGCAAGGTTGGCGTCAAACGCAAGAGGAGCCTCCATATCAAGATCGCCTTCACCAAAGACCATGGTGCCATCGTCCATCATCATGGCATCTTCATCGTCCATGTCATCAAACATCAGGTCTTCATCAGAACCCTCAGAAAGCTGAATCTCTTTTGAACTGTTTTCGATATCAAGTTCATCGATATCAACGTCATCTACACCGCGCTCTATAGCCATGGCTCGCCCTTTCTGAGTTCGTCTCAGTCTTTGTCTGCGTACAGATTATCGAAGATACGGTTCACATCTAGCGTGTAATCCAAGTCCGACTTGCTGTAATGAATATGCTGTGACGGCCTAAAATCAGGGGCGCCATCACCAGTCTCAAACCACGCAGGATGCGTCACCCTCACCCTGTTGTTGGGCAAAGCTACTATATTCCCCGTCCACTCGCCAGCATCAAGTAACTCCATCACATGCGATTGTTTGTGCTGTGCAGGATCATCAGCGATCTCATTCTCAGCATAATCCACAGTGAACAAGTACTTCGCGGGGTACATCTCCCCACCAATTTTGGCCATCCAGGGGCACGGCGTTGCGCGATCTAAAACGTATACAGCATGAGTGTGAGAAGAACAGTCCCAAGGCTGGGCATCATGTACCGCCATAGGGACTGGCCACTCCTCAAACGGCGTATCCGCAACCAAAGCAGTGATCGGCATTCTTGCCCACATGGCTCCACCATGAACATTCGGTTCGTCCTCATCATCGTCAGTTTCACACCCAGTGAAAATGACCTGAAAACTGAGGCATCTCGTAGGCATCGTAGTTACAGCAATAACCATCGCGTGTAAAAACTCGCCATGGTATTTCTCGTGATTGTGTGTGTATTCCCGTCTCACCCACGCCTTAAAGTGCGGGATGTTACTTTGTAAGTATGGCAATTAAAAAATGTCCTTAGCATAGTCTATTGCCCGTTCAACAAAGCCTGGCGGTTCTTTTGGTTTCGCCGCAGGGGTTGGAAGCCTGACCCCAAGTTCCTTTTGTTTTTCAGGCGTTAAATAACCTCTGATATCGTCTTGTAGCCTTCTAAGATTTAACATCGTAAGAGGGCGTCTGTCTCCTCCAAAAGACTCTTTTAACTTCCTTTCTTTAGGAGTGTTTGGATAAGCAGCGTCAAATGCGTCTAAATAATAGTGACTTTCATTAATAAAAGAATACAGTCTAGCACGTTCTTTATTCAGCCTTCTGTACTCCGCACGACCTTCCGAAGAGTCTTGATCAACACTTTCCATTTCAAGCTCTAATTGTTTAAGCCTGTCTTCAAACAATGGAAGGCTTTGTGCCCTATGAAACAACTCATGATTTACTGTCTTTGATAGATCGTCTAGACCGCCAAACCCACCATACCCTTCGTATTCTTTGCCGCTATAAAGCTTCCCGCCTTCATCCCTTAGCTTTCGGTCTGTGGATTGAAAGTACCTGATCTCATCAGGCTTGGGGTAAGAGCCTTGGTAAAAATCAAAGCCAAGCGTCCTTCTTGCGTCTCTAGCAAGAGCATCCTCGGTAGTTGTCGGAGGAGCATAATGACCCAAAGCATTGGACATCCTTTGCCGCTGGTCGCGAGAAGGCATACCCATCGGCCTAATAATAGCGCGTCGGCCCAGCGTTCCTTCTTGATCACCCTGACCTTGCATGCCTAGATAAGACATCAAGCCATAAAGACCACCATAGCGGAGGTCTTCAGGAAGACGGGTCTGAATCTCATCCTCAAACTCAATGTCAGCCATCTGCTCAGATGCCGCACGAGCTTCCTCAGACAAAGCGTCCCGCAGTAGGTCTTCTATCCCCACTTGGCTTCCCACTTGGTGCTCTTAGTGCGCTTATTGGCCATGCCGCCTTTGGCCCTCTTGATAGGAGATCTGGATGGCTTGATGCCACGCTTCTCCATCTCCGCACGACCAACACGGGTCATCAACTCGTTTATGCCCGCCGTAGCTGTACCAACACCAGTTGCGCCAGCAATAACACGGTTGCGAGTCTTCTTAGCTGCAGTCGCTGCACGCTCACGATCAGCAATAGACGGGCCTTTCTGATCCCGCATGTACTTTGGCGTAGGCTGGTTCTTGGAGGCCTCCTGGGCCTTCTTAACCGCAGTCTTCCCATACTTCTTGATCGCAGCCTCAACGCCCTTCTTAGCGATGAGAGCCATGATCGGGAATAACGGAGCGGCCATTACTTCATCGCCTTGCCGTAACCGCGCTTAGCTGCGCCTACACCGCGTGGCTTAGTAGGCTTGCGTGAAACTGCACCGCCTTTGGCCATGCCTTTCTTCTTAACAGCACCGCCCATGGCGTAGCCCTTCTTCTTCATGGCACCACCCTTAGCCATGCCTTTGGACTTCATCATGCCGCCCATAGCCTTCTTGGTGACTCCTCGACCCTGCAAGATGTCCGCCTGTGTTACCTTGCCGTCCTTGTTTAAGTCAGGGAAACCACCCTTCTTCATGCCCATAGCCTTACGCCCACCACGAGCGCCGCCTTTGGATGCCATTTTAGATTTCATCATACCGCCTCCCATTTTCTTGACCGGCTTCTTTTTAACCGCAGTCTTCAGTTCAGTTGTGTATTTCTTGCCGTTCCAAGTGAATGTTTTAGAGCCACCCTTCAACGCTTTGTCCCTATGGAATTTAAAAGCTTCCTTGAAAGGAACGCCGCCTTTGCTCACCCCAACGTTGTATTTCTTGTCGCCGGTAAGTGCTGGCGTGGACTTGGCGCCCTTCGCCTTAGGGGCACGGGCCTTGGGAGCAGGGGTCTTGGAAGCAGGTGTTTTGGCGGCAGGAGCCTTCGGCTTAGGAGCAGTGGCCTTAGGGGCAGGCTTGGTTGCCGCGACCACTGCGCTTTGCTTGGCAGTCTCGCCCGTGGCTTGGCCCGCAGCCTTAGCAACAACAGGCGCCGCCCTGCGTGTAGAAATCTGCTCTTCCTTCTGACTCCTCAAACGAGCAGCCCTTTCCTCGCCTTCCTTCTTGCGCTCAGCAAGAACTCTTGCCGCCTTATTCTTTCTTATCTCTTGATCTTTCTTTCGCTTCAAAGCAGCAGCACGTCTCTTGCCTTCAGCTTCGCGCTGCTTGAGAGTCTCCATGCCCTTGCGTCTTCGGTTCAAACGGCCTTGTGGATCATCCATACTCTCGGATCGGGGCATCTTGCCACTGAGGTATGTGCCAATCGTGCCGAATAAACCCTTCTCCTCAAGAGTGTCAGAAGCAATTTGCTGACGAGTCCTATCATCGTACTTCGTTTTTGCCATGGCTGGCTCCTAATAATATGCGCGCTGTCGCCGGTATACTTCCTCTTCATCCTCGTCAGAATAAAGATTAATGAAGTTGCCTTGACGGAATCTTAATATCGCCTGCGTCGTAGTGTCCACATAATCATCGTGCGGTGCAAACGGAAATGCAGCACACTCCTCAATCACCTCATCCGCAAATACACGGTCAGGCGCCCATACCATACCAGCCTCAAAAACAGGGCTAACAGCGTGAACACGCGACATCTTGTCATTACCCCTAGATGGCCGGTAATTCACCACAGGAATGCCCATAGCCCTCAACTCGTGCGTCAACGGCGTACCACTCGCCTGAGCCTCAATCAAAACCATATCCGGCTGGTATTCCGAATACTGCTCCTGGGCAATCGCCTTCAACTC
>Ga0070746_10000708_pt1 | contig 19981 bp, 23 predicted proteins | sample VirMetDEL_Mar_21_FD_77016 | JGI IMG/M metagenome (GOLD analysis project Ga0070746, IMG submission 77016) | Aqueous microbial communities from the Delaware River and Bay under freshwater to marine salinity gradient to study organic matter... | ecosystem: Environmental > Aquatic > Marine >...
CGCTGATAGGCCAAAGTGCTTTGTAATAGCTCGTGCTGTATTGGGGCCAAAAGAGCCATCTGTAGCGGCTCCTATGCGCTCCTGTAGCTTTTGCATAGCTAAGGTCATTTAATTCTCCTTTGCGGGCTTTGTTCCAAAGACGCGAACATAAGTCATATCTTCGCTGTAAGCCTCTGCCCATTTATTCTCTGTGAAGGTTGCAAAGGTTATAAGGGCTTGGTTGTCGGCCTCAAGCGTAAGAACAACCTCGTCAAGAATGGCTATTTGATCAACCAGAACGTCAATCTTGTGAGCTTGTTCTGCGAAATACCAAGTTCCAGCTATAACTTGAGCGATCATCGCAGCGACAAGCGCCAAGGGAACCTTTACATCTGCCATGATTACTTCCTAAAAAACTTCGTTGCGGAACGCACGGCGAAGCTACTGGCAACGATCACGCCCAAAGTGTACTGATACCACTCTGGCATGGCTTCCAATGCAGCGAACCCATCAGCAACAGCCTTGCGGCCCCATTCCCCAGTGAATGAAAGCACAAGTGGAATTGAAAAAAGTAAAACCAAATATTCATCCTTCCATGAATTTTGGGTTCCCTGAGCCATGATCCGTTCCCAATCAGCTACGCTTGTCTTTTCGCTGAGAAGTATTTTGGATTTGGTTTCTGCCTCAGTAAGCTTTAGCTTTGCTTCCGCTGCGGTCTTGTCCGCTTTGCCCTGCAACCAGCTTCCAGCGAGGTTAGCGATTGGGCCTATAAATGCTTGTATCATCTACCCATCCATTCATTGATAATTACAAATATCAAGGCACAGGAAAAAGTGCCAAGAAAAGATGTAACTAAAATATCTGTCATTTCTCTGAACTTAGCCATACGGCTATCGTTCCAGTCATGGCCCCGCTTACTACTGAAATCATTGCGGATTGCTGAGTTGATAAATCATCAAGACTCATTCCCCAGTTTATAACCTTGATATACATTATGGTCATAACCAGCATCATAATGCGTGGCATCAAGCGATATTGGAGGATCTTTTCAAAGGTATTTGCCATGTCAAACCTCTATATTTATTTTAGTTCCCTGCGGTCTATCCGCTGTAGTCTTGCGCCCAAACCTATCATAACTTTGCTGCAAGTCCAATGTTTGCTTTGCGAGAGCCTCTAAGTGACTGTGATTGGCCCTGTGTTCTTTCTCTACCCTTTGCTCTGCTAAATGTGTTTCGATAGCCTCACGCTCTCTCGTTTGCTCGTGAATGTGTGAGGCAACATTAAAAGGCATAGAGCCAATACCGCTCAAACCATCTGCCATCAGATACGCCCCTGCTTTGCCAGAATAATAACAATGGTTATTCCAAGCATAATAGTAATAATGATTGCCCCGCCGCCATAAATTATAATGCGTTCAATCATTTTAGCTTTGCGTTTTCTCTCCGCTTCAAGCTTCGCTTTACGATCTTTCCTTGCTTGCACCCGTATGGCTTGCAATTCACCCCAAGCGCTAAAGCCCCGCGTTGCAATTACGATTTGACGAAGTTCTTCTTCCGCATCCTTGGCTCTTTGAAGATTGACGAAAGTTTCCATAGCGTTTTCATCTGAACCAGAGAAAAGGCTGTTTTTCTTTTTCTCATGTGCAGCACGTAAATCGTCTACACCATCAAAGAACTCTCCGATTTGCTTGGTTACATTGACCAATTCTTTGCCCGCTGCTACCGCAGATTTAACCGCAGCCAGTGCTGTAAATGGATCAATCATGTATCGCGCCCTACTACTATGTAATTAGGGCAACGCGCCTCTGGCATTGTCCTAATGACCTTTGGATAATGGTAATAAAACGAAGGTCGAGGGCATCTATAAACACATGCCTTATACATAATCCCAAAGGGATACATTCCAAAAGCGATTGATGTTAGGGCGCAAATCATAGCCCTACTATATCACATTTTATTTCTGGGCTAAATTCTGAACGTCACGTCTAAGCTCTTTTTGCTCATCGCGCATTTCTTTAAGAAGTTCTTTAATGTCATCATAGCGGGCCTCAAGCACGGCAATCTTTTTCTGATTTGTAAAAACAAACCTTAAAAGAGCGCCCAAAGCACCAATGACTGCGAGTGTAATCGCTACGGCTGGAGAAAGTATTGCATCACTCAATTTCATAAGGCCTCCGTACAGCTGAATGAAAAGCCATACTTACTAACGTGGTCAGCATCCCAACCTAGATCATTACTATCCATTCTCATTACAGCCGTTGTACCAGATATTGAGGCCGATGTAGACCCGCTAATTGCAACTTTTAATGATGGCTCGATTGTAGCCGTTCCTGTTCCTGACATATCTGAAACAATCATATGAAGCTGAGAGGATGATCCAGTGCCAAATTGCACATAATCTCCAGCTTTTAATGTACCATTTAAGGTCAAAGGAATAGTAGTATCTCCAATCGCATGGGTTCCGCTTGTAACAGATGCTGTTGTAGCTGTGCCAATATTTGATTGTCCATCAGGATCACCCATCAAAAATGTATTGGCCCGACCACGAAGCTTCAAAAAGAATGCTTGCCATGCACCCGCCTGAGAGCGCTTCATAGGAGGCAAAGTAACCGTTGCTTGCCAACATGCCATAGAATACTCATAAACTTGCTCATGACCGCTAAATGGGCTTCTGTTACCCGCTACAGACCGCTTGATTGACCAAGAGGATTGAGTAAATGCTGGAGAACTGGGCATAGTAATTAAAGCCATTATGCAAGCGCCTGTCTAAATGAACCGCCGCGTCTACTGCTATCCGCGACCGCATTCAGTGTATCTTGTTTTATAACAGGCAGCAACGAAAGCATTTCAGCCCGCACTGTTTGAGAAACTCCTGTTTCTACATTGATTGTTTGATTTACAGTTATACCGCCGCCGCCAAGAGCATTTTGAGTATTCATATTGTTCATGATTTTGCCCGCTCCAGAAGGAACGAATAACTCAGGTCCGCGCTCCCCAACTAGAGTAGGAGTGTTGGGCTGAATAGTTCCCCCACCCGCTGCGCCAAATAATTGACCAGATGGAAGCGGGCTAAACCCTGATACACCGCCAAAGATTGAGTTCATGATTTGATTTACAACGAAAAGCTCAATCGCCTTGGCTAAAATGGTTTTAACTAAATCTGCAAACATACTTTCCATAGATGCTTTGAAGTCTTTCCCATCCATGATGGTTTCTGCAAAGCTTTGACTTACACCCGCGCTAAAACTTGCAAGAGCACTATTCATTTCATCAGTAAGCATCATCATTGCAGTTATATCAGCTTCGACTTCTTTAATTGTTCCATCGAATAATGAAAGATTTGCATTCGCATGAGCTAAAGAAACTGAAAGAGTATCCGTTACGCTGGCGTAATTTCCAGAAGCTAAAGCAACAGCCAAAGTTCTTTCTACCATAGGGGCCAAAAGCGCGTCATTCTTTTTTTGAATGTCAAACATAGCAGAATTTACTTCCGCTTGTTTAATGGCCTCTTTATTTCCTGATTGCCTCGCCGCTTTTAATTCTTTTTCAAGCTCAAGTTGACGCCGCTTTATAACTAATTCTTCAGCTAATGCTCTCTGTTTCTTGGTAAATAAATCGAAATCACTTCCATCATCACCAGTATCTTCCCCATCTGGAGAAATACTGTCCATTTTGATAGATGCAAGAGCCTGTTGCGCTAAAAGCTCCGCTTCAAGTTGCTCAAGTAAATTCTTTTTTAAATCAATTTTTGCTTGCTCATTAATAAAGAAACTATTGTTTGCGGGATCTTCAAGAAACGCGATCTCATTATTAAGCTTTTGTATCTGCTTTGCAGTTCCCTCTGCATCATTGCCAAACTCAGAAAGAACTCCAATAGCTTGCAAAAATGACCTAGTTACACCAACGCCATCTCTAAACAATTCTACAAGATCTGTAGCCATAGGCAAAAGCTCACGACCAATATCAAGTGCAAGGGTAGAAATTTCAGCACCTAAAGCTTTTGTTTGATTGGCATAACTATCAGCTGTTCTAGCTGCATCGCCCTGTGCGTCTGTTGTTCCATCAAGTATAAGATTTAGTCTTGCTTGCACTTTCTCTGAGTTTGTAACCTCATCACCGGTTCTTTTTATGCCCATCCGCAAAAGTTCTTGCTTCAAGGTTGCCTCTGTAATGACAACGCCAAATCGTCTAACTGTTTCATGGTTGCCTACTAAAGCGCTTTGGAAAGCCGCCATAGTATCAACATCAGAAGCATTGTTAAATGAAGCTACATCAACAGCAAGCTTCGTTAAATCAACTGATAATTTAGCGGCCTCTCCACGAGCAAAGCCCATTGGAACAAATGTGTCTTGAATACTTGAAGCCATTTCTTCAAGTTCATGAGAGGATCTGCCTACTGATGCACCAAAAGCACTAAGATCAGAAACAACCTGATCTCTAAACTGACCAAAGACTACAGATGATTTTGATTGCATTTCAGCAACGTCACCTGCAAGATCAATAGCAGCCTTACCAGCACGGGCTAATGAAATAGCTATTACACCAATCGCAGCTACATTTACAACTCTACCAAGGTTTTTAAACGCCGCTCCAGCTGCGGTTGTCGATTTTATAGCATCCTTCTGTAAACGATCTAAATCACGCTTAATATCAGACATATCCGCTTCGATGCGGACTAGAAGGGTATCAACTGTTGTAGCCATTAATCTGGATACCTTTCCATTAAGTCCTCTAGTTCATCCTTTTGCATGGGAGGTGGCTTCCCAGACGAATGAAACTCAGAAAATCCTTCTATAGCAGAATAGAACTCAATAAGGCTCATGTTCCAAAAATCATCTGGCCTTATTTGCATTTTCCCCAGTCCAATTTTCATAAAATCTTCCCAAGGGAAACTATCTACACTTGTGCCACCTCTTTTTCGTTTCCCGCGTTACTACCGCCCTGCAAAGCTGCCGCCAAAACCTCTCCAGTTACTCGCATAGAATTTGCTAAACCAGCATCCCATATGATACTTTTGACATCATTTTCTCTAACATCATTACCACCGCCTCTTATTATAGGTGTTAAGATAGAGATCATTTCTGCTGTCGTTAAATTACCATCTGTAAGCTTAGTTAATACTTTTACAATTCCTATACCTAAAGCGGTCTCAATTTTTATGATCGCGTCCAGAGTTATCCTTGCGCTCCAAGTCTTTTCTCCCAGTTTTAGGCTCATCTCCCCGCGCTTTGGGTTTGACATTGGTTACTTCCTTTCCACTTATTAAAAGTTCCTCATTGCGATTTGCTACGTTTATAACGCTTTCTGCAATATAAGATTTACCCCCAACCTTGAAATAGCTACCTACTTCAAGTGCTGAGGAAAAACCCATTACAAAATCGCATTGAGAATTTGATTTGGCCCAGCCAGTAAAAGTTGAGCCATCAACTTCTATTTCAACACTGAGCCAAGCCATTTTTATTCTGCCGTAAACGCAAACGTTCCAGCGCTCTCAAGACTGATTGAGTATGTTACTTCGCCGTTATACTCACCCGCATATTCAATAGATGAGATCATCATCGGTCCAGCGAATGTTCCAAACCCAGGTACTACAACATCAAAGTCAGTAAATGTTCCTGCTGTTCTTTGAGCATCGAAAGCTGTGCGAACAGCCGCTTCTGATGGCTGGTCAGTAAATACGCCTGATCCAGATGCGGAAAATGATTGAACACCACCACCGCCTAAAAGCTGCCGTAAACCAGAGCTATCCTTGGTTGTTACATCAACCGCTTCGTCATTCATTGTAATCGAAGTTGACCGCAACCCAGCAACAGTTGTCGCTGTTCCGCTTATATCAACTTTCAGTAGCATTGCGGAGCCTTTTTGTGCCGCCATGTTCTTTCTCCTTAGTTGTCAAACACGATGGCGCGAAATCTCATTACTCCGTGCCGCGTTATTCCATCAGCTTCCTCAAGGGTCGTAGCGAACTCTTGCCGTATGTTGACCAATGAAGCACCTGACACAGTTATAGCAGTATTATGAAGGTTTTGGTAGACCTGTTGCATAATGTGCTTAATTTCGTATCTGCCTCGATATTCTGACCAAACATGAATAGTTAGCGTATGCTCAACTGCATCTACTGTTTTAGTGCCATTATTAATGGCGGTTTCCTCTCCAATATTTATATATGGCGCGGCTGTTCCTTCTGGAACATCATCATAAACAGGAACATCAGAAACACTTGCTCCTGATATTGTTGCATCATTTAACTTTGCATATATCGCCTTCTGCAAATTCCAAGAATGTAAAGCCATTACCCGCCCCTTGATCTTAAACGCGCAAATTTGCGGCGTATTTTTGGCCTATTTTCTTCAAGAGCGGGCTGTAAAAACGGCCTTGCTTGCATTTTACTGGTTCCAAACTCAAGAGCCTCAGAATAATCTGCTCTACTTTCTACTGACCCGCCCAAGCCATCAGCATCTATAACCATATGAATATTAGCAGCTAAATATCCTGTGTCAGAATTTGGAGGATTACCCGCCGCTGAAGCAGTATGAGTACGGCGCGGATTATATTTCTGATAGGTTGCACCACTACTGCTATGGGATTGAATGCTTTGCTTTGCTGTATTCATTGTATCTTGAGTTCCAGAAGCAATAATTTTCATTACGTTTCTAGTATATCCCGCCTCAACAGCTTTATAATTTGGCTTATTTATAACTTTTGCCCTTATACTCATGAGGCTACACCTTCCTCACAATCTAAATCAAGAAACTTAAAGCGATTATCTACATTCAAAACGCCCTTGATAGTAAAGGTTCTAGTCGTTTGGCTACCATTACGACGATAGGTTTGAACAAGCCGATTAGCAGTCGTTAGATCTGCTCTATATCTAACTCTTATAGTGCTTTCTAATTTATCTCTAAGCTTATCAGCAAAAACTGTCTCATTTGAATTTTTGGGCGTAATGCTGGCGAAAACAGTAGCTACCTTTGTCCAAGCAATAGAAGATCCACCGCCTTGATCTGAGGTTCTTGTAGCAGACTGTAACTCAAGCTTGTTACGCATATTCCCGATAGACATTTAGCCAATCCCCGCTCTTACCATTCCCTTGTAAGGCGTAGAACCAAATCGCATTATTTGATATGGCGTCAAAAGCTGGGTCAAAAGCTTTGGAGGCATTGGCACAACATTTCCCTCACCATCGCCTCTATTCTCATACATAAAAGCGCAATACTGCATCATTGCGATCCTTATAGGCTCTGGTACGCTTTGGGTGGTTGCGCCATATCCCGCCGTGTAAGTTATCTTTAAAGCGTTAGCCGCTCGTAATTCTGTCGGGTACGACCCGCCATCTCTAAGAATAACGCGGGCTGGCTCCCTGATTGTATCAACATAATAATTCTTTGCTGACCATGTTGTTTCTGTGTCTTGGTCAATTATATTTAAAGCACCGCCCATGCCGCCATGATTTGAACAATAATAGTAAAGCTCGACCTGTAGATCGTTGGGAACTGTTATCTCAAGATATGCTCCTGCAGTTCCCGCTGTGCCGCTAGTTGTTACTCCTGTTGTATAGGGGGAACCGCCAGCATGTGTTCCATTAGGAGTTTCCGATAAGCGAAAAGGATGACCGCTATTACTAGCATCATCTTGCTTAAACCTATATGTAGAATTTCTTTTGAGGGTTAAGGTTTGCTGAGACGTTCCGTCTATTACAAACACGCCGCCCGCAACGGTAACGTCATATTCTAAATCTTCTGCATCACCATCATTATAATATTTAATATCTGAAACAGCGATTGCAGGGGCTAGGGCTAACTCAATGTTGTTTTGATAACTAACAATATCAGGGCCAGTTTTCCAACCTTCCCACAGCGGCATATCAAAGGGAACGAACCCATCCATCCATTGCTGCATAGTGCGAGTTATGAGAGCTCGGCCTGTGTAATTTTCGGCCCATTCCCGCGCCGCAATGATAAGGCTCATCACAAGGGTTTCATCTACATCATCGTCAAGTCTAAGAGCATCACGAACTTCTATAACTGTAAGCGGCTCTCTTGCGGGCTGCGTTTCTACGACTAATCCACTCATGATATATCATCCGTAATTGTTATTCTGATAAAGTCAGAATTTGGGAATGTTTCAACTTTTCCATCTACGAAGGTTATTTGAAATTCAGCCTCATAAGATCCTATTGTGTCTGTATCAGACGCGGCCCACTCATATCTTACTTGACCAGCATCCGCATTGTGAATGATAGCGGAGGCACTTGTTTTAACCGTGGTTTGCCCAACGGCCCGCATCTTAAACATTGCAGTCGCAGCGGTAAGATCTACCACAGCGTCATTGCCATCTTTGAGAGTTACAAGAATTATTGGGGCTGTATCGTTTTGCTTAATGTAAAAAGCCATGCGCTGCGTCCATTCGTTTCTAGCCGCACTCTACACGAAAAGATTGCGTAAGTTAAGCCGCTTCGTTTACTTCGTTTACTTGAAGCACAATCGCGGAGTTTTTAGATTGGACTTCTACCGCCTTATTTTCTGACGGATCTTCTACTACAATATTTTCGCTATCTATTTCATCGGCATATCTACCTATGCCAACATCATAAATTAGATCGGGGATAATCGGAGCGCCAGTTGTTATGTTGTTTGGCGTTAGGATATGCACTTGCCCAAAGGCCGCGCTTGGAACGCTAGGAGCGCCCGTTGAGATATTTGCAGTAGTAAATCCGTAAATAAAGTTTGGATCAATCTGAGGTACGCTAGGCGCTCCTGTGGTTATTCCTTCCCCGCCTAGAACATGGGTTTGATTTAGAACCCCGCTATCAATAACAGGAACGCCCGTTGTAACATCTGCCGTTGTAAAGATATGCTTTTGTGTAATGGATGCATCGGGAACACTAGGAGCGCCCGTAGAAACGTCTGGAGTTGTAAGGATATGCACTTGTTCAATAAGGGGAGAGCCAACAACAACGGGGTCTGTCGCAAAGCCTTGCGGGGCCATGATATGATCTTGAAAGATAGCCGCCGTTCCAAGAGTAGGGATTCCAGAATTGAAGCCCTCACCCACAAGAGTATGTGTCTGATTTATTAATGCGGTTCCTACATCTGGGCTTCCTGATGTCAAATCCGCACCTAGCAACTGATGATCTTGCGCTATCGCGGCGGCTCCAAGGACAGGCGCACCCGTGTCAAGATTTGGCGCGGTAAATGTTTCTTCCTCAAACATTGTGCAATTATCAACAACGGGCGCTCCCGTAGAAACGGCTGACGTAGATAGGGCATGCGTTTGATTTATCGCGGTATCTGCAACAGTAGCCGCCCCCGCAGTTATAGAGCTTGCAGTTATAATATGATCTTGAACTATCCCAGTAGAGCCAACGCTAGGCGCACCCGCATCAAAGCCCGTTCCAAGCAATACATGATCCTGATTTATCCCTGTCGTTCCTATATTGGGCGCACCCGCATCTAAATCATTGCTCGCCAGAACATGGGTTTGCGAAATAGATGTAGAGCCAACCGAAGCGGCCCCCGTGTTTATAGTTTGCGGAGAAACAGCATGCTCTTGATTTATGGTTGCGTTTCCAACTGTAGGCGCGCCAGATGTAATACCATTGGCTGAAAGCGGGATTGTAGGAGTTAGAACAGCTTGCCCTATAGAAACCGCGCCAGTTGTTATATCATTTGCAGCAAGATTATGCCCTTGTATAAATGTAATATGAGGAACAATCGGAGAGCCAGTAAACAGATTTGCCGTTCCAAACGTCTCATCTTCAGCCATGTTGGCAGTCGGGACGTCAGGAGCACCAGATGTTATACCTTGCGGACTAAAAACATGATTTCCAGCAATAGTAGGAGATCCGACAGAGGGCGCACCTGTTGTAATACCTTCAGCACCTAAAACATGATTTTGAGCAATAGCCGTTGTCGCAACGCTAGGCGCGGCGGTTGTAATTGATTGACCGCCCAAAACATAAAGATGGGTAGCTGCGGAAAATGGCTGCGTACTAAATGGATTTAAAGCGTTCATGGCAAACCTCTATTTTCCGCACCATATCAAATTTATATGTTTACGTCACCCTGATAGCGGCTTGTCCACATAGTCAAAGAATATTTAACACCAGATTTTAAGGGATTGACCTTGTGCCCATGCGTAACTGCGCTTGGAAATAGGATGCAATGCCCCAAGGGAACATTGATATTTGAAAAGTTTTGATGCGGGAAGATCAATTCAGCCCCTTCATAATCTTCGTTTAGCTTTACGCTTCCAGTAACTAAAGAGGCATCAGTATGAAATCCAAGGCTGGTTTGTGTATCCATCGCATAACGCATGGTAAAAGCGTCACGAAGCCCGATATGTTCCATTGGCGTCCATTTGCTTTCTGCAATTTTTCCTAGATGATCTCTCCATGCCGCCTCAAGCTCTGACCACATTCCAAGCCTGTCTACCCTAATCTCTTGTGCGGGAAACTTATCACCGTCCATTTGGCCCCATCCACCTACTGCTTCAGATTTTGCAATTATATTTTTGCATTGCGCCTCTGAAAGAAAGGGAACGACAAGAATATCTTTTGCGACCTCATCATAATTTAAAGAATTTACTGGCGGGATTTCAATGGCGCTTTGGGTATATCCAAACTTATCCGCTAAAGAGTTAAATCTAGCTTTCGCGTCATCGCCGCCATTCCCATGATATATGCAAGGGCAACACATCCCGTTAGATATTTGCTGACCGTCAAAGCTTACCTCGTCATCGCACTGAAAGATATAACCCTCATGGTCTAGCTTTACGTTTAGCCCATTAGCCCCAAGATACCGCTTCTGCATCCATAGTTGATCGTCTTGTCCATTGGCTACGACCTCGCTAAAGAAGTGATTGAGCCGCGCTACCTTCCCCATATAAACTCCGCTATTGAGATATTTGTAGGGGGTTGGGGTCATTGGAAATTGCGGCGCTATCGTAGGCTCAGGCCAGCAAGATTTTTCCGCTGCAAATAAAATATCGCAATCAAACCCATCAAAACGCTCTTTGATCGAATGAATATTATCTGTAAATAAAACATCATACCCATCAACGAAAAGAACTAAATCTTCATCAGGTAAGGCTTGAATATGGCTGCGAACAAGGTTGATCTTGTGACCACCGCCCTGCCCTTCCATGGTGCCGCCGCCCCACTCGACGCCGCTTCCTAGATTTAGATACGTTATGCCGTGGCGCTTGGCTGATTGCTCAAGACCCCACATTTTATTTTCATCCGTTCCAACAGTAATAATATGAGTTTGCATTGATCCACCTTCAATTTCGCTTGGCCTTACTGACCGTGGTATTTGTTTAACAAGTTCTGGCTTGTAAAAATAGTTAAAAGAATTTTTAAGTTTCAAGGGCAACCACTCATCGGCGGGAATAATTTTTTCCGCGAACCCCTCGCATAAAATGGTAGCGGTCTTTGGCGTTATGGCGTAAGCGTGAGCATTGTACCAATAGCCAAGGCTGTTTTCCCTATAGCCTAGCCAAACGCTGTCATGAGACTTTAAAAAGCCATCAACCTCCGCGACATCAAAAGAAGAAAAAACCGCATCTTCCTCAAGTACGATACCCGCAACGCCAGAGGCCGCAATCCTTTGCCACACTCGAAAATGGCTTACTGAGCAACCAAACTCCGTTTTAAGCAACCCTCGCCCTAGAAGTGGGTCAACCCACGCTCTATCGGGCTTACATCCGCTCTCTGCTATTATTTGTGCCCAATCTTTACCCCTAGCATCGAAAGCATCGCCATGAAGGGATATTTGATAGACTATCGCCAACTTCGGCCCCTACAATGGGAAAAAGAACATAGCCTGATTTAGTCTATGCTTACCGCCAATTAGGACCATGAAACCAAGCCACTAGAGATTTTCGAACCCCAGAAGTAACTGGTGCGACACGATGCTGTAAATAAGATGGAAATACAAGAACTGTACCCTTGTCTCTGCTTTCCGCGTCTGGCTGCTCTACTTCCGCAAACTCGAAGTAACCGCCTTCGTAATCATTTGGATCTGAAAGTTGAATGGTTACAGATAACTTCCTATCTTCATTACCATCCCAATTCCAGTCTATATCGTGATGCCAGTCATACCTTCCTTCTTCCGAACCGTGGTATTCTGTATATTGTATTTCTGACTTTGGGGTTACATCTACACCCATTACCTCGCCAGCTTGCGCAACATAAGGCCATAATAAATTTAATACGCCTATATTGCCTGTCATCCAAGATACTTTACTTTTTCTGTGCTCGGTGTTTAGCCCACTAAACGTGGTTGCCTCCTCAACATCTGCCTTTGAAGCAGCTTCAAGTATCTCATCAACATTAACTGACTTATGCCAGTATAGCCAATTTTGTTTTGTCAATTTTTGATCCCTTTTTGTCGTGCAGTATTAATATCCTATAGCTATATAATTTCCTGGGTATTGGTTGCCTACAGAGTTTGAATAAGAGTTAAGTCTGTCATAGCAAAAACCTGTTCTTGATATAGAAGTAGCATAACCACCCATAGAAACAACTACTTGGAGACAAGCAGTAGAAAACGCTGTTCCAAAACTATAACATTGGTTGTTATCGGTAGTACTGCTAATCGTTCCCCAACGGAATTGAATATTGGGTCCATTCCAGTAATTGCTTCCTCTTGTACCTGTTCCTGATGGTCCAGTTGGCCCCGTTGGGCCAGTGGGCCCAGTGCCACCAGTGCCTCCAGTCTGCCCCTTCTGACCCTTCGCTCCTGTGCTTCCTGTTGGTCCTGTCGGGCCAGTAGGTCCAGTGCTACCAGTGCCTCCTGTCGAACCCGTTTGCCCCTTTTGCCCTTTTTGCCCTGTCGGACCAGTTGGCCCTGCTCCACCAGTACTACCGACCTCGCCCTTCTGACCTTTGGCCCCAGTTGGGCCTGTGCTTCCTGTTGGGCCAGTGCTTCCCGTCTGACCTTTTTGACCCTTCGCACCAGTCGGACCTGTGCCTCCTGTCGGCCCCGCACCTCCAACCTCGCCTTTTTGTCCTTTGGCCCCAGTTGGCCCTGTTGCGCCTGTTGACCCCGTGCTTCCTGTCTGGCCTTTTTGACCTTTTTGACCCTGCGACCCTGTGTTGCCAATCTCTCCCTTTTGGCCCTTAGCCCCTGTGCTTCCAGTACCACCAGTTGATCCTGTCGGACCAGTTGGTCCTGTAGCCCCAGTCTCTCCCTTCTGCCCCTTCTGGCCTTGCGATCCTGTTGGGCCAGTGCCTCCTGTCGGCCCTGTGCTTCCTACCTCACCCTTCTGACCTTTAGCGCCGTTTGACCCATTTGAACCTGATGGGCCTGTGGCTCCGATTTCGCCTTTTTGCCCCTTGGCTCCTGTCGATCCAGTAGGACCAGTGCCGCCTGTGGGGCCAGTATTGCCGATTTCGCCTTTCTGCCCTTTCGCGCCAGTCGGGCCTGTCGGGCCTGTGCCGCCTGTTGATCCCGTTTGGCCCTTCTGCCCCTTGCTCCCTGCGGCTCCAGTATTCCCAACTTCGCCTTTTTGTCCTTTAGATCCCTGCGGACCTGTCGGGCCAGTTGGTCCTGTCGGCCCTTGAAGCGCAACATTCGCAACGGTTTGCTTTTCCCATGCGCTCGCGCTTACATCATAGATTGGTATAAGATCATTAGAAGCTGCATCAGTGCCAGTAGAGAAGGCCGTAAGTGCGGTCTTTACGTTTGCCGCATCCGTTACATCCGCGCTTGCTTCTATGCCATCAAGCTTCGTGCCATCCGCTGCAACGTCACGCCCATCAATGGTTCCGCTTGCTGCGATATTGCCTGTGACTGAAATACCTGTGCTGGTGGTGGCGAGTTTAAGTGAGTTATTGTAATAAAAACGGTTAGCATCTCCCGCAAAAAACTCAGCTTGAGTGGCTGTTCCGTTACTTGCCTCTATAACAACATTAGTTCCTTGTAGCTTTAAGTTACCAGTTCCAATTTCATTAATTACACTGTGATTGGACGACCCATCATGGTAAATCTCTAAGTCAGACCCTGCACCTAGCTGGATTTTTACATTATCGGCAAGATTGAAATTCCCACTTGCGTCCGCAACAAAGGCTTTGGAGGCGGGTTCTGAAACAAAGATATTCTTTGATCCCGCCCCCCAATTTACAGCATTTCCAGAATTAGTTGACGCTATGATCGTTGTTCGCGCTAATGTCGGTCCCGTTGTTGAGTAGGTTCCGATACCAATCTCAAAATCGCTATCGTCCGTGCAGACATAATAGGTTGTGTTTCCATTCCCTATTGCCGCAAAGGTTTGAAAACCACTGACCGCCCCCGCAAGAATATAATTACCTGTGCTGGTTGTGGTTGTGGTTTCCTTGACGCGATCCGCAAATACTAAAGCCATAGCAGCCCCCTAATTAGAATTACTTATGCAGGGTCTGGAATACCTATGTCAAAAGTCGCAAGGGTAAATGTGTTCCCAGATGTTACCGCTTGAGAGGCCGTAAGAGCGCCAGTAGCAAGCAAACGGCTATTGTTGGTATCTACAAGCGCATAGTGCGTTGCTGTGCCTGTGCCCGTTACAGATCCGTCTGTAATTGCTGCTACAGCAACCTTACGACCGCCGCCGCTTCGATCCGCTGGTGCGCCGATTGAAAGGCTAGTAGAATTTCCTAAAGCATAAGTAGAATTTGCTTCCGTGTATGTTGAAGCCTCTTGTGATGTTACAAGAACTTTATTGGCTTCCGTGTCTAAAACTGTAAGGCCATTATCAAAGACCCTGTTGTCTAAAGTTGCCATATCATAAGTCTCCTTTTTGGCGATACTGGGAACCTATCATAGTTTAGGTTTTACAACAATCAGCCAATCAATAGCCAAAGGCGATGTAGAAACCTGTGTAAGTCCCAGTAAAATCATCTAGCCTGTTAAACGTAAATCTATTTTTATTTATAGAATTGCTCGCATCTAAGAAAGTTGCACCACCTACAGAAGCAATAACTCCCAAGCATTTAGTGCTAAAATCTGTACCAAAGGTAACGGTCTGATCGTCATCAGTCGCATTAGAAAACGACCCAAATCTTAATTGAAATCCAGACTGATGATTAAACTTCCCATTAGAAGAACTAAACAGAGAATTAAGATCTGGTTGAGTATTTAAGATAACGGGTTCCGCGCCATCCGTTTCTATTGTGTATCGAATAACTCCGTTACCGCCATCGCCGCCATTGCCCCTGCTACCAACGCCTCCATTACCTTCACTTGTGTTGTAAATATTCCCTATTTCTTGAATTTGCAGTATGACAGAAGAATAACTTGAAATAGGTGTAAAGTTAGTTAGATGCTCGCCCGCACCGCCGCCCGCGCCGCCCTTTACAGAAGATTGGTTCCAATCTGGAGGGTTGCCCGCGCCGCCGCCGCCGCCAGAACCTAAAGTTCCCGCATCACCAGGGTCATTTTCACTTCCTCCACCATTACCACCAGAGGCAAACGCGCTATCTTGTCCATCGTCTCCCCGCCATTTATCAGAGCCAGTTCCTGCATCTGCGATCCCGCCACTAGCATTTATATAAGATTGATTGACCCCATCTAAAATTAGGCGGTATCTTGTTCTTCCACCACTTGTAGGCGCTGTGCTTTGAACAGATGCCGCGCCACCCGCGCCTCCCCCTATAGCATTTATAGTAATTGAGGCAGCATTTGGATTAACAGAAGCGCTTTTTATCGTAATGTTGCCAGTAGAAGTAACATTGCCTGATGATATTGTTCCAACCGCATCTTTAACTATGACTGGATTTGTAATCCTAGTCTCGCTATCGGAAAATGATACTCCATGATCATCACCGACGCTATCTTGCCCAAAAGTTGAAAACGCAAAATCAAGATTTCCTGTAGGATTTCCTAGAAAAATGCCATTTACTTGCTCATCCCAGCTTGTTTTCCCAACCTTCCAAGCAGCCCCATCCTCTAAATTTACCTCAGAATTTACCCTTAGCTTATCGCTTACAATTTCTGTAGCCGCGATAAACTGCGAAAATGTTTCGAGAGCAAAAACCGTTGGTGAAAATATTGCTGGGGAGTCAAATGATGCTGAGTGCGCCGACCAGTTCTGGGTTGCATAATCCCACTTCCTAGCAGAGGCGGTTGTAACTTTACCTGTTCCAGTTGTTGATCCCGTTGCTGTAAATTCAATTCCTACAAGATTTCTTGTAGCCCCTGCCAAAGTGAAGTCAGATGTGCCTAAAACTTCAATAACATAGCGCTTTCCAGAAACCATGCTTGTAGCATTTGTAAAACTTGGGTTTATAAACCTAGCCCACACTACAGTATCTTCTGGTATATCGCTCATTTGAGCCAAAGTAGGATTTGCTAAGAGAAAAGCACTATCTAGCTGAGCTTGCGTTGTCGTTTGCGGGTCTACGTTATTTGTTTGTATCTCTGCGCCGTTTAGAGTTACGATAAGGCCGCTCTGCCCTGTTGGGCCTGTTGCTCCATCTTCTGCAAATTTAACGGGGGCAGACCAAGACAAACTACTATCGGTTCCCGTTGGCCCAGAAACGCTTGCAGTCGCATTTGAAATGTAAACAGGATCAGATCCACTTGGAACTCCATCGCTCCACCCGCCGCTGGGAACAGTTAAAGTGTTGGTTGTAAAGTTATAAGATCCACCTGATGGAGTTTGAATTGGACCCGTTGCAGACCTTAAGAAAATACTTGCTACAAAAGTTGACAGACCATCTTGCCCATTTTCAGCATAAAGATACGGCGTTGACCATGTTCCCGCTGTCTCTGAACCAGTATCGCCTTGGATTTGGAATTGGAAATTACACGCATAAATTGGGTCTGTTCCCGATGGGATGCTTGCAGACCAACCCGTTGGGGGTGTTAGGGTATTAGTGCCAAAATTAAATGAACCGCCAGATGGTGCGCTTGGCGCAGATGTCGCTCTCTTGTAAACTGTTGCTTGGAATGTAGATAATCCCGCTGGACCTACGACATCTGATGAAACAGTGCCATTTCCTACCGCACTAAAATCAGAAATATTACTAGAAAAATCCTGAGCTTTAAGCTTATAATAATGGGTTGTATTTTGCGTTAAGCCACTATGAACAAGGCTTGATCCAGCGGATGATCCAATCTTGCTATAAGTTCCATTTGAAGCAGTAGAATGATAAACATTCATAGAACCAAAGTCAGAAGGGAATGAGTATCCTTCCCATGAAATCTCTAACTGCTTTACACCCGCTGTTACAGTTGGGGCGCTTGGCACTGGTGGCGCGGTTGTATCAGTAACAGCTGTTGCGTTTACTGTAGCAGGGGTTCCAGAATTATCTCTTACAGTAACAGCTTTAACTGAAAAATTATAAGTAGTTCCCGCTGTCAAACCCTCAATTTCAATAGCCGCATTGGGAGTAATAGTTGTAGAATAATTTGAAAGACTACTTGGCTTCCATTGAACTTCATAGTGTTGAAATATTGGACTACTTACTGCATCCCAAGACAAAAGCATCCTTGAAATAACCGTACCATCTGTTTGAATAGCTGATGTCGGAGTTGCAGTAAGATTGCTGATTGACAAGCCCGCAGTAGCATCACCAAGGTTCGTATTATTTTGAGTAATCTGCTTGTATTCATCAGAACTAATTGACCACTGATAAGCCGTTGTAGATGTCTCTTGAAGTTCAAGATTTACTGATGGTGCAGATCCATCAAGACCGCTCATTTTCCATGAGGTTACTCTAAAATCTTTTTGGTTCCATCCATATCTATCTAATGACAGCTGAATAGTATCCCCAACCTGCACACCAAAAGCTTTTTCCAGAGAGAAATCAGAGCTGACAGTAATTTGCTCCCTCCCTACAAAAAGAATTTGTTTAGCTATCCTTTGCGCGGCTGCGCTTTTTGTTGTTACTGGGAGTTCAAAATCTAATATAGAAACTTCATTATTATCTTCTGACAAATCTGGAATTTGCTGTTGCGGATAATCTGTAGCAATAAACCTACCGTCATTAGACCCATCAATGAATGTGCCTCTAATCGTATTGACAGTGTCCCTTCTGGAAAAGCGGGTAGATATGTTTATCTCACCCCTTATATCATCATATCCAAAAGCATTCGCACCACTTACAGAAGCATCTGGTGTTTGATACGCGCCAGCTAAGAGTTTCCACTCTCCCTGACTGTAAAAGAGTGTTCCATTCAATGATGTTAGTAGAGTATTGATATTTTGCTCTGGAGTAGCTCCAGTAGTAATTACTCCACCTATTTTAAATGAATTTTCCTGAGATCCAGATACTCCAGTTGTAGCACAATCAGCTATAGCTGATGAAATCATCTGGTCATCAATTCTTGACTGCTCTGCATCAAGACCAAGATTTGATGTAAGATAATCTCTAATTGCTAATGCTGGTTCATCAGAATATTGCCACGTAGAGGAGTCATTAGTTCTATGTGTGCTAACTCCTAAAGAGCTATCATAAGCGCTATTTGTGCTATCTTTTCTGGGATCATAAAGCTTTTTCCCTTGGATCTTTGCTGTAACAAGGGGAACTCCATTTGCGAAAGTATCCGCATCATATTCAAATCTTACATAAAGACACGCAATACCACGCCCTCTGAAATTAGAGTTTATTTGAACTGGCTTATCTGTAAGTGAGCTAAGTGTTGAATGTACATTTTGACTAGATGATCCAGTAAATTTCTTGATGTAAACTTTGCTGTCCCATTTTGAAGTAGTAACTAAACCATCTGATCCGCTAAATGAAACAACCTCATCATCTAAATAAATATCGCCTATACTATTTACCTCATGACCAGCGAGAGTAATGATCATGTGCATATATTTATTATCATTGGTCGTTTCTAAGTATGTTTTTATGCCGCCCTTACGAATTTCGCCATAAACAATCTCAAAATCTGCGACAGGATCAATATTGTTGGTAAGCCCACTGCCGCCAAATTTTGGCATTTTCTGTCTACCAACGCCAAATAATGACGCCGCTCCATAAAGAGCAATGCCCCCTACAATCGCATAGGTAACGGTAGCATACCCAGCGCCTAAAATTAGGGTTCCCGTTGTAATAGCCATTAGAAAAGCCTCTTAGAAAACACGTTCTCAATATGGTTATACCCTAATCTTGTAAGTAATACATCAAAGGGTTTATGAATTTTTGTATTTACAAAGAGCAATGAAACTCCATCTTGCTTTAAATATTTCTCCGCAGTCTTGAGAAGATGCCACCCAGCTAATCCCTTACGATAATCTGGGTGCAAATAGATAACATCATTTGTTGCAAAGACATGATCTTTATAATGGAGTGATCTTGAGGTCGTAGTAACAAAATATCCTACAAGCTTCTCATCATCTCTAGCTGTAAATATTTGAAGTTGACCAGCCCTTTCAGCTTCCTTGTACTGATCCCAATCTGGGTTCAAATGAATAAATCTTTTATTAAGAGCTATTTCTTGCCAGTGAAGTTTTAGAAGTTCTTGTATCTCTAAATATATAGAAGCAAGAAACTCTTGCCGATACTTCAATCTTCTTGCCCCCAGTTTACCTTCTTGTCTTGCATGTCTTGCACAAAAGAAAAAAAGGTATCTCCATTATATAGTTGATCTTGCACTTCTTCTGTATATCTAAATGGCCTAATCCTTTGAAGATCAATTAATTTGCTTTCTATTTTGACCTCAATGACTGAGCTTTCACCACTATCTTTTATAATCAGTTGATCCATGTAACCGCTAAATATTTCCGTCAAGAAACTGCTTCCATGTATCCCAAAATAAACAATAGCATCTCTACCATGATATTCGCTAGTAAGCGCTTTGCTTACAAGGTCTGATGGCACACCAGATAATTGCGCTGAGATACCCGCCGCCTTGAGATCCGATACCTCATCAATCCCGCTAATGCTGAGAAGATCTCCAGCACCTACATATGTCTTGGAATTTTCGACAAGATCTCCTACTCCAGTCCAGAAATAAACAGGCGTAGCAGTGCTAGTTGCACCATTATAAAAATCTAATTCTATTGCATAGAAAATCTTA
>Ga0070746_10000711_pt1 | contig 19954 bp, 11 predicted proteins | sample VirMetDEL_Mar_21_FD_77016 | JGI IMG/M metagenome (GOLD analysis project Ga0070746, IMG submission 77016) | Aqueous microbial communities from the Delaware River and Bay under freshwater to marine salinity gradient to study organic matter... | ecosystem: Environmental > Aquatic > Marine >...
GAAGGGTATGACAGAGATCAAGTTGCATTGGACGAATTACTAGAGCTCGCTCCAGACGGCATATTTAGACTTATGACAACCACCGTACAGCTAATAGACACAACGGGAAGCACAACTACTTATAGATATATTTTCTCAAACATATTTTTTGTGCGCTCAAGAAAAAAACCTGCTAAAAACATTTTACTGAACGAAGTTGCTGCTGCCGACTCTGGAACTGCGTTCGTACCTACTTACTGTCTCCCTAGTTATTTTATGGAGACATACGTCGGCGAAGATGGCAAATTTGCCAATTTTTAAGGAGAAACCTTATGTTAAAAGATAATGCCAGTATTAAAGGTATTGTCAATCTCGTACTTCGAGATCAACATGGTAGAGTCAAGCAGCACAAAACCATTCGTAACGCTGTAACAGAAGATGGTATTGCACATATTATTGGGCGGATGATTGACACTAACCAAGATCGAAACGGGAGTGACAGTGTAAAACGGCATGTTATACCTCGTATGATGAGTCATATGGGTATTGGAACAGGAAATAATGCAACCTCTGCAAATGCATCTTTAGTACAGCCAGCAAGTACTTTCAATAGATTTTTACAAACTGAAATTACTGAATTGAACGGTGGTAAGCGTGTGCAGTTGATGAAAGATACTTCACTTCAGAGCGAATATCTGCCTTATTCACTTAATGTTGGAGGTTCTGGCACTGATGGAGACGGAAACGCCTTTGACAGTATGGTAGTTGGGGAAACTTTTATTACCATTGCTACCAGTGCTGCTACTACCGGAACTTTGCGGACAGGAATGTCAATTTCTCAGAGTAGTAATACAAATATTCCAGCAGGCACTTTAATAGGAACTATACGAGACGGTGATGGTACAGCAGTTAACGGAATAACTGTTGGAACAGGTCTTACTCGAATTGACCTTGTAGACTCTTCAAATAATGCAGTAGCAATTATAGGAGGCTCTGCAGGCACTGTTATAGGAGCAACAACAGTTGATGTTCAGTATGTTGACGTTCTTACATCTCTAAGGATTGTAGGCAGTCCTGACTACGGACATCCTTATGCTGGAACAGGAGCGTCCCCTACATTTACAGACTATTCTGCTCATATTAGAGGAAAAATTGGAGGGTACTATGATACTCAAAATACTCCTGGAAGTATTGCTGATAACTCAACAAAAGCTCCATTCTTTGGTGATATATCTGACCGCCCCAGTACCGACTTTGAACAGTTCGGCACAGATATAGACGGCATTTTCCAAGGAGAGCGTATAGGCTCTAGTATTGTTGAAGATGTAGGCACTAGTACCGAAGGCTATCACCCAGATGAAAACGACTTCGGCGTAGTAGCTTCTCCCAATGTTTCTGGTAGTGGTGCGCCTACTGCTCGTCGCGGCACTAAAAAGACAGGTACAAGAATTGTATTTATTGGTACTTTTAAGGAAAATAATCCTAACCAAACAAATACTTTAGTTCGAGAAGCCGGTATTTTTAATTCTAGTATAGCACATACTGGATATGGCGGTGCTTTTAGTGACGGCACGACAAATTATTCAGCTCTAAACGCTGCTCTTACAGCTAATAGTGATAGAGAGTCTGGATATTTAGATGCACACGCTGCCAATGGTGCAAGTATTGATGCTGTTGGAGGCGGTACTGTTCAGGCCTTCTCAAAAGGAAGCCCAAGAGGCGGAGTAATTGATCAAACTATGCTTTGCAGAACAACTTTTGATGTTGTTACTAAAGCTGCACTTGATACGTTGCAGATTACTTGGTCTGTACAACTTTCTGATCAATCACCAGTATAATATAAGATAAGGGGTCTACTATGTCTGCTAGCTCGATTACAATTGTTACTAAAGACACCGCCCAAAGCTATTTGGGCGGTTCCACTGCGGCCGCAAAAGGAACTGCGCTATCAGTACTAGAAGTAGACTCTAATTTTATAAACCTAAAAGAAGGCATTTTAGTTCTTGAAAATACTGTAAACGCTAATTTTAATAACTTTAATTCACAGATAACAAATGTTACAAATTATGTAAATACTGAGATAGCTACTCTCACAACTTATGTAAATTCTAATTTTGTTAATTCTACGAGTCCTTCTTTAACCGGAGTCCCCACATCGCCTGATCCAGGGGGCTCCGGCTCTTCTCAAATTCAAACAGTTGGTGGAGTAAATTTAGTAGTCAGTCCTATATCAGCTATTGTAAACGACTCCTCTACAGGAAATGCGGCTCTTTATAGCCTTTTAAATACTAAAGCACCTTTAGCAAGCCCTCAGTTAACAGGGTTCCCTCGCCTTACAGGAAGCTCTTACAACTTTTCTACATGGGATGGTGTAACTCAATACCTTGCCCCAGTAGAGTATGTTCAAGATAAGCTTGAAAACTTAACAGGAGATGTAAAACCTGCTTCTGCAGGCGGTGCTGACTTAGGCACAGACACAGAACACTTTAATGAACTGCACGTAAATGCAATTTTACCTGCAGGATCAAATACTACAATCGGTACTCCGACAAATAGATTTACATTTGGTTATTTCGATACCGGTGACTTCGGTCCTAACACTATTTTGGTTGGCGATGCAGAAATTTCTGCAGACGGATCAACCCTTGTTGTACCTGTAAATACTGCAATTGGCGATCAGGACAACGTACTCCCACTGAATATTGCATCTACTACAGTAGATAAGCGATTTGGTGAATTATCGCTTACACAAGCATTAGATCAAACTTTTACTGCATCAGGAGCAATCACTGCACGTGATCCTGTTGCTATTAACGAAGATGGTACAGTTTCTACTATTTCAAGTGCTGTATCTAATCTTAACTATGTAGGTATAGCTTTGTCGAGTGCTGCAGACGCAAGCACCCTTAGTGTGCGCGTACATGGTGAAGTAAGCGGTTTTACTGGACTTACCGATGGCGATACTGTATTTATAGAAGATGATGGCAGTCTTGTACAAACTAAAACTACTACTGCTTTAAAAATTGGTACAGCAATAAGTACAACTGAAATATTTTTCTTTACTACTTCTAATTTAGATACTTATTTATTAAATATTAATAAGGCAGAATTAGGAGACTTTTCTGCTTCAAATGCTTCTACGGCTTCTGGTACAGGCGGAATAAGCTATGATAGTGCCACAGGACAGTTTACATTTACACCTGCGGACACTACGTCTTTTGCTACAACTTCTTATGTTGATACTGAAATTGCAAATCTTGTAAGCTCTGCTCCTACTAGCTTAGATACTCTAGATGAACTTGCTGCAGCTCTTAACGACGATGCAAACTTTGCATCAACTGTAACAAACAGCATTGCAACAAAAGCACCACTAGCAAGCCCTGCACTTACAGGAACTCCAACTGCACCTACTGCTTCTAGTGGCACTAACACTACTCAGATTGCAACTACTGCATATGTACAGTCCGAGCTTTCGGGTTTAGGAAATGCAAGCCTTACTAGCTTTAGCGTGTCTACAGGCTCCGCATCTGGTGGAGGATCTCTTGCTTATAACAATACAAATGGTGTATTTACTTTTGCACCTGCAGATCTAAGTAATGTACTAACTAGCTATACTGAAACCGATCCAGTAGTTGGAGCAATAAATGGCATTGTAAAAGCAGACGGAAATGGAAATATTAGTGCAGCAGTTGCCGGTACAGATTATAGTACTTTTGATGGAGCATTTAGTTCTCTAACTGGCACTCCTACGACTATTTCTGGTTATGGTATTACTGATGCTGCACCTCTCGCAAGCCCAACGTTTACAGGCACTCCAAGCGGCCCAACAGCTACATCTGGTACAAATACTACTCAACTCGCAACTACTGCGTTTGTTCAATCCGCCGTAAGTGGGTCTTCAGGCATTGCACTTACTGATTTAAGTGTTACTACTAATGCTGCAAATGCTGGAGGCGCTTTATCTTATAATGACGCTACCGGTGTGTTTACATTTGTTCCTGCTGACCAAGCGTTTAGCTCAATAACCGCTACTCCAACAACTCTGTCTGGTTATGGTATTACTGATGCGGCTCCTTTAGCTTCTCCTACATTTACAGGAACTCCTGCCGCTCCGACTGCAGTCAGTGGTACAAATACTACTCAACTTGCGACTACTGAGTTTGTACAAGGCGAAATAGCTGGCTTTAGTAGTACTGGAGGAGATTCACAAGCAGACTTTACTGCAAGTGGTGCAATTACACAAGGCAAAGCAGTAATTCTCAGTAGCACTGCAGGTCAAGTAGAAGAAGTCTCTCAAGCGGCAGTAGCGGGAACCCATACAACCGCAGTAAGTAGCAGTAACTCTACAGTATATCGCACTCAAGCTGCTCCTCTTGACTACAATGATCAAGACTCTGTTTATCAACAGTTCTGGTATGATGGTAGCAACTTAGTCGGTTCTGTATGGAGCACAAACTTAGGGACTCTTACACTCTCCGCAGGAACAGGCCAGTCTCTTGTAGGCGGCGTTACTCCGGATAACTATTTTCATATAAAAGGCACTTCTACAGGTATTCTTCGTGCAGGCACAAACTCTTATGTAGTTACAAACAGCTCAGGCACTCTATCTATTGGATCAGCAAATGCTGTAGGAGCCTATAGTAAGATTGTTACTACTGAAAGCGGAGACTTAATTGCTCTTAATGGCTCTGACTGCTATTTTGTAACTGTTACTGGTACTAGTATATCTTTCGGCAGTGCTATTGCGATCGGACTTACTCCTGCGTATCAAGCATTTGAGTGGTCTCCAACTTATAATAAGTTAGTTGCTGCAAGTATTTCTTCAGGAACAATAACATATACAACAGGTACTGTCTCAGGCAGTAATATTACGTGGGCTTCAGTAAGCACAGAGTCTTCTTGGGGCTCCACAAGCACAGACATTGCTTTTCACGTAGGTGTAGAGCGGTTAGTTGGATTTAGAAGGCATTTTATAGGCCAAAGCAGTCCAACAACAGTTAAATTTAGAAGTTCTTCTTTTAATGGAAGTGCTTTTGCGTTTTCTTCTTCCACAGAAACCACACTTCTTGGTCCAAGTAATACTAATCCCAACGCAGCATACTATTATTTAAGCCCTTACATTAAGTGTTCAAAGACCGACGGCGGCTTTGGAATTTTTACAAAATATGAGTACAACAGCACCGATCGTTATCTTGGAAACTTAACTTCTGGAGGAGTATTTTCTCTCGAAGTTGGAGGTACGAGAGTCGTAACGCGAGAGTACGGTACCACTTTAAGTTATCGTCCTGGAGGTGAAAATGACCCTGCCGGATACTTGTCAATGGGGACTTCTTCGGGTCAAACATACCCATCCAATAACAGTTCTGTTCACGGCGTATTTTTCCGAACGTCTGCTGTAAGTACAAAAGACTCTTACTTAGGTATTGCACAATCTACTGTTTCAAGCGGATCTACAGTTACAGTAATGCTTGCAGGCGCTGTAAGTGACGTACACAGCTCTCTTACTCCAGATACAAAGATGTATGTACAAAATGACGGTACAATCACATCAACTGTAAGTACTGTAGTAGCGGGTACAGCAATCAACGCAACCTCTATTCAAGTTGCGGACGGCAGAGGCACTTTTGATAAAGCAGTATCATTTACAACACTTTCTGATAAGCCTACTACTATTGCAGGCTATGGTATTACCGACGCCGCAACTACTACTTATGTAGACACAGAGATAGATAATTTAGTTTTAGGCGACTCACAAAAGAGCTACACTTCAAGTAGTGCAATTACACAAGGCGATGCAGTAGTACTTGACTCTGCAGGTACGGTTAGCTCTGTTGTAGTTTCTAGTCCGGGTGCAGGAGGTGCAACTGCTCTTGACACAGCTTTGTATGCTACGACAACAACGTCTTATGATGATTACAATAATTTATACTATTTCTTCTTTGTAGCAAGTGGAGAAATTCGTGCAGAAATAATTACTCCTGACTTTGCAAACCTAACTACTACAAATGGAACAGCACAAGTATTAGTACAAAGTGTAACAACTGCAGATAAGTTCAAGTATATACACTTACCTGGCACAAGTACCGGTATTATTGTTTATAATACTGCGTCAGGTTATCAAGCACGTTTAATTTCACAGTCTGGAGGAACCTTCACTGTAAACTCTCCAGTATCTCTTTCAAACTCTGGAGATACTATACGAGATATAACACTTGGACCAAGCAATACTCCACTACTTCTTATTGAAGATTATAATGCTGCAGTACAAGTAGCTGCGATTACAGTTAGCGGCACAACACTATCAATTGGAACATATGACCAAATAACCGGATTTACAAATATTCCGGCAGATATTTTCTATGCTCAAAATAAGATTGTGGTTGCAGATCCCGTAGGCGGAACTTTAGAGTATGCTACCGGTACTATTTCTGGTACCACTATTAGCATGAATGCTGCAACTAATGTAAGTGTTACTAATAGCTATGCCGATATTTATTATCACGGAGGATCGGGATACTTTGTTCTTACAAGGGGAGTAGCTACTAGTCAGAGTGAGGGAAGACTTTACTTGCGAACTCTTGCATTTAATGGAACTACTTTAACAGCAGGAGTAGATGTTGATACAGGATGGGCTGCTTCTCGACAAATTCAACCTAATTATCAAGAATGGCAGTTCTCAAGCTCAGGAACAGGAATTGCTGCCTATGCGTTTTGGGAAAATTATTCAAATCAGTACATATACTACGGTTTTGGAACTATAAGTTCTTCTGGTACATTTACTAAAAGTACCAACCTTGCAAGCCTTGCTACAGCAGAAAATGGAAAGTATACCAACCCTGGAGCAGTTCAAAATAAAGACGGGTATGGTTTATTTATAACACGAGACTACTCAACTGCTACTGGAGGCACTGGGCAGTATACTAGAGCAACTCTTGTACGTCTTGATTCTGTTTCTAACTCAGATAGTTGGTTAGGTATTGCAGAATCTACTGTTTCAAGTGGCGCATCTGTAAATGTAATACTTGCTGGCGGAGTTGCTGATGTATATACAGGCCTAACACCAAATACAGATTACTATGTACAAGATGATGGTACAGTTACTACAACTTCTAGTGATGTATTTGCAGGTGTAGCAGTAGCATCTACTGCGTTACAGGTTGCTGATAGTAAAAATACCTTTAGACAAACAATACAATTTGCTGACCTTGCAAATAAGCCTACTACTTTATCTGGATACGGAATTTCCGGTGACATTGATATTGGTAGCAGTGACTTTATTACTACAGGCAAGTCTTACTATGCAAATATGTTTGCAACTACAGGCGACTTACCAAGTGCAACAACTTATCATGGTATGTTTGCGCACGTTCATGGTACAGGCGCTGGATATTTTGCTCATGCAGGAAACTGGGTAGAGCTTGCAAACAAGTCATATGTAGATACAGAAGTTGCAAATCTTGTAAACTCTGCGCCCTCTACTCTCGATACACTTGATGAGTTAGCGGCAGCATTGAATGACGATGCTAACTTTGCAACTACAGTTACGACGAGTTTAGGTCTAAAAGCTCCGCTCGCAAGTCCAGCTTTAACAGGCACTCCAACTGCTCCAACAGCAACAACCGGAACAAATACTACTCAGATAGCAACTACTGCATTTGTGGCTGCCGCTATAAGTGGTTTAGGTGGCGGAGGCGGAGGCGGAGCTTCTGTAACAACCTCTGACGCTGCGCCTTCTTCACCGAGTGCAGGGGATTTGTGGTACAATACAGACGCAGGCGGTTTGTTCGTGTACTATACCGACGCTGACTCAAGTCAGTGGGTAGAAGTTGTAGGAAAAACTGGACCTGCTGGACCTGCTGGTAGCGGTGGAGGAGCTTCTGTAACAGTTTCTGATACTGCTCCTGCTACTCCAAGCGCGGGAGATCTTTGGTTTAAGTCTGACACAGGCGCACTTTATGTTTACTATACAGATGCTGACTCAAGTCAGTGGGTTGGTATTTCTGGACCTGCGGGTGCAGATGGTGCGGGCGATTCAACTGTAACAGTTTCTGACGCTGCTCCAAGCAGTCCCGTAGCTGGACAACTCTGGTGGAACTCTACATCAAATAAATTGTATATTTACTATACAGATGCTGACTCAAGTCAGTGGGTACAAGCAACTACTCCAGGGGCTGATGGGGCTGATGGCGCTACTGGCGCTACTGGCGCTACTGGTGCTACTGGTGCTTCCTCGGGCCGCAACAAGTTTATTAATGGCAACTTTGACGTATGGCAAAGAGGCACCAGTCGAACAACTTCAGGCTTTGCAAGCGACAGATGGAGGCTGGGAATAATAGGAAATTCTCAAGCTACTTTTTCGCAGCAGTCTTTTACGCTCGGGCAGACTGAGGTTCCTTTTAATCCAAGATTTTATCAAAGAGCTGTAGTTACGGCAGGATCAGATGCAAATAGTTATGTGCTTTTTAATCAACGAATTGAAAACGTAAGAACTTTTCAAGGAGAAACAGTAACTGTAAGTTTTTGGGCAAAAGCCGATGCAGCAAAAGATTTTGCTTTAGAGCCTTATCAATTTTTTGGAACAGGAGGAAGCCCGAGTGCGGCTGTTCCGATTACTCCTCAAACAATAACTCTTTCTACAACATGGACAAAGTACACAAAAACTTTTAGTATTCCTTCGATAACAGGAAAAACTTTGGGCACAGACCCCAATTCAAGTTGGCTTGGATTTTTCTTTTGGCTTGATGCAGGATCAAACTGGAACAGCCGCGCAGGATCGCTCGGTAATCAAAGCGGAACATTTGACTTCGCTCAGATTCAAGTTGAAACTGGAACAACTGCAACAGATTTTGAAACAGAAGCTTTAGGAATTACAGTAGAAAAGTGCCAAAGATACTTTGTAACGCTTGGAGTCGCAGGATCAGGGTATGCAACTGGAAATAATCAAACTGCATCAGCTGTTGCTACAGTTACTTTACCTACGAGAATGAGAGCTGTTCCTACTGTTACAGCAAATATTACGCAAGGAGCACTTACTAATACTGGAGCAGCTTTGACAACTTTTAATTTTTACAATACTGGCGGAGGCTTAGGAGCTACTTCAACAGGATCTGGTCGCCAATGGTGGGGTGCTTTAGTTGAGTTTAACGCGGAAACATAATTATGAATATTACAAACGCACATATAAAACAATTAAATGGTGAAGATATCTATATAGAGGCTACTATTGATGGTCGACTTTGTACAGTACCTTTAGATGGAAACAACTATGAGTATAATCAAATTATCGAACAGGTAGAGGCCGGTATATTGGTACTAGACGATCCTGTAGTTATAGAGGAATAAACAATGGCAACAGATTTTCCAGCAAATCCTTCAAACGGTGATACTCACGCAGGGTTTACCTATAACTCAACTACGGGAGCGTGGGAGTCTGTTCCTTCGGGTATTGATGCACTTACAGATGTAGATACAACTACGGCTGCGCCTTCTACAAATGATTTGTTAAAATGGAATGGAACAAACTGGATTCCTACAACTCCGACAGTACAAGGAATTACCCACCAAGATACTTGGAGACTTTCAAGCAATGTAACATCAGATGCTAATCCAATTACGGTTTGGACAAATACTCCAGCATCTTCTACTTACCAGACAACTTTAGGCACGGCAATGACTCACGGGGGAGGAGTTTTTACATTTCCTGTAACAGGGTATTGGAAAGTAGAATTTTTTGCAAAATTTAATCTTACAACTTCAGATAATATTAACATAGGAATAAATGGATTCAATGGCTCTACAGGTATAAGCACAGCTCTTACTTTAGCAACTGTCGGAGATTCTGGCTATGTTCAATCATTAAATACAACTACACATATAAATGTTACAAATGCATCTTCTTCTGGTACACGAGTTACTTTTTTTGTAAGCAGCCTTACTTCTGGCAATACACTTCAAACAGATGCTAGTAGAGACGCAACTTACGTTATGTTCACTCGTTTAGCAGACGCAGTTTAAGAGGAAATAAACAATGGCAACGAATTTTCCAAATAGTCCAAGCAACGGAGATACTCATACTTTTGGAGGAGTTACGTATACCTATAATTCAACTATAGGTGCGTGGACAGGGCCGTCAACCACAGCAGGAGGCGGAGGCGCTTCGGTAACTGTATCAGAAACTGCTCCTTCCGGTGCAAGCGAAGGCGATTTATGGTTTGATCCAAGCGTACTAAAAACATTTGTATACTATAATGACGGCACTGCGAATCAGTGGGTACAAAGCAATCCTACTGGAAGTGGTGGATCGGGAGGCGGTGGAGCATCTGTAACTGCATCAGACACTGCTCCTACTTCTCCGAGTGCAGGCGATCTTTGGTATAAGTCTGATACAGGATCGCTGTACGTTTATTATACAGATGCAGACTCTAGTCAATGGGTTGGTGTTTCTGGTCCTGCGGGTGCGGACGGTGCGGACGGTGCGGCAGGCGCTGACGGTGCCGATGGTGCTTCTGTTTCAGTTGCGTATGCAAACTTTGCATCATTTCCTGCAAATCCAGCAGAGGGAGATCTTGCATATGCTCAAGACACAAATACGCTCTATGTATACGATGGTAGCGAATGGGATCGTATTTCTTCTGGAAGCGACGAAAGCCCTCTAGTTACGACCGAGCCTGTGACTTCTCATGATTTAAATAGTGACGGGACTACAAGTACTGTTACAATGGTTGCAGAGGATCCAGAAGGTTTTGATATTGAATACGGTATTCGATATAATACTACTGGAAATACTCTTCCCTCTCAACTCGCGTCTGCAACTACTATTAATCAGAGCACAGGCGTATTTACGTTTACTCCTAGTACAAGCGGCTCAGGAAGTTTTATAAGCCGACTTACAGCATCTGACGGTAATAGAGTAACAACTCGAAATGTAACCGTTACTTTGGATTTATCTGTCCAGCTCACCAATTTAGGGGGAGGAACGCACTCAGGTACAGGAAACACAATATATACTGCCCCCTCGGGAATGGTTCTTACAGCAAGCACAGGAACTTACAGTGCAACATATTACAACTTGGATAATATTTTTGATGGTCAAACTTCAGGAGCTCTTAATAACTATTGGTTGTCAAATGGAAGTACTACCGACACTTTAACTTTTGACTTTAGTAGTGCTACAAATAATGACGGAGATGCGATGTCTTATATAAAACAGATTATTGTTACTCCTTATTGTCGAAGTGACTCTTTTAGTAATATTACAAAAGTAGAAACATCTTCAAATGGTTCAACATGGACACAAGTCTATGGAGACCAAGGCTATACTTCGTCAAATTCAGGAGATGGAGTATCTCACACATTGAATCTTAGTACAAGTAACCTATATTTTAGAATATCTTTAAGTAGAACAGGTAACTGGGGTACTTCAATTAACGAAGTAGTAGTTTGGGGCTACTAAGGAGTAAATAATGGCAATCAATTTTTTAAATAGTCCGTCAGACGGTGATACGCATACTGCAGGCGGAAAAACCTTTACATATGACTCAACTACGGGGGCGTGCACACTTCCTGCAGTTAGTAAGTTTTACGATTTTAAATAGGAGTAAACAATGGCAATCAATTTTCCAAACAGTCCGTCAGACGGTGATACGCATACTGCAGGCGGAAAAACATTTACATATGACGCGACTGCGGGTGTGTGGAATCCTGCGTCTTCTTCAAGTGGTGGAGGCTCGGGCGTAACATCTTATGCAAACTTTGCAGCATTTCCTGCATCTCCCACGGAAGGAGACCTTGCCTATGCTCAAGATACAAATGCGCTGTACCTTTATGATGGTGCAGAATGGGATCGTATTTCTTCTGGAAATAATGAACTTCCTGAATTTACTACAGAGCCGGCGGGAACTTACAATCTTGCTACAGATGGAACGGCAACTACTGTAACCGTAGCCGCCACTGATCCTGAAGGATTTGCTATTACTTATAGTCATGATACAAGCCCTTCAAGCCAAAACCAAGCAACAATTACAAATACTGGAGGTACTTTTACAATTACTCCATCTACAAACACCGCAAATGCAGGAAGCTTTAATTTAAGATTTAAAGTTTCTGATGGAGTACACACCTCGGCTAAAACTTCTCTTGTCAATCTTGGATTTTCAACAGAGTGGTTTGGGCAATACTATATCTCAGATAAAACAACTCTTTTTCCTCGTGATGTTGCAGTTGACAGTGATGATAATATTTATACTGTAGGGTATATTAATGATACTTCTATAGATCCAACTGCATATATTTGTAAAGTAAATAAATATGGTACTCTTCTTTGGACAAAAACACTAGAGTCTACAGAAGTAAGCACCGTTCAAACACAATTTAACTCCATTGCAATTGATAGTAGTGATAATATTTATGTAAGTGGATGGTATAGCGACGGAGATGAAAAGCTCATCTTAGTTAAGTATAATACTTCGGGAACAGTGCAATTTGCAAAAAAATATTTAAGCTCTCAAGTTGATAACTATCCTCAAACAAAAGTAGCAGTAAGTCCAAACGGAAACGATATTTATTTTTGTTGGAGAGCCTTAGGTAATGCAGTTAGTGGGGGAAGTAACTATTACTATACTAATATTTTTAAAGTGAACTCCAGCGGAACAACTCAGTGGGTTAAAGCTGTAGGAAACGCTGGTGGCCACAATTTTGGTACGTATATGGGACTAGAAGCAAGCGATAGTTATGTATACTTTCCAATGCGTACAAATGTAGAAAATGATGCGGGAGCAACTCCTTATACTTATAATGGTATAGGAGCTCTTTACGCTGCTACTGGAACCGTGTATTTTGAACGGTATATGAATGATGCTGAGCACGCAAATATTGGAGGCACCAATCCTGTAATTCTTCTTGATGGAAGTAATGTAGTATGTGTGCATCAGCCTTATAGCAGTACTTTAGCTACTGGAGGTAATGACTATGCTTATGGTATATTCTCCGTAACAACAAGCGGAGTAGGAAATACAAATCAAACTAAAATTCTTCATGTAACCACTCGTTATAGTCCGGATCAATATGCACGAATTGATAACTATGAAGAAGGTGGAAGAGTGGCTAAATATGACAGTTTTTACTACGCTCCGTTAACTTATTTCGGCTCGGACCTAGCTACTGTGGGAAGAAGATTAATGTTTGCAGGCTTAGCTATAAGCGGCACCAATTATAGATTCAGAGGACATTTAGCCACTCCAAGCAATACCTCGGGAGGAGGAATTTACGGATCTTCTTTTGCAACAAACAGCGAAGGAAAAATAATTGCTTTAGCTAGCCTTTCTGGAGATTCTGTTGCTTCTGGTACTACTGATAATATGATAATTCTTTCCTTTGCTCCTAACCTAAATAGATCTTCTACAACTCTTGGAGTAAATTCAGATATTACGCTTTCTACTGTTACGCCAGGTACTTGGAGCAACGCCACAAATGCTGCGGCGAATATTACAGGCACTGCTCGATCCGGAACTTTCACAGCGGCAACTCCAGTCACTTTTACAGAATCAACTCTTTCAAACACAGCAGGTATTGATACCGTAACTTTAGACTACGAAGACATATCATAATAGGACAATACAATGGCAGTAATAAATTTTCCAGATAGTCCTTCGGACGGCGCAACTCAGACAGTCGGAGGAATCACATATACTTACAGCTCCAGTAAGGGATACTGGACAGCAGCCGCAAGTTCCGGCGGAGGCGGTGGAGGCGGCGCTTCGGTGACTACTGATGACACCGCTCCGAGCTCCCCAAGCGACGGCGACTTGTGGTATGATACCGATGACGGCGGTATGTTTGTATATTATGAAGATACTGATTCTAGTCAGTGGGTAGAGGTAATTGGCTCTCAAGGCGCTACAGGTGCTGATGGTGCTGATGGTGCTGCAGGAGCCGATGGCGGGCCTGGTATAGCCTCTGTATATGCTACAATTGATCTTTTACCTCTTACTGGCAATACTTAAGGAGATATGGCTCATGTAACTGCGAACAACACGCTTTACTTTTGGAATGGTAGTGGATGGTACAAAATTGCACTTATCAACACAAATCCAAGCATTAGCGGTGTATCTTCAAGTTATGCTCTTGCAGATGATGGCACTGCGACTACAGTAACAATTACCGCGTCTGATCCAGAAGGTTTACCGATTACTTATAGTATTGCTTCGGACACTTCGGGCAATATTGCAACCGTATCTCAAGGCACGGGAGCAAGTAGTAATGTATTTACGATTACACCTTCCACAAATACTGCATATGCGGGCTCATTTACTCTCACTTTCCGAGCGTCTGATGGTGTAAATATTGCCACAGCTCCTGCAACGTTTACTCTTGCTTTCCGAATAACAAACAGTAATTATACTACTGCTTTGATTACTACAAGTGGAAGTGCTGGCACAAACAGTGCTTTTACAGATTCTTCTAGTAACTCTCGCACTATAACTGCAAATGGAGATGCTACTCAAAATACTTTTAGTCCTTATCGTTCAGGCGGGTATTCAACTTTAGTAGGTACTTCAGACGCAGCTGATTATCTTTCGATTGCACAGGATGCATCAATAAATAGTTTATACTCTGGCGATTATACAATTGAGTTTTGGTTTAATAAGCAAAGTGAGCGCACACAAAATTTCATTTTGAGTAAGGGAGGACAAACTACGCGAGAGTGGGGAATAGTTGTTCAATCAACTGCGGTAATTATATATTGGTCAACAAATGGAGCAAGCAGTGGAGACGCTAGCGTAAGTCTCAGTACAACAATTGATTTAAATAAGTGGTACCACTTAGCACTTACTTTTGACAGTACTACAAACACTATTACAGTCTATTTAAATGGAGTCTCTTTAGGTACAGGAACATTTACTTCAATTTATGGAGGCAACGGTACTTTATATATTGGAAAATTTATGGACTATGGAGCAATAAGTCATTCCTTCCATGGGTATATTACTGATCTTCGAGTTGTAAAAGGCACCGCAGTTTATACAGCAGCATTTACTCCCCCCGATGAACGACTTACAGCAATAACAAATACAAGTCTTCTTGCGTGTCATCTACCCTACTTCGCTGACGGTTCAACAAATAATCATACGATCACACCAACTGGAAATGTATCAACAAAACCCCTCGGCCCGTATGACTATCAAGAGTATGCAGTCGGGGATCATGGTGGCTCTGCTTATTTTGATGGGACGGGGGATTATCTATTAAGTACAGGAGAAAGTTTTGATACTGGAGACTTCGCAGTTGAAGCGTGGCTTTATCCAACAGCGGTAGGCTCTTCGGATAAATGCTGGTTCGACAGTAGAGATACGAATACTAGCAACGGAATGGTACTATTTATTAACAGCTCCGGGCTGCTTTCATGTTACAGTAGTGGTTCAATTACACTAACATCATCTAAGGCATTAAAAGCAAATACCTGGTCTCATGTAGCTTTTGTGCGAAATAATGGTACTCTTTACTGGTTTATTGACGGATCATTATCCAATAGTACATCTTATTCTTCTATTATTGCTGCACCGGGTGGATTTAAAATAGGAGCAAGGAACGATACGGCTGCAAATTTTATAGGTTATATCTCAAACTTTAGAGCCGTAAGAGGCACCGCAGTCTACACTTCTGCGTTCACTCCACCCACAGCACCGCTAACAGCAATCACAAATACTTCTATATTGTTGGAGATGCAAGGCGCAAAAATACTTGATAAGTCTCAGTCAACAGAGAGCTTAGCATTAGCAGGAAACACTACAGCGTCTACTGCTCAGTACAAGTACTTACCAACTTCTATGTATTTTGATGGGACTGGTGATTATATAAGTATTCCTTATAATACAAATCTGCAACTATCTTCAGGAGACTTTACAATTGAAGCTTGGGTGTATAGAAATACTGTCGGTGCACGCCACGGAATTGCAGTAACAAGAAGTCCTTCAGGCTCCAATGGTTGGGAGTTCCGAATTAACTCAGCAAATACTTTACAATTTTATTTTACAGGAGGAGGTTCTGTTACCAGTACAGGAACAATAGCAGGTAATACATGGACGCACGTTGCAGTAGTAAAAAGCTCAAATTCTGCAAAATTATATATTGACGGAGTAAATGATGGAACTAATACCGCTATCGGCACAGGAACTGCAAACACTGAAGCATTACGAATTGGAGTAGGTGAAACCAATACTTCTAATTATATGAATGGATATATTACTGATCTTCGTATCACAAAAGGCCTAGCAAGATACACAGCAAACTTCACGCCTCCCACGGCAGCTTTACAGGGGTAAACAATGGCAACTAATTTTCCAAATAGTCCATCGAACGGAGACACACACGTATTCGGCGGTACTACTTATACTTACAATTCTACAAAAGGTGTGTGGAATTCTAGTGCTTCGTCTGGTGGAGGCGGTGCTTCGGTGACCACTGATGATACTGCTCCAAGTTCACCAAGTGATGGAGATCTTTGGTGGGACTCCGCAGGCGGAAAAATGTATGTCTACTATCAAGATGCTGACTCTAGTCAATGGGTGAGCGTAAGTGTTCCTGGGTCAGCAGGCCCCGCTGGTGCAGATGCATCTCCTACATCATATACAAACTTTGCAGGCTTTCCTTCTTCTGGAAATACACTTGGAGATTTTGCAATTGCACAAGATACAAAAGCATTATATGTGTGGGACGGCGCAGAGTGGGATCGTATAGCTGCAGGCAGTGATGAAAGTCCTGTAATACTCACAGAGCCTCCCACAAGTCAGCAACGACTTAACTCAGACGGGTCAACGTCAACCGTCACTATGACAGCACAAGACCCCGAAGGTTTCACAATTACCTATGGCATTGCTTACAACACTAGCGATGGATCGAGGCCGCTTCAACTAGCAACCGACACAAGCATCAATCAAAACACGGGTGTTTTTACTTTTAATCCCACAACAACTGAAAGCAATGCCGGAACTTTTAAGGCTAGGTTAAGTGCGTCCGATGGGGTCAAAATGACAACTAGAACTGTCGATTTCGAGCTAGCTTTTTTCCCAGCAGCATCAAATTTAATTGCTCGTTATGACGTTGGCGATGCAAACAGTGTTACAGGTACAAGCACAAGCTGGCCTGACACAAGCGGAAACAATGCAGCAGCGGCAACAATTAATCACAACAGCGGTGATGGTACTGTAGAAACAGGAACATATACGGGTGTTACTGTTTTAAATGGCTCAAGCGTTAACAGCCAAAATACGGAAGTAACAATACCCACTTCAGTCACTTCTTCTCAAGTTACAATTGGTCTCATATATGCGTCTGTAAGTAATGGAAACTGGTTCGCATTTTCAAGCCATACTGGAGGAACTCCTTATATGATTGCAAGTCAGGACGGAAGCACTGTTACTGCGTTAGGTACTGGAGGAGGCTCTTTATACGTAGATGGGGTATCTCCTGCTAACCGTGACGAGCTTTACCATCGTATTAAAGATAACGATGCTACAAAGCAACAGCAATTTCACTCATTCATACTTGATGGTGCAACTCAAAGCGACTCGTATATGTTTAATGGATACAATAGCACTAGCATAGTGGATGTTAACTTTGAGCTTCGTGCCATTGTGTTCTGGGACAGAAGCTTAACCGCTCAAGAGCGAGAAGATTTCCATAATTATTATAGTAATCTTTTAGGTGCTAGCACAATGGCTACTTGGGCAGGGTAAGGAGTAAAAAATGGCAATTAATTTTCCAAATAGTCCAAGTAATGGCGACGCTCATGCTGGATTTATTTATAACTCAACAAAAGGAGTGTGGGAGGCTTCCGCAGCCTCTGTTCCGATGTCTGACAGCCCTCCTGCAAATCCTTCGCAAGGAGACCTCTGGTTTGACTCAAGCGTAGCAAAAACGTATATTTACTACAACGATGGATCTTCTAGCCAATGGGTTCAAATGAATCCTTCCGGTGGATCAGATGGTGCTGATGGTGCAGACGCTACTGGCGATGGCGAAAGTCCTGTAATCTATACTGAGCCGCCTACCACAGTTCAATCGTTAAACTCAGATGGAACTACAAGTACTGTGCAGATGCAAGCAGTAGACCCTGAAGGTACTGCTATTACATATGGTATTGCGTACGCAAACTCTACTAATGCTCGTCCTGCTCAACTTTCTGCAGATACTACAATTGACCAAAGCACGGGAACGTATACGTTTACTCCATCAACTACAGAGTCTGACGCAGGAACTTTTAAAGCAAGACTAAGTGCATCCGACGGAATACAAACTTCTACTCGTTTTGTAAATTTTGATTTAAGTTTTGGAATAGCTATTGACTTACTTATGGTTGCTGGTGGCGGTGGCGGTGGCGCTTCTGGTTCCGGAGGCGGCGGCGGTGGAGGCGGCGGTGTAATTACTAAGTCCGCTTCGTCTTATTCTTTTGACGGGTCAACTTCAATTACTATCGGTTCTGGAGGTTCTTTTCCGGGCGTAACTGGAGGAGATACTACAGGGTTTGGTATGACTGCCTTAGGCGGAGGTGGTAGTAATACGGCTACTTCAAGCTCTGGCGATGTTGATGGTAAAGACGGCGGATCTGGGGGCGGCGGCCAGGCGTTTGGCGGTGGTGCTGGAGGCTCTGCACTTCAACCGTCCTCAACTGATGGCGGTTTAGGATATGATGGTGCAACCGGAGCAAGTGCTGCTGGTGGCGGTGGTGGTGCCGGCGGTGCTGGTGCTAATCCCGCAGGTGGTGCCGGGTACACATGGGTTAATGGATCAACATACGCAGCAGGCGGAAATGGCTGGAATGGTAGTAATGAGGGAGTCTCTGGCGGAGTGAATACAGGTAACGGAGGTAATTTTCATGGGGGTTCTGGCGGGTCTGGCATCGTTATTGTTCGCTACTCTGGAACAACACAGCTTGCAACAGGTGGAACTATAACTACTTCTGGAGGATATACGTATCATACTTTCACTTCCGACGGCACATTTACTGTAATATAAGGAGTAATCATGGCAATTAATTTTACAGACAGTCCCGCAGATGGAGCAACTCAAGTAGTTGGCGGCAGAACTTATACTTACAATAGTGCAAAAAATAAGTGGGATACTACTGCTACAGAGGTAACAGGGCCGACTGCCACTGTTTATGCAACTGTAGATGCTCTTCCTACTTCTGGAAATATTACAGGGGCACAAGCGTATGTAAGCGGAAATAATCGCTTGTATATCTGGAATGGCACAGGATGGTATAATATTGCTCTGATTAATACTGCTCCAACGATTAGTGGTGTAAATGCTGCGTATGAACTTGCAACTGACGGATCGTCTACATCAGTAGTAATTACTGCTACAGATCCAGAAGGGCTTCCTCTTACGTACAGCATTGTTTCTGATACTTCTGGAGATATTGCAACCGTAACTCAAGGAGTTGGAGGAAACACAGATATATTTACAATTACACCAACTACAAATACTGAGAACGGAGGTACATTCTCACTTACTTTCCGAGCTTCAGATGGTGTAAATATTGCTACTGCTGTCTCTGAGTTTACTCTTGTCTTTAAAGTAACAAATAGTAATTATACTACAGCTTTAATTACGACTTCTGGAAGTGCTGGTACAAACAGTACTTTTACAGATTCTTCTAGCAACTCACATGCTGTGACTGCGTATGGAAATACCACTCAGACGAGTTTTAGTCCTCATAGACACGGCGGGTATAGTACTTATTTTGATGGAACTACAGGAACGAAGCTTACTACTTCATCTTCTTTTGATTTTAGTGGTGCGTACACAGTAGAGTATTGGGTAAATACTACAGACGGTATGAGTGTAAATACTATAAATAATACTTTTGGAGATATGCTGTATCTTCAAGTATATGTAAACACGAGTACAGGTACAGCAAACCATAGATCAAGAACAAGTAATAGCGTGTATAATACTGTTACAGGTACTACAGATC
>Ga0070746_10000713_pt1 | contig 19942 bp, 33 predicted proteins | sample VirMetDEL_Mar_21_FD_77016 | JGI IMG/M metagenome (GOLD analysis project Ga0070746, IMG submission 77016) | Aqueous microbial communities from the Delaware River and Bay under freshwater to marine salinity gradient to study organic matter... | ecosystem: Environmental > Aquatic > Marine >...
GGCCTTCCTGACGGCTCTGATCATGTTGCGCCGGTTCAGGTTGGTGAAGCACAGATACTGCGCGTCGGCCTGCCACAGCTCTTGCAGCCTGTCGCCATCCTTCTTCAGCTTCAGCGCAGAGATCCGTTCGATGTCGAACTCATCAAGCCAGCCGGCGTCGAATGTGTTGGTCTCCCTGATCCGCGTGGCCAAGGCAAGCACTGGGCTCAGACCATCCTGCCGGTAAACCTCGGTCAGGATCTGGTGCAGGTTCTGCGTCTTGAAGATCGGGTCGTCATTCACCGGCGGCAGCTGCGCCGGATCTCCGACCAAGTTGACGGTGGCGTTGCCAAGCGCGCGCTGTGCGAGGTTCATCGTCTTGCGCCCGATCATCGACGCCTCATCCACGATGACGTGTGTGCCCCGAGGCAGTTCATCGCCTTCCATGAACCCGACCAGCCGCTGGCGGTCGTCGAGCTCTGCCTTCTGGGTAAGCTTGTGGAAGGTCCGAACGTCCGAGCCCTTGGGCATCTTACTGCGCAATACCTCGGCAGCCTTGTTGGTGGGTGCCGCGAAGATGATGGTCGGATCACGACGTGCGGCCTCAGCCAGCACGGTGGTCTTACCGGTCCCAGCATAGCCTCCAAAGTTCAAGCCATTGCGCCTCGAGAGAAGGCCTTCAAGCATCCGATCCTGATCGGTCGATAGTGTGGTCATTTTCTGTCTCCGTTTAGGTTGGTTGGTACGAGGATCAGTCTACGGTTTTCCATGCCGCCGGTCCAGCCCTATCTTATCCTCACGGCGCCAGTTTGCGCCGCGAGGTCATATGTATATACCCAACGAAATAAAGTGGAAAACTGATATTATCGTTTAGTTTCAATAGGTTGTCAGTTTTAATGACTGACTTTAGTGACTGGAAAACTGATAACTGGCTTTTCATTTTATCGTTTACTTTCATTGGGTTAGTCAGTTTCGCCAGTCAGTTTCGCCAGTCAGTTTTGAAACTGACGAGAAAAACTGACTGGAAACTGCTTATGAATTGAGGTGTGAAAGCACCAGATTTATGGACCCAGCAGTGACCGTATAGATGGGCGCTGGCTTGCCATTTGCGGGCTTCAATCGCTGCTCGGTATTGGCGACATATCCGAGGCTGATGGCCTCGTTCAGCAGCTCTAGGATATGCAGCCTGTTGGCGTTCTCCCTGTCGCTGCGTTTGTCCTCGCTGCCGTGCTCTCCGATGGGGAGGTTCAGTACCTCTGCGATCTTCCACCCAGCCCAGAACGAGTTGGCTGTGTTCTTGAATATGTAGCCGCCGGTCTCTTCCTCATCGTCATCGATGGTCCGCTCATGTTCAGCCAGCTCAGCCTCGAGGGTCTGCATGATCGTCAGCAGCTGCCCGTAGTGGCTCGACAGCATCTTCTCGGTCGGCTGGAAGATCTCCATCACAGCGACATAGTCACCCTCTGGGTACAGCTCTGTGCCGTTGTTCAGCTTCACGCTCACCTTCTTGAACCACCGTGCGTTATGCATGCTGCGGCGTTGTGCGAGGTTTGCCTTACTGTCCACCAGCTTCACGAAGTCGTTCTCGTTCTCGCCCTCGCCAACCTTACCGGCGTCAGCGATGCTGACCTGCTGCAGCGCCAGCCCGACGCGGGCAGCGTTGATGAACGACGTGGCACCGCGTGCTGCCTCGCTGGTGTCTTCCTTACCATCCGATCTCAGGGTGCCCTTGGCGACATGGTGCACCAGCTGGACCGCCACGTTGCCGTCCTGCGCGATCTTCTTGAATGCCTGCATCACCACATTGACGTGGACGTTGTCGTTCTCATTGAGTTGGTGGGTGTTGACGAACGGGTCGAACATCAGCACCTCGGCGCCGGTGTCGTTGGCTGTGTCAACGATCCAGTCGATCATGACGCTGTCGATGCTGACCTTCTGCCTATCCTTGCCACGGTCTTGGGCGGTGGTCTCGAAGGCGATGTTGACCGGCATGTCAGCACTGGTCTGCAGCATCAGGCGATCGCCAATGTCTTCTTGCGTGATGCCGTAGTGCATCATGGCTGCCACGATCCTGCGCTGCAGCTCTTCGATGCCATCCTCGCCATTCCACAGCCAGACCTTCCGCTTGCCATAAACCTTGACGCCCAGCAGCGGCCTGCCGGTGGCGATCGCCAGCGCCTGCAAGATCACAAGGCTGGACTTACCGGTGCCACCCTTGGCGAACAGTGCTGACACCTCACCCTTAATCAGATCCGTGCCCATGACCCATGGTCTGGGCGGCATGGTCTCGCCGGTGAACGTGTAAACACTGGGAAGCTTGCGGTTTCGTGGCGCTGTCACTTCCTTGACCGCGTCCTTCAGCTCAGCAGCCTTATCAGGCGTCATCGGCGCTTTCTCAAACTGATCTAGAAAGTGATAAACTGACCCGATCGTAACGAACGGCGTCTGGATCTCGGCCATGCGTGGCAGGCTGTCCCACGTCTTCTTGACCTGCTCGATGTCGTCATCGCTGCAGCCCTCGGCCCGCGTCTTTGTCCAGTCCACCAATGCCGTCCTTGCCATCAGCTCGAACGAGGTCTCGTGGAACTCGAAGTGCAGCCCCATCACGATCGTCAGCCACTGCGCATAGTCGACGCCATCATTCGGCGCGGCCAGCAGCTTGTCGAGCACGTCGAGGTTTTCCTCTGGCTCACGCATCGCCAGCGCTACTGTGACATTGTCTGCCCCGCTGCCGCTGGCTTCGCCCTTGCCGCACTCTTCGATCAGCCAGTCAGGGATGGGGGCCGGTCCATCTTCGAGCTCGTCAGGTCCGGTCAGCCAGTCATACTGGTAGCCGTCGATGAATGATGGGGGAATGATCTCGATGCCTGCAGACTTGATGTCGACGGCTGCCACACCGGCGATGTTGCCGCGCAGCTGGATGTTGTCGGGGTTGGCGAAGATGTAGTGATGGCCCCCAGACCCTGACTTCACCTTCCATGTGTCAGGCATGTCGTAGCCGGTGTCGATCAGCCAGTCGGCCCAGTTGCACTCGTCCTTGTAGCCATCGACGTCGATGATCACGAGCCCTGACCGGCGCAGATCGAACGCCAAACCATTGGCCCCGCGCTTGGCGCGCAGCTTTTTCATCAATTCTTTTTCGGGGATTGGTTTGTCTTTCCACTTCATCACCGGCATTTTTTCAAGCTTGCCGTCGTCGTTTACAGTCAGCTTGATGGGGATCAGTGCGAAGGGCGGTTCATAGGAAAGCAGGACTTCGGCCTGCTCGACGAGATATTCTTGGTGCGACATGGTCTACCTTTAGGGGCACATTATGTGTTGACGACCCCATGCATACGGCCCATATAGTATGCATTAGGTGGTTGAGAGCGACACTCCCATCTTTTAATGCTCCGTGGTTGGTGCATCTGAGCCGTCCCTTCGGGGGCGGCTCTTCTCATTCACGAAGCTCGGCTAGCATACGGCGAAACTTTTTTCGTGCAAGGGCCTTGACCCCAGCACATAAGCGACTTATCTACTGGATGAGACAAACGAAACAACCAACCACCGGAGACCACCATGAACAACGCACACATCTCGATCGTAAACTTCGGCGACACCACAGACACCGCCGAGTTGGCCGCGTACCTCGCAGCGACTACACCATGGGTCGTTCAGCAGGCGCCTATCGTCCTCGTCGTCCCTGTTGCGCACCTCGGCTCCTTCTTCAAGCGCGTTGCTAGCAGCGAGAAACTGAACTGGATCGAGTACACCGTACAGTTCGCCGATTAAGTTCAACGGGGGCTTCGGCCCCACCACCAACCACACCCCCAGACAGGAGATCATCATGATCATCGACAACGCTCACAAGACCTTCCTCCAAGCATGGGCCGCACAGGCTCGCGGCGACATCGACATGGCCCGCGACCTTTACAACCGCAGCATCGCCCTGCTCAGGGCAGCCTGCGCTGCGAACCGCAACCTCGTAGAGGCTGTGATCTGGGGAACTTGGCTTCGCGAGGCGTCGGCATGAGCGCCCTAGACCGCTTCAACTTCCACACGGGCGGGTATGCCTCGGGAGGGTATATTGAGAAAGCGCCCGACGGCGACTTGATCCGTTTGTCGGACGTCCAAGATCTAATGCATATCGCCCTCGAGCTTGAGCTCTTGGGTGCCACCGTGGCCCGCCTCGAGAAGCTGGGCCGCGCACTGAGAAAGGTAGGCCTGTAATGCCTAAGTACCGCCGCACCGCCACCGTCGAGTTCTCCGTCTGGGGCACCGACACCAACGTCACCGTGAGCAATGTGCCCTACATCTGGAACAGCGAGCTCGACCCGCACAACATCGAAGGGCAGGGCGTCGTCAATGCGGTGCAGCACCTGCGCCGGATGGGCGTCCAGAACGGCCTCGACTGTATTTCCTGCGTCACGACGAAAGCATCTTGACCGCAGCTGAGATAAGCGCTTATAACAAATCCACCAACCAACCTAAACGGAGAATGAAAATGCAAATCCATAATACTGTTCTGGCTATCCAGATGATGAACGGCCTCAAGGTCTACGCTGTCGCCTTTCCCAGTGGCCAAAAAGGCCAGCACTACACTTACAAGACGTTTGACACCTTCGAGGTCGATGACATTGTGCTGGTCCCTGTAGACCGCAACGGCAACGCCGTGTTCAGCACCGCACGGATCGTCGAAGAGGTAGAGCTCGTCGACTTCGACAGCGAGATCCAGCTGAAGTACATCAACCAGAAGCTCGAGAACCCTTACGATCTGCACGGTGCCCTGAACTCTCAGGACCAGAAGGCCAAGGCCAAGATCGCTGCTGCTCAGGTCCAGAAGGCAGCGCAGGAATACCTGTCAGCTGCTGGTCTGAAGGCATCCGACTTCGCTCAGCTGTCCGCACCTGCGGCTGATGAGGCAAAGTCATGATCGAACTAATGCCACACCAAGTGGAGGACGCGCAGTTTCTTGCTGCGCGCTCCTTCGCTGGCTGCTTCAACGGCATGGGCACGGGCAAGACCCTGACCAGCCTCGAGGCTGCCAAGCTCGTTGATCCAGCCCGCGTGCTGATTATTGCTCCGCCCATCGCGCTGCCGATGTGGGCCGACGTAGCCAGTGACTGGCTCGAGTGCCCTGCCGCAATCGTGGCCAAAGGTAAGGGCGACCTGCCGCCAGAGCCGATCCTCGTCATGTCCTATGAGATCGCCACCAAGCGGAAAGATCAGCTGCAGAGCTGGGCCAACTCCGCTGGCGGCACGACGGTACTGATCTGCGACGAGAGCCACGCGCTCAAGTCGACCAAGGCAAAGCGGACCAAGGCGATCCTCGGACGCGGCGGTATGTACGATGCGTTCGACCACGTCTGGCTGTTGACCGGTACGCCGGTGACCCGCTGGAACGATGACCTGATCCCGTTCATGGTGCACGCTGCACCTGACGAGCTGAAGAAGATCTGCGGTGGGCTGGGCGTGGACCGGTTCAACATGCAGTTCTGCATCGTTCAGTCCAAGAAGTTCACCGGCATGCGGTTCCCTGTGAAGGTCACCGTGGGCTCGAAGAACGAGAAGGTGCTGGGCGAGATCCTGTCCAAGGTCGCGACACGCCGCACGCTGGATGACGTCTGGGAGGCGATGCCTGCCCTGACCCACACCCGCTATTGCGTCGAGCTGTCCAACCGCAGCGAGATGCGCGACATGCTCAAGGCACTGGACAAGATGTCGCCAGCCGAGATCGAAAAGGCGATGACGTCTGACGACGAGGCACTGGCAACAGTGCGCCGCATGATTGGCATGGGCATGGTGAAAGAAGCCGCTGGCTTCATCTCCGAGCGCATCGAGAGCGGCCTACCTGTGATCGCTGGCGCATGGCACACCGATGTCATCGACGGTCTGGTGGACGCCTTGAAGAACACAGGCAGTGGCCTCGTTATTCGCGTGATCGATGGGCGCACCTCCAGCGCGAACAAGGAAGCGATCACCAATGCGTGGAACGCTGGCGAGATCGACTGCATCGTCGGTCAGATCGGCGCCATGGGCGTCAGCCTCAACCTGCAGAAGGGCGGCAACAACATCGTTGTCGTCGAGGAAGACTGGTCGCCATCGATCATGGACCAGTTCTATGCCCGCCTTCACCGGATGGGCCAAGAGAAGCCTGTCCACGTCGACACGCTGTTCGCCGACACCAAGCTGAACAAAGCTGTGGCGTCGATCGCAGCACGCAAGCGCCGCAGCCACGCTGTGCTGGGCGACAGCATCGAAGGGAAAGAGTGATGCCGAACCCCAATAACAATCCTGACTGCCCGAAGTGCAAGGGTGAGGGTTTCTACCTCGCGCATGAGGGGGAGGGTTATTATCGAGATGGCAGCTTTGGGCACAACGTCTGGAAGGATTGCCACTGCTCCTTCATCGATCAAGTGAAGCCCGCTGCTAAGGAGGGCTCATGATGCCGTCACTTGCTGATCACATCGACGCAGGGGCTCAGGTGGGTGACACCTTCCTGATCACCGGCTTCGACTTCAAGGCATCCGACCATACACTCGGCCCTGTCTGCCGCCCAGACACATGGACCATGGGCACACTCGTCACCCTGCTGGAATGGCAGGCTGGCGACTTCATCCAGCGGTGCAGGTTCAGCATCAAAGGGGCCGTCTGGTCCGGTAAATCACACGCCCTGCGCCTGCAGTGCGTTCCTATAAGAGGATTAGACAATGCCATTTGACGAAGCGCATCACGATCATGGCGGTGGAGGAGGAGATGGTGAGCCAGACCCGCACGATTTCGATCGGATGGTCGCATTTGTGCATGAGTTAATGCACATAGGCGCCGAGATGGGCGCTGCGCAGAACCTGTGCCCTATATGCTCAGCTGGTTTGCTGATGCAGGCGCTCGCACGCAGCTTGGCACAGCAAAGTGCTGAATACAAAACCCACATACTGAACCTTGTAACCGAAGAAATGGAGAACAAAAATGTCCACTGAGAACAACATGAGCAACGACAGCATGGACATCCCGCTGACCGTGGACGACATCAAAGAGATGGACCCCGCGATGCTGGCAGGTATGTATAGCAAGCTGCGCCAGAGCCGGTCTGACACACGTCATGAAAGCGCGATGCTGCGCGACCAGCTGCAGCAGGCCCGCGACATCACCCGTGCACAAGAAACCCTGATCCATAAACTGCAGGGCACCCTAGACCGAGCCACCGTAGCGCTGGCGAAGATCAAGATTGACGAAGTATTGGGAGCAGAGCAATGAACCTCGGTGACGCAATCCGCACCGGCGCCGACGCGATCGACGCCCGCAAGAAGTTCGACCCCGAGGTGCGTGCCCAGTACATGAACGCATCCGAGGCTGGTACCTGTATCCGCAAACAGTGGTACAACAAGAACGGTGCCAAGAAGGACAAGCCAGAAGACTGGGGCTACGCCCGACGCGGTACCGCTGGCGAGGCCTACATGGTATCCCGCCTGCAGGCTGCCAACGTCCCCATGTGCTTCACCGGTGAAGAGCAGCTGCAGCTGCGTGATGACGAGCGCATGCTGAGCTGCACACCTGACGGTCTGGTCTGGGACACCGAGCACGATGACGGATGGATCGCTGTCGAGTTCAAGACGGTCGACCCGCGTGTGAACCGTGCCTACCTGCCGAAGGAAGAGCACATCACACAGGTCCAGCTGGGCGCAGCCCTGATGGCAGAGATGGCCGAGCAGGGAGATCTACCTGAGCTTGGTGGGCACCCGATCAAATACTGCAAGGTCGTCTACATGTGCGCGTCCAACTTCAACGACATCACAGAGCACAAGGTGCCCCGTGCTGACAAGGCAGGCGATCGCCTTGCACCTCGGGCCAGCCGTTTGCTGAAGTCCAAGTCGGCCAGCAAGCTGCCGCGTGAGGGCGTCGAGACCCGCAACAAGTCCGAGTGCAAGCAGCGCTGCCCCTTCAATGCGGTGTGCGGTGTGGACGGTGCTGGCAGCAGCACCGGACAGGGCAAGAAAGACGGCGGTGATCTCACCGTCCAAGTCAACGAATATGTCGTCGCGAAAACCGCAGAGGAAGAAGCGAAGGCACGCAAGACGTCTGCAGGTGAGCTGGTTAAAGCGATCCTGCAACGTAATGGCATGACAACCCTTGAGGTCGACGGTCATGTCGTTAAGCTGGGCACCCGTGCGGGTAGCATCAGCTATGCCAAGGTGGTGAAAGATCACTGCTCTGGTGTCGATCTCGAACCGTACCGTGGGGCGCCTTCCGAGACGCTCACAGTAAAATAGTAACCCCCTAATATGTAAGGATACAAAATGGGTAACGATCTAACTACACTGGCAGCACAGCTGCCGTCCCTCGCAATGGATGACGCTGCGCGTCAGGCACTGGCTGCATCGTTCGATGACGATGACAAGACAGGCTCTGACGGTGTCGACTATGTCTACTTCTCCGGTAAATCCGGTGATCTGACATATGGTCAGGACCGCGAAGAGCTGGACATCGAGGAAGAGTTCATCTTCCTGACGCCCACCATCTTCAAGGGCTGGGTCTGCTGGAAGAACAGCGAGGTCAAAGGCCGCAAGAAGTGGTCGGCCTTCAAGCCACAGGACGCGATCGCCGAGAAGGATCTCGAAGATCACAAAGTCGATCGCGCACAGGATGGCTGGAAGCCTTCGTCTGGCTTCGACTTCATGGGCTACGACGGGAAGCAATACTCGTTCGAGAGCAACACGAAGTCTGGCCGTGGCTCCATCAAGAAGATGGTGACAGCTGCGATGGGCGCCAGCCCTGATGCGTCTGTGCCTGTCTTCCTATTCACCAAGGAAAAGTTCTTGGCGAAGGGCGAGTGGAACTTCAAGCCTGTCTTCAAGGTGATCGAGTTCATCACCGAAGAAGAGGCGCAAGAGCGCATCATGGGTGAAGAGGTCGAGGAAGAAGAAGAGCCAGCACCAGAGCCGGTGAAGAGCAAGAAGCGCGTTCGTCGCGCCTAAGAAAACGGGGCAGGCCTTCTGGCCTGCCGCCACCAACCATAGGAGAGCACAATGATCGGTTCATATATAGTCTACGAAGGCACTTTCACCAACCGGCTGCGCGTCAGAGAGATCGTAGGCGACACAGGTATGTATTGGAAGGTCAGGTGCAGTAAGCACCTTGACACCAGTCGCATCAAGAAAACCGCAGTGGGTCCACACGCTTTCTTCAACTCAGAGCGAGAGGGTCAAACAGTAGCCAACAGGTACACCGACAAGCTGATAAAGGCTAGCCAGCGCTTTACGGAGCGCCGCGCTGCCATTTTTGCTGAGCTACGGTCACATAATCAGGAGACCGCGCAAGATGACTGAACGTAAATGGGAAATGATCACGACCGAGGAAGGCCTCGAGCGTGTGCTCGATCTGGTCGGCACTGATCTGGCTGCACTGGACTTCGAGACCACCGGCCTCGATGTCGAGACCAGCAAGGTGCGCCTTGGGCAGATCTGCAACGATGCGGTCTGGGCCGTAATCGACTTCTGGGCTCTCGAGGGTGGCAGCTTTGATGCCTACGCCGAGTGGTTCGAAGACGCGACATGGGTCGCCTTCAACGCTGGCTTCGAATACAAATGGTTTGACCATGCCGACGCACCGCAGGTGCGCGTCATCGATGTCGCTCACGCCAGACGCGCCCGCATGGGCGGTGACCAGATGTCCCTCGAGAAGATGCTCAAGGCGGATCTGAACAAAGACCTGTCAAAGGAACAGCAGCTGTCCAACTGGTCGGCGCCTGAGCTGAGCGAAGAGCAGCTGAATTACGCAGCCGATGACGCCATCGTCACATGGGATCTGTGGCTGCACTGGATGGCCACGCTGGACGAGGCCCCTGCCTCGGTGCGTGAAGCACAGCAGATGCTCGATGACCTTGTGGTGCCGGTGCATGAGATGCAGCAGACCGGCCTGCTGCTGGACAAGCAGCGGCACAAGGAACTGGTGCAGATCTGGGAGAGCAAGCTTGTCCATTATGAAAAGATCATCCGCAGCTACCTGCCCGAGAGTGACGTCGCCAACCTGAACAGCGGGCGCCAGCTGTCCGACTTCTTCAGCCGCATCCTGCCAGACGAATGGCTGGCCTACTGGTCACGCACCGAGAAGACCGGCGAGCTGCAGATGAAGGTGGCCGAACTGAAGAAGATGTCGGCGATCGCGTTCAACGCAGACCAGCCGGTCTTCGGTGAGCTCTGGCTGAACCTTGCCGATCGCATCACCATCAACCAGTACCTACGCAACTTCGGCACCAAGCTGATCACGATGGCGGAGAACAGCCATGATGGCCGCATCCACCCCAGCTACAACATTGCCCGCGCTGTCACTGGCCGGTTCTCTTCGAGCCGGCCCAACGCACAGCAGCTGCCCCGCGATCGCGAACTACTCGGCGAGTTCACCAGCGTGCGCCAGTCGTTCAAGGCACCGGCAGGCAAGCTGCTGGTCAGCCTCGACTACAGCGGCATCGAGCTCAAGGTGCTGGCCCTGCTGACAGGCGACGAGCAGCTGCTCCATGACTGCGTGACAGGCGACGTGCACGGCGAGGTCGCATCACTGCGCGCCGGTCGCAAGATCGACAAGTCGATACCGGCTGACTATGAGCTGCGCTCTGCTTCCAAGGGGATCTCGTTCCTGATTATTTATGGCGGGCAGGCAGCGGGTCTGGCTTCGGTGATGCGCTCTGGCTTCGGTGAAGCACAGGCCATGATCGAGAGCTGGTCACAGCGCTACCCCAAGGCCTTCGCACTGCGGCATGAGATGATGGACACCGCCATGGCCAACGACGGGTTCATCCCAGTTGCCGACGGCGGCACGATCTGGATGGGCAAGAAGCCTTCCCTGCCCAAGTGCGCCAACTACCCCGTGCAACGCGCAGCGCTGAGCGTGATGGCTCGGGCCATCATCCGACACCGCCAGACCCTCGAGGATGAGGCACAGGCAGGTCGCCAGTTGGGCACGCGCATGGCTGCCACCATCCACGACGCCCTGATCGACGAGGCAAAGAAGAAGGACGCAGAGGCTGCGCTGATGCTGATGAAGCGGGACATGGTGCAGGGCTACCTCGACGTGTTCCCCAATGCCCCGACAGAGAAGCTGCTCGAGGGCGGCATCGGTATCAACTGGGGCAAGCTCGAGGATAAAGCAGTCTGAGGGGGGGTTGACCTTACCACATAAGTGGCTTATGTACTTCTCAACGACCAACCACGGAGACGATCATGACACACCCACACCTTCTCACCGACGCTGCCGCTGCCAGAGAATTTATGTTCGGCGGCAAGGCCCGCTTCACTCTGGTTTCCAAAGAGACTGGCAAGCGGTTCACCTTCCGCGTGGCCAAGCCGAAGCCAGACGGGCCATTCTTCGCGTCTGTCCTGACCGGCCCAGACAACGGCACCGACTACCAGTACATCGGCTACAGCGACGGCGGTGGCTTCGCCTCTGGCAAGAACGCCAGCCCGTTCCACCCAGCATTCAAGGCTCTGGCGTGGACCGAGGCAAACCTGCGGGCCAAGGGTGTGATGCCTGACAGCCTCGAGTTCTGGCACGAAGGCCGGTGCGCAAAGTGCGCGCGCCCGCTGACAGACCCCGTATCAATCCAACTGGGCCTCGGCCCTGAATGCGCAAAGAAGGACCGATAGAATGCCAGTATCAGACATCACAGACGAAGACCTTTTGCGCAGGGCGATGCAGAACATGCACCCGAGAAGAAAATCACCGCGATGGGTTGCCGCAATGGAACGGTTTGGATTGGGTTCCACTTATGCTCATGAGCTTTGCGCTAGGTTCGACCTTGACCCAGACGAAGAAATCAAAGCCCTGAGATAGGGTATCACAGAAGGACCACTAACATGCCTGACCAATACGGCCTAGACCGCCAAGACGATAACGGTACATACCTCGAAGGCCCCTTGATGGGTCAGACAAGGGTGACTGTTTTGATCGGCGTAGAGCAAACCCAATGGCTGCGCGATGCAGTCAACGAGGTGGGTTACAGCTTTGATGAACTGGTGCGAATTTCCGCAGAGGAAGCCGCGCTAAATCACGCTAAGAACAACAACCTGATTTAAGGACCACTAACATGGCATTTGATTTTACCCTCGCGATCGCGGCGATGCCGCAGGCGAACGGCCAGTCCAGCACAGAGCTGCTGGCCGACCGCTACCCTGAGCTCAAGTTCATCTTCGATGAGCTGGAAGATCTGCGTGCTGACGCGATCGACGCAGAGACAGCAGTAGATGCCGCCCGCGATGATGCAGAGGCCGCAACCGAGAGCATCCTCGACGCAGTGGCCGCATGCCGTGACCTGATCGACACGGTCCGTAAGATGGACGCCGCCAAGGAGGGCGTCAAGAAACTGCTGGCAGATGTCAGCAGCAAACTAGATGCAGAGGTGCAGACCCATGGATAAACGTATGCAGATCCTGAACCACGCAGGCACCCTGATCTCTGGTGCCAGACAGGAAGACTACGGAACGCCGCAGGAGAACTTTGGCAACATCGCCGAGCGCTGGTCACAGCACGTCGGTGTCATCATCGAGCCGTGGCAGGTGGCCCTCATGATGGCCGACCTAAAGATCGCCCGCATGGCGACGACGCAGAAGTTCCATGAAGACAGCGCCGTGGACCTCGCAGGCTACGCCGCATTGTCAGGAGAATTGGCCGATGGTTAGTAAGACACAAACAGAGATCCAGAAGGACTACGACGAGCGCCGCAAAGCCGAGGGCTTGATCCGTGTCACTGTCTGGATACCCCGCAAGTGCAAGCCCGAACTTGTATCGATCGCCACACGCATGAGGTTCAATCATGAAACTGAGTGAGATTATCGCCGACCTTCTTGGGGTCATCGCCCTGCTCTTTATTGTACTGGCGCTTATGCACGCGCCCGAGATCCTGAGCTTTATCAACACCAACCACATCTTCGGAGGATAGAAAAAATGAAAGCTGCAATCCTAGTGATCGTCCTGCACGGACAGGCGACGTGTGAACCGTACATCAGGGGCATCCCTGTGACCGCTGATGCCTACTGCATCGCTGGCGATCTGGCGCCGCTGACCAGCCCACGACCCATAGCGAGGCCAAGCAGGTGAGCGCCTTACGAGACCCACTCGCCTTGAAGGCCTTTGCTGCATGGATCAACTGCGATGTTGAGGACATACCAGAAGAAAACAAAACACACACATGCGAGGCCACAATGATTGCATGGGCGCGGGTTGCCGCAGTGTTCGAGCAGCACTACGCAGGTGTAATAGATGACTTGAGGAGTGATAAGCCATGATGAACTCGGACTATTTTCTGTTCGCCGTGTGCGTCGTGCTGCCCGTACTTGTGAGGCTACTGCTATGATGCCGCAACGACTGACCAGAGACGTGCGGCTCTTGTATGAAACGCATGTACGCAGACGCGGTGTCGTCATCGGATCGATGATGCAAGCACTGTTCAACAAAGGGGGTGTGCCGCTCATTGACTGGCTGGCCGAGAACACACCAGCGGGCGTGACCATGTGCGAAGTGGTGGCCGGTATGGTGATGGACGAGATGCTGGATGAGCAGGGCAAGCAGCCTATCATCAAGCGGCACACCGCCGCAGTATTCAAAAGTGTGAGGACCAAGCCATGAAACTACGCGATAAGATTGCGTTGATCATATTTCAGCACTGCCTACCCGATGGCATCCACAACGGTCCAGCCGCTGACGCCATCCTTGAACTGCCGGAAATTGCTGACCTGCAAAAGAAGCTGGCCGAGGTAGAGGCGGAACGGGATGCATTACATAACTGGCGAGAAATGGCGTGCAACGAGCGTGATGCTGCCGAAGCAGCCGAAGCCAAACTAGCCGAGGTAGAGCGACAACACGCGCTTGATGTTATTGACGCAGTAAATGCCCAAGACCGCTTTGAAATACTGGCCGAGTTTTATGTTTTGAAACGCGCAGAGTGTGAAGCAACCGAAACAGCCATTCCCCACGCTTACCAGATGGGTTTGGATGCTGCGGCACCTATGGCAAAGACGTGCAGGCAAACAAAACTGTCATCAACGCTAAGGATGCGCGTAAGGCAGAACTTGATATTGCGCCAAATGCCGACCTTGGCGACGATGAAATTCCAACATTTGAGGGAGGGATCGGATGAAGCTTGAATGGGAAATAGCCGATTTCCACGGTCAGAAGGCCTACAGAAGCCTATGTGGGTGCTACCATGTATTCTGGTCTGATGATGCTTGCCTGTATCTTGCGGACGCGCCGAAAACGAACGGCCACGGTGGTTGGGAAACAGCGCGTGAGGCTAAAGCGGCGATGCAACAATACGAAAACAATGGGAGCAGACACGCCCCAAGTATCTCAGACATGGAAAACGTGTTGCGCGAAGTGAGGCTGGCGATATGCGAAACTGCAACGGACATTGTTTGGGTGAGTGACCTTGAAACTGCTGTCGATAGGATCAGTACAGTTCTTGGTGATGGCGACTGGTACAATGAAGTTTACCTGACACAAAAGGAGCAAAATAATGGGCGATAAAACCGTATATCTGGATATTGAAACCATCCCAAGCCAAGACCCTGACTTGCTGGTGAACACGACAAGATTTCTGAATATTGCGGGGACGATGTTGAGCGCGTGCGCCAGATACACAAACGATTTGAAGCAGTGGGGTATTAAGATGGAATGGCAACCGATAGAGACAGCGCCCAAGGATGGGACAATTTTTGACGCTTGGTGCAGCGAACATAAGGGCTACACTGATGCGCCAAAGAGAATTGCAAACTGTAAATACAGCGAGGGGGTTATCTGGTTCCTTCACTCACACGGATGGTTTGAGTTGAATACGCTTGATTTTCTTCACGCTACTATCACCCACTGGATGCCCCTACCAGAGCCGCCGAAAGGAGCAGACCTACCCGCCACCGACGAACAGGCGTTTGCCAATGAGAAGGTGAAAACGTTGATGGAGGACATACGCATAATTGCGAGCAACCCCTTTCTCAAACATGAAACGCGGCAATCCCTACGCGCCGCCCTAGCCGCAATGGAGGAAAAGCCGTGAAGTGCTGCAACAACAACTGTCGCCAAGGGCGCGACTGTCCGAATAAATCCAAGCCAAATCTCTGGTCTCTGGGTTTCTGGGTGTATGTCATTGGCTGCACCGCCTACATCGCCGCAGTGGTTGCGGCTTACCTAACCTATTACTTGTCTTGAAAGGACCAACCTATGAAACATACTCTATTAGTAACAGTAGCTGCGGTATCTTTGGCGGGGTGCTCACTGCGCCCTGCCGATTATGCTGACGCAGCCTCAACAGCAGCAGCCATCAGTCAAGTTGGCGCATCAGAAGCCAACCCCATTGTGGGTGTCTTAGGTGACGACATGGCCGCGCCTGTGGCCTTGGTCCTGACCGCTGGCGCGCGGTACGCAATCGACGAGTTTGCGGACGAACAGAACCAAGCCAAATACCACCACAACTTGAGCAGCGCCAAATGGGGGGCTACCTGCAACAACCTTGCAGTGCTTGCCAGCGCCGCGCCACCCGCGCCTATCGCTATCGGTATCCTGTGCGGGCTGGCTTACTACCAGTATGGCGCACGATGAAACTGGGTGCGGCTGTCATGGCCGCACTTCTTCTGCTTCCACACATTCCCGCTCGAACGTCAGGTTCGTCTGATAGTCCCTGACCAAATTGCGCTGGGCGTTCTCTGTCCGCCAGTCGATCTCTGCCTGCGTGAACCGACGCAGCTCGGGCTCTGCATCACAGAACCATAGCTTGTCGCTGGCTTCGATCTCTACCGGATCATGGCACAAACCAGCGGGCAGGAGGAATAAACACGGGATCAGCAGCTTCTTCATCGGACTTCCTTTCCTCATCGATGTTGAGCAGGCGGTTCTCACAGCTGTCCAGAGCGAGCCGTAGGCGCATGTTCTCTGCCTCTAGGCTACCCATACCCCAAGATGCCCACACCCCAAAGCCCAGCGCCACAGCCAGCAGGGCTGCCAGCACGGCTATGATCAGACGGTACAGCATCAACCGCCCGCCGCTTTGTAAACGATGTAGCCGAGCACTATCACTGCAGCGATCACGGTGAAGGGTGCGACGATCATCGGCGGTTGTCCCAGCGGTCTGGGCCTCCGCGTACATCGATGTGGGTGAATGTGTTGTACCGGCCAATGCCGTACTTGCCTGCGTACTTCTTGAGCAGGTAGGCCGAGACCTCATCCGGTGTGTGGCCCACGACCGTGATGTCAGCGGCGATCGCCTTCATATGCATCGATCGCGAAGCCCCGCCCACATGCTTGTTGTAGGTAGGGCAGCGGTATCCTGAGTGCACCACCACCGGCTTGCCGAACCAGCCGCGCAGATCTTCCAGCACATCGACCAGTTCTTTGGGTGGCAGCACCTGCTTGTGAGGCTCGATCCATGGCGCACGGGCCTGACACTTGCAGGCAAATTCTTTCTCGGTGAAGTGCTTACTCAGCTTATCACCGGTCGGGGTGAGTGTGACTGTCTCTGGCGCGCTTGGCGGTGCGGGAGGCAATCCATTCTCGGACGACCCGCTCGATGAGGAGGAGGATGATGAAGATAGGCGCCGCACTCGGCTCCAAAGACCATTCCACGAAATCATTTATTGCACCCCACATGTTAACATCATCTGTCATATCTTCAGGCTCCATTAGTTGCCTCGGATCTTATCTATTTTCGTGACCATCTGCCCGATGTTCGTGTCGATCCTCGACAGGGTGGCGCTCACGTTGTTGATCTGCTCTGCCATCACAGCCACGGTCAGGCGCTGGTTGTTCTGCTCCGTCTTGACCGCCTCGGTCTCTGCATCTGCTAACTTGTTACGCTCTACCATACTGTCAAACTTCCTCTCGAGGTGACGCACTTGTCCACTGAGGCGGTAGTAAACACCCATGATACTCGCAAAGATAGTCAGAAAAGCAGCGATCGCGCCCATGGTCACGGTCATGGTTGTCGGTAGTATCACTTCCATTTACTCTATCTCTCATTGCTTTAGGTGCTCTACGGCTTTGTAACTGGTTAAACTTTATACGTCACTGGGTGATGGATCATACAGCAGTTTGTCGAAGGGCGTTAAGCACATCTCGCAAACTGATCGCAGGTTGCGCCACATCAACAGTAGTCGCCCTGCCTGTCGCGCTTAGTTTATTGCCGACACTGATTGCCGATGTGACCGCGCCGGTTGTTGTTGCTGTGCGCCGTAGACCTTGGAACTCGTCACGACCGACATTGCCACCGACATGCAGCAGGTTTGTATCAGGGTCGAAGCCCAGAGCAGTTACTGTGCTGTTGGTCAGGACTGCATCTGCGTTCTCTTGGAACAGATACTTCTCGTCCTCGTAGGACTTGTTGATCTGGGCTGCTGTTGGTGCTGCTGCGCCGATGCGAAGAAGCGCCAGTGAGCCATCAAAAAACGCCGTACTATCGTGCCTCGCGCCAATCTTCGCCAGTGTGCTGGCGTAAGTTATGTTCGTGACGTTTGCCACTGAATTATCAAGCACTCCGTTAATAAAAATAGATAGAACGCCGCCCAAACGCCGCGCAACAAAGTGAGTATAGACCCCAGTGTTTAGGGGTATTGTACCGATAAGTTTATTTGCAAATGTTGTGTTTGCACTTAAATAGATTTCCATAAACCCAGCTGAGGTCAACGAAAAAAGCGCGCCCCCCGTATTACCACTCAATGCCCTGTGCAGTATATTGTTTGCGGCGGCACTTGTTGTTTTAAGCCAGCCCATAAAGCAAAAATCGCCAGTACCAAAGTCCAAGTCAGCGTTGTACGGCTGCTCAAGATAGTTGGCTGCAGACCACCCAGAGTACGCCACCAACTCAGCACCAGTCGCCACGGCTGTCCGTGTGATTGTGCCGTTGACTTGTAGCGAGTTGCTGTTCACAGAACGATCAAGATCAACACCAGTTTCGACACTGATATTGTCGAGATAGAATATCTCACCGTCAATGTTTTCACTGTTGGCATTGCCGATAGCTACTTGCCACTCGGTTCCCTTTGGCTCTCTGAAATCTTCTACAAAAACCCAAGTGTCGCGAGTGTTTTCTAGTGCGCTAAGGAACGATCCATCAAAAACATCAACATGACCCACACCAGCCCCTGCATAGGCAAGCGGGATATAAACCCAATACCTCAGACGAACATACTCGTCGGCTGCTATTGCTTGGTTAAAGGCATAGTGGAATGTGTTGCCCCCGCTTGCTGTGTACTTGGCAGAGAAACTACCACTCTGAGCAAAGTCTGAGGACTGCACTTTTGTCATATTGCTAGCGGCGTTTGACACCACCGCAGCTTCGTTATCGCCATTGGTAACTAAATCACCGCCAACCAAACTGGCCGTATCGGTTGAACTCAGGAACGCGCCCTTAATGTCACCCTGCATCCAACCTGTGTTGAACTCGTCAGTGATAAGCGCGGACATGCCTGCGGTCTGGTCTGCGTAGTTTGGTTGGTGGAGCATCAGGCCATTTACGGACAACTCAAAGTCACCCAAAGTAGGACTGCCGCCAGCAGATAGAATGCCAGAGTTATAGTCCATATTCTCTGTAGTGGTTACAGAGTTAAAGTCCGCTGTACCGTCTGTGTCTCCAAACTTATCTCCAAAGCCATCGCCTGCCAAAGCATCGGCGAACGTGGTATAGTAAAGACGAGACCCACTGAACTCGGAATACCAAAAACCGCTTTCTGCTACCGTGACTTTGATCACTGTTCCGGTGGCAGCACTGTCAGTAACCGTTCCGTCATTGTTAATAACAGACAAACCGCCACTAGTCGCAGCCGCAACCGTAGGCACAGCAAGACCTGTGGCTGCGTCGATAGGTGCGCCAGCTTCTACGGTCATGGATACGTCGTTGACCTCACGGTTTACCAGTCTGGCACCTGACGTTTGGGTAACCCCCAAGCCATCGTTACGCTGCCCAATCGGACCGTTATGCGTAAAGAAGCCACCTGCATCAATCTCATAGATCGACGTGTCCTTTAGGAAGTTGATGCGGTTAACACCACCAAGAGCCTTGTTAAGACCTGCGCACAGTTCACCGTTCAGCATAGCCAACGAAGTGACTTCCGCAGTCGTCGCCGTGTAAAACAGCATGTTCGTGCTGGACCCAGTGAACGTGCAGTACACTGGCAGAGCTGGGTCGTCCGCGTCATAGATCGTGATGCTGGAAGTGGTAGCAACAATCAGAGCAACGCTGGGGAACTCGCCCAACTCTTGATACCAAGAGCGGTTCTGCGTCCGCTTGCGCCATGCACCACCGTCGCTGTCTTTGGACGTGTCGTAAACGAGTGTGTCAACCGTTGTGGCTGTGATGGTTTGGGCGATAGCGCCTAGATCAATGTTCGCTTCTGACAGTGCTGCCGCCGTTTCGCTGGCAAGTGCTGCTGCCGCGCTGGCTGCTGCGTTTGTCTCGCTGGTGAATGCGTTTGTTTCGCTGGTAAAAGCGGCACCGGCTGCGGCTGCAGCGGCTGCTGCGTTTGCAGCGGCTGCGTTGATGGGGATTGTGTCTGCCGCCACCTGAGTGACGTCTGCGCTGATACCGGCGACGGTCGTCACGTCGGCTGCAATGACTGCCACTGTGGTGACGTCGGCGCTGATGCCTGCGACTGTGTTGATGTTGGTGGCGTTGCCCGCAACGGATGTCACGTTGGCTGCAATGCCTGCCACCGTGGTAATGTCAGCGGAGATGGGACTGAGGGTGGTGATCTGCGTACTCAGCCCTGCGACCACCCCGATGTCAGTACCGTCAGCGGCCACTGTGGTTACGTCGGCTGCAATGACTGCCACTGTGGTGACGTCGGCGCTGATGCCTGCGACTGTGGCGATGTCTGCGGCGTTGCCGTTTACGATGCCGATCGCGGCTTCGAGGCTGGCGACAGTGGAGACCTCGGTGGCGATCCCTGCAACGATGTCGAGGTCAAGAACCAGTGCGCCGAGATCTACCACACCGAACTGGTCCATCTTCACC